>Ga0206872_10191_pt1 | contig 17961 bp, 15 predicted proteins | sample Alteio_BWOrgCont_34_FD_152906 | JGI IMG/M metagenome (GOLD analysis project Ga0206872, IMG submission 152906) | Enriched cells from forest soil in Barre Woods Harvard Forest LTER site, Petersham, Massachusetts, United States -... | ecosystem: Environmental > Terrestrial > Soil > Temperate forest >... | reverse complement strand
CACAAGCCGCTCCACGTCGCCCACAATCGCCGCTGCAGCGCGGGCCAATGCATTACGAAAATCAGCCCGGCCGCGATCAAGGCGGACATACCCGCCTCCTGAATGGCGTTCCCGGCCTTGCTCAACATTGCCACGCCCAGAGTGGCGCCCAGCAATAAGGCCACCACTGCCAGCCCCCACACCAAAAGCTGAGAGATGGGAACAAGATGGAGGCCGCGCCGCGAACGGCTGGCTTTCGCCGGGCCGTCCGATCATTCTGTTTCGGAACGTCCTAACGGTGTTGGCACTCAGGGCAGAGGACGGCTTTGTCGGCCGGCGTGTCTTGCACCTGATATGGGCTGTCGCACTTCGGGCACGTTCCTGGAATGGGCATGGTGGGCCTGCATTCAAGTGGGTCGTGGGAGCCTCCAGGTGTGGAGACTCTTATCACGGGCAACAGACTCGAAGAATGTCGGTAGCTGGAAGTGCGATGGTGAAGTGGTGAAGAATTGGTGCAGAAAAGCTTTGCATCTTTGCGCCGCGTCGATTACCTTCAATGCGCGACCGGGTACGCGTCTCAAACTTGTTTTGTCGCCTTCGTCAGTGCAAAAACGATATGGGCACCACCGAGTTTCCCGAAATCGAAACCGCCGTCACCGACGGCGAATTGGCTTTTCGGCAACACAAGAGCGGCCATACCCTGGCCTCAACTGGCCGACGTTCCTGAAGTTCGCCGACCGCTACATCAAGAGCCCACCGGTGTTGAACCACTAGTGCCAATTAACTCGCCCTTCGCGTCCTTGTAACCCATTTTTTGGGAGGAGAAGCATCGTGTTGAGGCTCATGCGAAGAAGGAGTTCCCAAGTGTGCATGGGGGGAGGGAAACCCGCCTTCACCCTGATCGAGTTGTTGGTGGTGATCGCCATCATTGGCATCCTCATCAGCCTGCTCTTGCCCGCCGTGCAGAAGATCCGCGAGGCGGCCGCCCGCATTCAGTGCCAAAACAACCTCAAGCAGATGGGCCTGGCGATCCAGAACCTTGCTGGCACCTACAACGGGAAAATGCCTCCTGCGGTAGGTGGTTTTCCGAGCTTTCAAAACGATAACAGGGGTGGCAACAACTCGTATGGCGGCATGATGTTCTACCTCTTGCCCTATCTCGAACAGGGGAATTTGCTCAACTGGTGCCAGAACGCGAACGGCACCGGTTACGACCCGGAACTGGGCGCCGGCCCGCAATCTCAAGGCGGCGCGCCGAACCAGACGCCGAAAGTCTACATCTGCCCTTCCGATCCCACGTACAATCCACAAACGTGGGGGGGTGTAGGCAGCTACTCCTTCAATGGGATGATCTTCCAGGCGGACTGGGTTAGCTACTCCAACTTCCCCGGCAGCATCCAAGACGGCACCTCCAACACCGTCTTCTTCACCGAAACGTACTCGGGGGGCACCTATACCTTCAAAAACGCACAAACCAATCTGTGGTGGTGGGATTATAACACCTTTCAGACGCCCGCGAGTTCCAACGGCGATTGTGGACCTCTGGGCTTTTACGGAACAGCGTATACCCCTTTGGTCGCCCCTTCGGCAAGTTATTGCAATTCGAACTCCGTGCCCACTAGCTGGGCGGGGGGGGCTTTCAGCGTTTGCGGGTGCCGGCCAAGTGCGGGCCACGCGGGCGTGATCAACGCCGGCTTGGGGGACGGCAGTGTCCGTACCGTGAGCGGGGGGATCAGCGGGACCACCTGGTTCGCTGCCTGCACGCCGAGCGGCGGTGAGGTCCTCGGTTCGGATTGGTAAGAAAACGAGGCGGTCGTATAGGGCCGCGGATGGCGATGTATCATCCTCCGCGGCTTCCGCCACAGAGAGTTCTTCGGTCGTCGCCATCCCGTGATACCGCCTTCTTGCTTGCAGCCCGCGGCGTCAGCAAGGGGAGGAAGGATCCTTGCTGACACTTCGGGCTAAAAAGCTTCTGACCCGCGATCCTAAGGGCTGGTGGACAAAAGTGTGGTCCACTCGCTCCGCGAGTGGATAATGCACTCGCGGAGCGAGTGCTCCACCTAGTGTTGTCCGGTAGTCCTAAGAAGAGAATCTCTTACGATGCGCTATCCTATCTCCTCTGCGGGGACCGCCCGGCGGCGTCCCGTCACGATGACATCTCTCGATCATGGAGCCAACAAGGCGGTCTTCCGCCTGGCTTGCTGTAGTTTGTCGTTTGGGCTGCTGACCCTGCTGGTGGGCTGCAAAAGCAACCCACATTCGGTGGAGCATGCGGAAGTTTCGGGCAAAGTGCTTTTCCAGGGGAAGCCCTTGCCAGGAGGCAGGGTGACCTTCGTCGCGGTCCAGGGGGGATTCGCCTCCAGCGGAAACATCGACGAGAACGGCAACTACCAGCTCAGTTCTCCCGTGGGCGACGTGGAAATCGGGGTGGATAATACGATGTTGCAGAGGCAGCGAGGCAAGCCAGCCAACCTCCCCCATTTGAAGGAACCGGGAGCCGAAGAAGCGAAACCGCTCAAAGGGAAGTGGGTGGATATACCGGCCAGTTACGCGGACCCCCACACTTCCGGTTTGAAATTCACGGTGAAGCCAGAGACGCAGACCCACGACATCGAGTTGTCGAACAAACCCGCTCCGGCGCCTGGCGGTCCCGGTCAGTGATCGGAGCAAGATTCGCTGGGTCGAGGCGGGTTCGGACTCGAACGCGACGAGGTGACGCCATGCTCGCCCCTCCCCCCGCCGACCACGACAAGCCGGCCGAAGCGACAACCGCCGCTAGCATCGGTGGCTCTGTCGGCACAAAAGGCGGGACGCCAGTTGCGCGTCGATTGCTCCGTGGCCGCGGACTGTGGGTTGTTAGCGCGCTTGTGGGCTTGGCAGCTGCCGCTCTCGCCGCGGCTAGCCCCTATTTGCGGGCTTGGGATCCTCGCCGCGCCGCCCATTCGGAACTGTCTCCTGCCCCAGATGATCTCACGGCCGAATCCGCCCGGTCTCTCCGCGCCGCCTATTCGGAGCTACAGAGCTATCATAACGCGCAAGCTATCCGCCATTTGCGCATCTGCCGCGACGTCTGGCCGAACGATCCCGACGTTATGCTAATGGCTGCCAGGGCCGCGCGGCGAGCTCGCGTCTATTCCGACACCACGCGCTTACTACAGATGTATCAGCAGGCTCGGGGAAGCGACGAGGCTTTCACGTTCGAGCAGATGTTGCTGTCCGCCGAATGTCGCGTGGATCAGGCAGCCGACCGGTGCTGGCGCTACGTGGAAGATGGCCACGCCGACACGCCGCTGCTCTTGGAGAGCCTGACACGCGGCTATTTGCGGCAGTATCGGCTTGGCCAAGCGCGGCTTTGTTTGGACCGTTGGCTACGAATGCAGCCGGATAATCCACAGGCGTTGTACCTGGAAGGACTGTTGAACTTCGATTACAGCCGCGCCCCGTCAGCCGCGATTAAGAGCTATCGCCGGGCCTTGGAACTGGACCCGGAGCATGAAGAGGCCCGCCTGGGATTGGCGGTCGCTTTGCTCGAAAACAAGAACTTCGCGGAAGCCGCCGAACACTTCAAATACCTGCGGCAATGTCAGCCCGACAACGCCAGCGTGCAAACCGGCCTGGCCGAGTCTCTCGATGGACTGGGGCAACAGGCCGAAGCCGAGCAACTGGTGGACGCCGTGCTGGCCCGGCAGCCGAACTTCGGGCCCGCCCTGTCGCTGCGCGGCCAAATCGCCTTCCGGAGCGGGCAATTGGCGGAGGCGGAAACCTGGCTGCGTCAGGCGCTCCAGCACCGGCCTATGGATCACCGCGCCCGCTACAGCCTGAGTCTCTGTCTCCAGTGGAACGGCAAAGAAGAGGAAGGGCAGCGAGAATCGCGACAACTCCAGCAGATGGATGACGACCTGGCGCGTTTCAACGAGATTGTCACCAAGGACATCGCTCAGCGCCCCACCGATCCGGCCCTGCACTGTGCCCTCGGCCAAATTCTCTTGCGCGGCGGCCAGAGGGAGGAAGGCTTGCGATGGCTCCAGAGCGCCCTGCGCCTCGATCCGCAGTATGCACCGGCGCGCCAAGCCTTGGCGGAGGATTCGCGAAAGGCGAAGACCGAGTCGCGGCAAGCGGAATAAATCTACGCGGGGCGCAAGGAGAGGGTGGCGTCGCTCCTTTTGATTCGGCCCGAGCGCCAGTTGGGCAAAGAGTGCATGCGCGGCGCTGGCGGTTTTCCACCGGTTTTTCACAGGGGCGATTCAATCGTCCAGTCCCAGGTATTCGGTGGGCACGGCCCGCAGGACTTCTTCCGCAGTGGTTTCGCCGCGCGCCACCTTGAGCATGGCCGATTGCTTGAACTCGATCATGCCGTCATCGATGGCCTTCTGGCGGATCACCTGCGTCGTTTGTCGTTCGTAAATTAGTTTGCGCAATTCGCGGTTGACCGCCAGCACCTCGAAGACCCCGGTGCGGCCGGCGTACCCGGTCATGTGGCACTCGGCACACCCGTTGGGGACGTACAACAGCTGGCCCTGGTCCGGCTCCAGCCACTGCCGCACCTCCTCGAACGTGTGCGGGGCTTCCGACAAATCAAAGGTCATCTTGCAGGCCGGACACAGGGTGCGAATCAGGCGCTGGGCGATCACGCCGCGCAAGGAGCTGCTGAGGAAGTGCGGATGCACCCCCAGACTGAGCATGCTCTGGATGGCGCCGGCCGCCACGGGCGCGTGCAGCGTGGCCAGCACCAAGTGGCCGCTGTTGGCCGCCCGCACCGCGGTCTCGGCCGTGATCGGGTCGCGGATTTCGCCCACCATGATAACGTCGGGCGCCTGGCGCAGGGCGCCACGCAGCAGGTCGGGGAAATCGACGTCCAGCCTGGGGTTGATTTGCGATTGCCGCACGCCCTCGACGGCGTACTCGATCGGGTCCTCGATGGTGTTGATCTTGCGCTCGCCGTTGTTCAGGTGGGTCAGGCAGGCGTATAGCGTCGTGGTTTTGCCCGAGCCGGTCGGGCCAGTTACGAGGATCATGCCGCTGGGGCTGTTCATCAGGGTGAACAACTCGTTGAAATCCCGGCGCAACAAGCCTAGCTGCTCCAGGGACAACAGCTGCGAATCGCGGACCAGGAGGCGGAGCGTGAAATCCTCGCCCCAGAGGGTGGGCATGGTGCTGATGCGCAGGTCGATGGTGGGTCCGCCGTCGCGGCGGCGGATCCAGCGGCCGTCGAGGGGCCGGCGTTTCTCGGCCACGTCCATGCCGGCCACCGCCTTGATGTGGGCCATGCAGCGCCGGCCGAATTCGAGCGGCATGACGGTCAGGAGCCGCAGCATGCCCAGGTGCCGCCCCGACACCGCCACGTGGCCTTCGTGGGCGTTGATAAACAGGTCGCTCACCTTCAGCTCGGCGGCGTGGTCCACCAGCCGGGCGACGGCGTTTTCGGGGAAGAGATCGTTGACGTTGATATGCAGACTGTCGGTGGCGGCATTGGTCATTGCTGGACTCCCACAGCCAAGGCGCGAGCCGCGGCGTCATTTTCCGCCATGTGCAGGATGGCCGGCATGTGCAACAGCCGCAGGAGCTGAAGGACCGATGGCGAAATGGAGTGAATCACGAATTTGCCGCCCGCCTCCTTACAATGCTTGTGGCAGCGGATGATCCAGCCGACGGCCGTCGAGTCGATGTAGGAGGTTTGTTCCAGGCTCAGCAAGACCTTGCGCTTATAGCAATCGGCCCCGAGCAGGTTGCACAGCACGTCGGTGCCGGCGCGGAAATCCATTTGCGTGATGTCGCCTTCGCTTTGAATGCGCGTGATGTCGTCGTCGGTGGAGACCATTGTCAATTTCATGGTCCGTTCTCCGGACCTTCGCCGCCAGCTGGGGGAAGCGAAGGAAAAAAAGGGGGAATTCACCGCATGTTACTGACGACGACGGGCGGGGGCAAGAACATTCTGCCGGAGAAGAAAAGGTAACAAAAAGGGAAGATGAGGGAAGAAAAGTGAAAAAATGGTGTCGGAAAAAATGGGCTGACGTTGATTTCGGGATCGAGAAACTTGGCGATCATCGTGCCAAGCGCATCGGCTTTGGCAAGCCGGAGGATGATGTTCCGAAACTCGAAGTTGATGAGTATGTCCTGCACATTTGGCGAGAAGCCGTCGAGGTAGGCATTAAAGTCAGATGTGAGCTGCTGGTCGCGGGCGCGAGCTTTCAGATCGCGGAGCGTGAACAGCGACGTGTTGTAGAATGCTTGACCGAAGGTGGCACACAACGCGGCCCGCTGCGGTCCAAGCCCGCCGCTATCAGAGCCAATGCCGCGAACTATGGCTCCTCGCACTCACTTACGACCCCTTTCTTCCAGGCTACCGCGCCTCACTCGTACCGTCGCAGAAAAATAAACTCAATCAACCAGACCAGCAGTGCCAGGCACTGATCCTGCCGGTCCCGACCCGGCTCGAATTCCGACAGACACAAGCCGCAAACCTTGGGCGACCAAACGGCGTCCACGATGCGCAGCAGCTGTTGTGGGCTCAAACCGAATGGGACGGCTTGCGTAACTGCGGGAAAAAACGTTGGGTCCAAAACGTCGCAGTCCACATCGAGAAAGACGCGCTCCGCCCCCGCTGCCTCTGTTCGCAGGCAATCCACCACCTTGTCGAATTCGGCTATCGCCTCCACGGTCGAAAACGCGCGCTGGAAATAGCGCCCCACGTATTCCGCCGTCAATAACAAGTCCCGATGCCCGACGTTGACCAATCGCGGCAGTGGGCCGTCGCAATGGAGGAGGAAATTGCCATGCGACGGCTCCGCGGTGCAGTCGCGAAAGTTGTGGATGTCGAGGTGGGCGTCGAGTTGAATCACCAGCGTGCCTTCAACTTGCCGGGCGAGTTCGTCGTAGACCGGAAGAGCTCCAAGGTGGTTTCCCGTAATCCAAAGGAGAAAATCATCAGATCGAAATGCTTGGCGGACAAGCTGCCGTCCGCGCCCGCGCCACGCTTCATAATCCGCCATCGTCTCGAAGACGATTTCTTTCAACCGCAGCTGTTCGTGATAGACGGCGGCCCGCGTCGGCACTTTTTCGCGGCGGTTGTCCGCGATTAACTCCCGGACCGCATCAGCCAACAGGTGCACTCCCTCCGCCGTTCCTGGACTGCCAAATAAATCGAATGGAAAAAACGCCACCGTGGTTTTCATGTCCTGCAGTATTGGTGAATCTCTGCTGCAATGCAAGGCGATTGCACACTGCTCGTGTCGGCTCCTTGACAATGCATTTGTGTTGCCTTACCATCGGGGTGCGCTCCGGCCAACCAACTGATCCGCCAACCAAGTGATCCGGCGCGTGCCGTCCTTCTTTTTTCCCCCTGGTTGTCGTTGTGAGGACCATTTGAGATGTGGACTACTGTCGCACTGTTGTCGGCGCTCTGTTTGGCGCCACAGGATGCCGGGCCGCTCAAGCTGGACAACATCCGCTCTACCCATGGCGTCCTTGGCCCGGCCCGTGACAGCGAGAAGTACGTACCAGGCGATAGTCTCACGCTCAACTTCGATATCGACGGCATTACCACGGACGAAAAAGGCAAGGTGCTCTATAGTATCGGCATCGACGTGATCAATATTGCAGATAAGTCGCTAGTCTTCCGACAGCCGCCGCAGAACCCCCCCCTCGAGACAACGACCTTCTTCGGAGGCAATCGCGTTCAGGGCTACGCCCATCTCGATCTAGGCACCGATCAGCCCCCGGGCGACTACTCCATGACGGTGACGGTTACCGACCGGGCGACCAAGTCGTCCAAGGAGATGATCCACAAGTTCACGGTTGTGAAGCCCGAGTTGGCCCTGGTCCGGTTAAAGACGAGTAGCGACCGGGACGGCGACCTACCTGTTCCCGTCACGGGACAGGGACAGGCCTTATGGCTCAACTTCGGGATTGTCGGATTTGCCCGCGACGCGTCGACCAAGCAGCCGAGTGTGCTCATGGAGTTCGACATTCGCGACGCCGAAGGAAAATCCACGTTGCAAAAGCCGTTGGGCAAAGTATTCGACAAAGAGGTGCCGGAAAAGAACCTGGCAATCCCGCTGCAGTACCCAATCGCTCTGACTCGCGCCGGCAAATTCACACTTGAGCTCACCGCAACCGACCAGATTACGAAAAAGAAGACCAAATTGGCGGTGCCGTTTAATGTTCAGCCGGTGAAGTAGCCCAGTCGGCGGGATTCAAAGGCTCGTTGCTTGAGTTCATACGATTTACAATACCATGTCTGATCGCGCAATTACATTGCCGTCCATCGTTCCCATGTGGACGTGAGGTTTTTTCATGAGCGAGTTATCGCGAATCGGCCGCCGTAGCACCTATTCGAGGGGTGTCTACTGCCTCCTGGGTGCGGCTGCCTTGTTGATTCCATTGACTTCCACGGGTGCTGCTGCAGAATCGGTTCCCGCCGATGCACCCAAGCCCGTCGTCATCGCCAAATCGGTCACGGACGACGCAACGCTGTTCACACGGGCAGCGCCGGGCGCTCCGTGGCAAACGGTTATGAAGAACGGCAGCTTGCGCACGGAAGAAACCATTCTTGGTCTTCCGGGTGCAACTCTGGAAACGAGCAAGCAGACCGTTCGTCTTTCTTTGCTCGGCGACCTCGACCGCAACTCGCCATTTCCCGTCTACGAGGCGGCCGTCGTCCTGCATGAGTCGCCGGATTTTGACCTCGATTTCACGCTGGAACGCGGTCGCGTGTCGTTTGCCAACATCAAGGACAAGGGCAGCGCCAACGTGAAGTTTCGCTTCCTCGATCAGGCTTGGGAGGCAACGTTGCTGGAACCTGGTTCAAAAATCGAGTTGCTGGTCTACGGGCGCTGCGCGAGTGGCATGGCATTCAAGAAGAAGGCCGATCACCAGAACGTGCCTCATTTCGATATGGATCTGGTGGTTGTAGCAGGCAAGGTGTTGCTTAAACACCACAACGGCCTGGAAAATCGGATGCACGCGCCACCCGGACCGGCGTTCATGGACTGGAACAACCTCACCGGGGGCATACCCAGCCCGCAGAAACTCGAAACTCTGCCCGCCTGGGTAGCCGAGGACACGACTTTAGAGCATGGCAAAGCAAAACTGGCCCAGATCGAGGCGTTTCGCAAAGCGGTGCTTGCGACGAAGTCTCTGGATGCAGCGATTGAAGCCGCACTAAAGTCGGACGATAAGCTTCGACAACGGGGCGGCATCGTCCTGCTTGGCGCGACGGACAACCTCGACAAGCTGTCGGAGGTCCTTGCCAAATCCGACGATCCCGAGATTTGGAACCAGGCCGTCATCACGGCACGCCATTGGATCGGTCGAGCACCGGGTCAGGAAATGAAGCTGTACCAGGTGTTTACCGAAAAAGTGAAAATGAAGCCGGTCCACGCGGAGACCATCTTGCAGTTGCTGCACAGTTTCGATGAAGCCGCTCTGAAAAATCCGGAAACGTACGACATGCTGATCAGCTACCTCAATCACGAGAGACTGGGCATCCGGGGTTTGGCGTACTGGCATTTACGGCGATTGGTACCGGAAGGTGCCAAGACCATCAAATACAGCCCCAACGAGCCGCCCGATGCGCGGGAAAAGGCCATTGCCGAATGGAAAAAACTGATTCCGTCCGGGACGGTTCCGGACGCTCCTAAGCCGGAGGGAAATTGAGCCGGCTGAGTGCACGAACTTTATGCCCCGGAGTGACCATCATGTCAAAGACCATGGGATTCGGCGGGCTGCTGCTGGCGGCCCTCGCGGCGTTCAGTGCATCGCCGCTGCAAGCCCAGCAGCAGCCGCCGGCGCAGGGCCAACCGCAGTCTGCGCTGCCGCTTTATCAGCCACCCCAGCCGCAGCCGCAGCCCAAAACGCAGGGCACCGCGCAGCTCACCACGTCGCCCAGCTTCGCACCCTTCCCCCAGCAGAACGCGGGCTTCTACAACGGTGTCGTGGCGCCCGTCGGCGGATATCTTCCTTACCGCGACCCCTACGGCGGCTACCTCACCGGCACGGCAAACCTCGTCACCGCTTCCGGGAATTTCATGCAATCCGTGCAGCAAGCCTCCTTAATGCAAGAGGATGTGAAGCGGTCGCAGATTGACACGCGGAACGCGATCATCAAGCAGCGAATGTACGAGGATTCGATCACGCCCAAGACCGAAGATGTGCGAGCGCAGCAGGAGCTGAATAGACTCCGGCACAGCCGTAGCGACCCGCCGCAATCCGATATTTGGAGTGCTACTGCGCTCAACACTCTTTTTACCGCGATCAAGTCGGCCCAGGTGGCAGGAATCTACGGCCCGCCGATCCCGCTCCCAGAAGACATGTTGAGACACATCAACCTATCGACCGGCAAACGGCCGGCGAACATCGGCGTGTTGCGCGACGGCGGAAGGTTCGATTGGCCGTTAATCCTCCAGGACGACGCTTTCAAAACAGACCGCGAGCGCCTCGAAGTGTTGACGCAACAGGCGGTTAACGAAGCCGCGACCAATGGCCGGGTCGACACAAAAATCATCAGGGAGTTGACTCCTACCATCGACCGGATGCAGCAGAATCTGCTCCGAATGGTGCAGGAAGCGCCACCCAACGAGTACATGGAAGGCAAGAAGTTCTTGCGTGAGCTCGCCGCTTCGTACAAGCTCTTCCAGGACCCGGATGTCGGCAACTATTTCGGCAAGTGGGTGCCACGCGGTCGGACGGTTGGCGAATTGATCCAGCACATGATCGATAACGGCCTGCAGTTCGCCCCGGCCCTTCCGGGAGACGAGACTTTTTACACGGCCTTTTACAACAACCTCCTGAAGTACGACACGGGCATCAGTCAGCTCGTTAGCCGTCCGTGACCTTGACGCTAAATGCACGTTGCCCGCACCTATCTCTGACGGCCGCGGTTTCAGACGGAAACTTCCGCTGCAACCGCGGCCCATTCTTTTTTTTCTTGCCAAGTCGCGCATTCATCATTCGTTTGTTTCGTGTGCAGTGCCCCGTGTCAGAGCCCATTGGAGAGTCGGACCAGCTATGAGAGCAATACAGGGTTATTACTTGGCTGACGGAGTCGTCGTCCGGGGCGACGTCGTCTTGTCTCCCGGTGTCAATATCTGGTTCGGTTCGGTCATTCGCGGCGATCTTGCCCGGATCACTCTCGGTCCGCGTGTCAACATTCAGGACGGCTGCATTGTTCACACCGACCACAACCAGCCCCAGGTGATCGAGGAGGGTGTCGTTGTAGGCCATAGGGCAGTTTTGCATGGATCAATAGTCGGCCGTGATACGCTTGTCGGCATGGGCGCCAGTCTCCTGTCCGGTTGCCAAATCGGTGTGGAATGTCTGATTGCGGCCGGCACCCTTGTTACGGAAAAAAGACGAATTCCGCCGCGCTCGGTGGTGATGAGCGTCCCGGGACGAATCGTGCGCGAGGTGACCGACGAAGACCTTCGCCACACGCACGCCATTGCAGCGCACTATTTGGAACTCGCCGAGCGCTATGCCAAAGGCGATTTCTCATCTCCTGGGGCCGATCCCAAGTCATCCTGACTCTTCATGAGAGCGGTGGATTTATTCCATCGCGCCGCTTGCCCAATTTGACCATCTCCCCAACAAAGCACTACAAGAATGGGCGTTTTCGTGGTATCCTGAGCATGATTGCCGCAACTGTAATAGAGGCGGGTCGTGACACAGCGGGAAATAAGGGTGTGACAACCGAAACACTTTCAGTACCGGCGCTGGAATTGGGTGAGCCGACAGTTGGCGCGGTCCTTGACCGGCGCTCCGATATTGATGCCAAGATGGCGCTGGTCGCCACCCTCCTCCAGGAAGCGAAGTGCGAAGGCCTGCTGTTGTTAGACCCGGAAAACTTCGCCTGGCTCACCAGCGGCGCTATTGGTCGGGGCCAGCTGGACCCGGCTCAAGGCCCCGCCGCATATTGCAACGGCGAGGCGCGCTGGATCCTTGCAAGCAGTGTGGATTCGCAACGGGTCTTCGACGAAGAGGTAGACGGCCTTGGGTTCCAGCTCAAAGAATGGCCGTGGCACTGGGGCCGCGAACAACTCCTTCACGATTTGGTGCTGAACCGCCGGGTCGCGTGCGATGTTCCGTTTGGAAACCTGCCATCGGTAGCGCCGCAGCTGCGACGCCTGCGAATGGTCATGACGTCCTATGAGCAAGCTTGTTTGCGTGTGTTGGGCCTAATTGTCAGCCACGCCCTTGAAGCCACTTGCCGGACGATGGAAGTAAACCAAACGGAGCGGGAAATCGCCGGGCAAATTAGTCATCGACTTTTGCATCGGGGCGTTTTCCCCCTGCATATTGGTGTGGCGGCGGATGAGCGGTCGCGCGATTTCCGCAATTTCGCCTTCACGTCGACCACGATCACCAACTACGTGCAAATGACCGTTACCGCACGCAAATACGGTCTGGTCGCAACCGCGAGCCGGGCCGCCTGCTTCGGCACCTTGCCCGATCAAATCCGCCGCGACCACAACGCTGTTTGCCGCGTGGGTGCCAGTTACATGGCTTCAACCTGGCCCGAAGCGCTTCCGCGGGAAGTGCTCATAGCAGCGCGTCGCATCTACCAGGTCAGCGGCTATGAGCACGAGTGGATGTTGGCGCAGCAAGGCCACCTCACGGGCCGTGCTCCGGTTGAGCTCTGTTTTGCGCCCCGTTCAGACGAACTATTGCAGGCTGGGCACGCTGTCACCTGGCACGCCAGTGCGGGGGCCGCTTCCAGTTGTGATACCTTCCTGGTCACGGATCAGGGACCCAAAATACTTACGCCGACCGAATCCTGGCCCCTCAAGCGGATCAAGATTCAAGGCGCTGAATTCGTGCGGCCCGACGTGTTGCAACGGTGAGTCTGCTTTCATTTCTTGGCGCGCGGCCCTTCGTTTGGCCCAGTCGTTTCTACGACTTCGAAATCCGAACCCCTGAGCTTTTTCAATTCCTCAAGACCCTTAATTCGGCTATCCGGAGCGACGGAGATGCGCCAGTCGCCGCCGTTATCCGCCAGGATCATGCCGTACTTCTTTAAGCCCTTTAAAATCGCTTGCGTGTGCGGCGAGAAGCCTTCGATGCCGAAATCCGCGCGCAATCGGAGTCGTTCACCCATGCGTGGCAAGTCCTTATCTTTGCGATTGCTGGCGAAATGGGTCGCGGGGTAGATGTAGGCGCGTTGAGTTTTTTCGACCGTGAAGCGCACCGCGTGTTCGACCATGCCCCGTTCCACCTCGTCGAAGCGGATGATCGCGGGGAAGATCGGCAAGCCCGCCGCGTCCGTTGACGTCCAGCCGTCGGGCCGCAATTTATTTGTTTTGAGATCGAACAATGCGGTGGATCCAGCCTCCCAGCCGTCCTTGGTTTTGCGGCCCTGGAAGAGTTCGTACAGCTTGGCGTTTACCGGGTCGACGACGATTACATGGCGGTCGCGGTCTTCCTTGGCAGCCTGGATGTCTTCCAGTTTACGCTTGTCGAGCAGAGGCCAAAGTTCAATGGGCGCATTGTCGGGGATGGGGAACGGCTCCAGGTCGGACTCTTCCGGGTAACCGGTCACCTTGACTTTCAGCTTTTTCTGGTCGGGGGGTACCAGGATGAAGCTCATATCCAGGTCGTAGGAGATCCGTTTGTTGGGGCCAATCGTGGCGATGATCGCCTTGGAGTTTTGCCGCACTGGAAGTTTGGATATGTCTTCGTTCCACGGATTATCTGGCGGAAAGACCTGCAAGGCTGCGAGGATCTTGTCGGCTTCCGGCGTATTGAACATCACCGGCGCCTTGATGGCTGGCATCTTCGGTCGTTCCACCACCTTTGGGTCGTCCGCAAACAAGCCGCCCGCGGCAAGGACCATGAGCGCGAGTATGGCTGGAATGTTCTTCATATTGTGGCTCGTGATTTCGCTCTATTTGGGCGGCTGTGGCTTATCGGTTGGAGCACCGGGTGAGGCGATGAATGATTTTACCAGGCTGCCGTCGGCCACCTTCCACACTCTCACCTCGCCATCGTAGCTGCCCGAGGCCACGAGGTTCGCGTCTGGACTGAAGGCGACGGCGAAGACCCAATCGGTGTGGCCCGTCAGCGTTTTCAGGTTAGCACCGGTGTCAGGGTTCCACAGCTTGACGACGTTGTCGGCGCCGGCAGTGGCAAGCAGCGGCTTTGTCGGATGGGCTGCGAGTTTTAGGATCGCCTTGCCGTGGTTTCCCAGCACTTTGACCTGCTTTCCTGCCTGGTCGCCCATCGTGTGCCAGGCACGCAGCTGGTTGTCGTCGCCGACGGAGAATCCCTCCTTGCCGTCGGCCTTGACCGCGATGCCGCTCAGACCCCCTTGATGCTCGGGGAATGTCAGCAGCGATTCCTTGGCAGCGAGGTCCCATACCTTGGCCGTCTTGTCCCGGCTGCAAGTGAATAGCTCTTTGCCGTCCGGGCTAAAGGCGACGCCGTACACCCAATCGGCGTGGTTCTCGATCGTCTGCTCGAGTTTGGCATTGGCAATTCCACCGCCAATATCCCAGACGTTGACAATTCGGTCGCAGCCGCCGGAGGCCAGTTTTTTGCCATTGATGCTGAGTGCCAGGCAAGTCACCTCGTCGTCCGCTTCGAGCAGTTGCTTGACGAAGACTCCTTTGTCGTTGACGCCGTCCAGGATTGCGACTCCGTTTTCCAATTTAAGTGTTCCACCTTGGAGATCGTAAATGCGTACGTCGCCCTCCTCGTTAGGCCGGCCACCGGCGACGGCCAGTTTACAGTCGGGCAGAAACAAAAGTGCCATGGCACGGCGAGTGCGGGTGTAGATCCGCTTCTCCAGCTTGGCGGTATTGAAGTCCCACACCGTCAATTCATGGTGGCCACTGACGACGAGTTTCTGGTTGTCCGGCGTGAAGGCCAGGGCGGTAACTTGCGCGGGGTAGGGGTAAGCGGTCTTCGGAACGGGCGGCACCCAGCGAGCCCGCAATTCCTTTTGAAGATCCGCCTTTGGTTCCACATTCGCATCCAGCTTGGCTCCCTCCTTGATCCAGCGCTGCAGTACCGCGATCTTCTCCTTGGGCAATGCGGAGCCTGCTTCACGGGGCGGCATGCGCGTTTTATTCGTTGCCGTTAGCACGTCGATGAGGTAACTGTCTTCCGGCTTACCCGCGACGATCGGGTCGTCCTTGGTGCCGCCTTTGCGGAAGCTTTCGTACTTGGTCATGTCGAGGCGGCCCTTGGGGTTCTTGACCCCATGGCAGCCAAAACAGGACTCCTTGAGGATCGGCGCGACGTCATTGATGAAGCTGACAGGGGCCTCGCCTTTGGGTGTCGTATCTTGGCCGTTGGCCATCTGGGATGTACCAAACACAACGCAGAAAGCCAAAGCCGAGGCGAGGACAGCGCAAACGATGCAGCAGCAATGCGATCGCGACATGCAGGTGAACTCCGTGGTGGGAGGCGCGGACCAGGCGGGGTGCGAACTTCGACTCTGCCATTGTAAAGGAGCCAATCGCTCAATGGCGAGGGAAAAGAGCAGGCAATCGCGAAACGCATTCTAAGAGCCTATCCGCGAAAGCATCCGAAGGGGGTCAGACCCCTTTGCCGGAACGGCCCGAAGGGTGCTTCGCACAAAGGGGTCTGACCCCTTTTCGGATAGGCTCTAAGATGACCTTGCAAAGTGGAGACCAAACAATGAGGAGGATGCGATGCCGCAACTGACCGTCGAGGGTGTGGGAACATTTGAAGTTCCAACGGGTAAGCGCCTGGTTTTGGCCCTCATGGACGAGGCCAAGATCGACCAGTTGCATGCGTGCGGCGGCAATGCTCAATGCACGACCTGCCGTGTTGAGTTCGTTTCGGGCGAACCGACGACGATGACTGATGCCGAACGCAATGTCCTTAGTGCGCGGGGGCTCACGGGCGTGCGATTGAGTTGCCAGATCTTGTGCGACCATGACATGACGGTCCGGGCGATTAGTCGGCTCGCCGGCAGCGGCCGGGTGGATGCCGGTCCGCGGCCTACGGACACGATTCCTTGAGCCTGCGGGGTTTATTGATTGAGCATGCCCGGCTGTCGCTGAGTTTTCGCCGGCGCCGAGCCTCGCAACCTTTTGCGGGGTTAATGGCAACATGGCCCGTGTCCCGCAAAGCCGATTGCGACGACATCAGTCCTTGGCACTTCATCATCTTCGGAGTTGCATCGATGAGACGAGCGCTGCCTGCCTGCATCGTTGGGGCGATCCTGCTGGGAATTGTTTGGGCGATTCCAGCAGCGGAACCGCCGACTCGTGTCGCGGAGATTCCTGCCCCATCGCCGGATTTGTCCGAGTATCGAACCGTCGAAAAAGCGATAACTACCCGAATCAGCCAAGCGGGTCCGGCTTCGACTGGCCAACTGGGTTACCTCGGCGTCCACGTGAAAGCCGACTCCAAGGGCAAGCTGGTGATCGCGGACCTGGAGGATGAATCGCCGGCCGCAAAGGCCGGCCTGCTTCGCAATGACATACTGGTGCGTGTCGGCGACAAGACGGTCGAAGGCGTCGACGCTTTTCGGGAGCTGATCCTGTCCAGGACACCGGGCGAGGCCGTCAAGCTGGCAGTACTGCGCCAGGACAAGCCGCTGGAACTCGCCGCGACCCTTGCGGCTACGAGCAGGCCCATGAATCCGTCGGCCAAGCGCGCCATCCTCGGCATTCGCGTCGCCGAGCCGAAATCCGGCGAAGGCCTGGAGGTTACCGGCGTAACCAGCGGTTCGCCGGCCGACAAGGCGAAGATCAAGGTCGGCGAGATCATTCGCAAGCTCGACGGCGTCGTCCTCCGGGACTCCGGCAACCTTGGCGACGTCCTCTCCGAGAAGAAACCGAACGACACCGTGACCCTCACGCTCTTTCTAGCCGAGAAAGAAGTCGACCTCAAACTGACGCTGGCGGAGGAAGAAGTGAGTGATAATGGCCGTGGCCGCAACTGGGACAATCGCCTCGGCGGCTACTGGCAAAAGGACGTCTACCACCTCGGCGTCGTTTGCGTCGAATATCCGGACGTCAAACACAACCCGAAAGTTACTGCCAAGGATTGGGCAGAATCGCTCTTCAGCCGTGGAGCCTACAAAAACAAGAAAAGCGCGACGGGTCAGGACGTTTTTGGCAGCCTGAACGATTACTACTGGGAGCAGTCCTACAACAGCCTCACGGTTGAAGGCAAAGTCTTTGACTGGGTGGAAGTCAGCAAGAAGAGACTGGAATACGACCAGGGCGCAGGCGCTAACAAAGCGACGTTTCTGAACGAGGCGCTGGAAAAGCTCGAGGCGCGGGACGGCAAAGATTGCCTGAAAGACCTGGACGGTGTTTTCTTCATTTACGCCGGAGCACGCGTGCAAACCAACCGCGGCGCCTTGTACTGGCCGCATCGCGCTAGCGTGCAGCATAACGGCAAGCGCTGGCCGTACTTCATTTGCCCCGAAGGCGGCGATCGCATGGAAAACATCAGCGTCTTTTGCCACGAGTTCGGGCACATGCTTGGCCTGCCTGACCTGTACGCCCGGCCGGAAAATCCTGGCTCGGAAGGCCTTGGCGTTTGGTGCTGCATGTCGAACCAGCTCGGAAACGGCCGGCCGCAGCACTTCTCAGCGTGGCCCAAGGAGCAGCTCGGTTGGCTCAAGCCCGCGGTAATCGATCCCACGGTGAAGCAAAAGCTCATCCTGGCGCCGGTTGAGGATTCCCCGAAGGATTGCCTCAAGGTGCTGATCAAGCCGGACGGCAGCGAGTATCTACTCCTGGAAAACCGGCGAAAAAAAGGCTTCGATCAGGAGTTGCCGGCGGAAGGCCTATTGATTTGGCGCGTGGTGAACAACCATCCGGTGCTGGAGGAGTCGCACGGCGTCGAGGGTCCGTCTGGACCGCGCGTTTTCCTGAACGCGGTTCCTTTTCCAAGCAAGGCAAACAACGCATTCACGCCGTTCACAACGCCTTCGAGCAAATCGCAATTAGGCGGCGGCTTGTCGGTGCATATCACCAACATCCGGCGTCTGGCGGATGGCAGGGT
>Ga0206872_10189_pt1 | contig 18048 bp, 16 predicted proteins | sample Alteio_BWOrgCont_34_FD_152906 | JGI IMG/M metagenome (GOLD analysis project Ga0206872, IMG submission 152906) | Enriched cells from forest soil in Barre Woods Harvard Forest LTER site, Petersham, Massachusetts, United States -... | ecosystem: Environmental > Terrestrial > Soil > Temperate forest >... | reverse complement strand
CGTTGAAAAAGTACCCAATAAGCTGCTACCGGCAAAATTGCAGGGAACTTTTACAGTAGATTGGGTAGACGATGAGATGAGCGGCCAGCACCCTTACTCAGCCCTGGTGGTTCCTCCGCTTGCAGACGCTATAAACGTGCCACATACTAATCCGGTTATCGGCGTACTGTCTCCGGATACCACTATGCGGGAATTTAGTAAAAATTATGCCGGGCACGTAGTACTCCTCGAAGAACGGGAACCAACCGGCCCGTCGCAGAACACCTTAAAAGTACTGAAAGAGCTTTATGAGGACCATGATAACCGCTTTGACAAGGAGGAATTTTTACGCGCCCGCATACTTGATGTTTTGCTCGCGGATTGGGACAGGCACGAAGATCAGTGGCGGTTTACAGAAGTAAAAAAGGATAAAGGTAAATATTTTACAGCCGTACCCCGTGATAGGGACCAGGTATTTCATGTTACTACCGGGGTCTTTCCTTCAATCGCAGCGCTACCGTGGCTGGATCCGACCTTAGAAAATTTCGGCCCTAAAATACCCAGTATCAAATATTCGCTTTTTAAAACGAGGTTTATTCAGCAATACCCCGATGCCCAGTTCAACTACGACGAATATATGAAAATTGTTGACCAGGTGGTGAAAGCGGAAACCGACGATGTTTTTGAAGCGGGGCTTCGGCGATTACCCCCTGAAGTATATAGGTTACGGCATGATGAATTGCTTAATAAATTGAAGAAAAGAAGAGATAACCTCCCGGCTGCGATGGCAGAATATTATCGTTTTATATACAGAATAGTCGACATCAGGGCATCGGATAAAGATGAATACATTACTATTTCGGATGCTGCTAATCATGGAATGAGGGTGGTCATCAATAAAGCGGGTAAAAAAGCCCGGGATAATGAACAACTGATGGATGTTACTTACGACGCCTCGATTACGAACGAGATCAGGCTGTATGTGATGGCGGGGAATGATCACGTCATTATCAATACGCCGAATTCGGATATTAAACTGCGGATTGTCGGAACAAATGGCGAAAAATCCTATGAAGTCCAAAATTCGGATAAAAAAGTAATAATTTATGGCAGGACCGACAGCATTAACTTCTTGGGAAAGACCTCCAAAATTAGCAAGCGTTTAGCTAATGACACGTCAAACACTCATTTTGTAACGACCAACCCTTATAACGTTTGGAAGCCGCTGATTAACGGCGAGGTAAACAAGGACGACGGTTTTTTATTTGGCCTCGGTTTTAAATATACAGGCATGGACGGTTTCAGGAAATTACCGTACTCCACCGTGCAGGAGGTGATGATCACCCATTCTTTTGAAACCAATGCCTTTAGCCTGAACTATAACGGCCAATGGATGCAGGCTATAGGAAAAGCCGACATTACAGTTAATGCGCTGATTGATGCACCGAACAATACGATGAACTTTTTTGGCCGGGGCGACGGAACCGTTTTAGACAAAACCGGCGACTATCATGAATTCTACCGCACCAGGTTTGATTACTATACTTTTGCACCTGCCCTGAGGTGGCATACCGGAAAAGGGAGTACTTTCAGTTTTGGGCCGGCGTTACAACTGTACCATTTAGATCCGGATGACAATACCGGGCGCATCATCAGCCATCCCGGATTACTGAATTCCTATGACAGTACAACAGTTGATAAAGAAAAGGTGCATTTAGGCTTTATAGCCAATTTTATCAGTAATAAAAAGAATGACAATATATTGCCTTCAAAGGGATATGATTTGGATATCAAGATGGAAGGCTATGGCGGATTAAATAGCTATTCGAGGTCTTATTTTCAGATCAGACCGGAATTTGAATATTTTCTGCGGACTGATACTGCAGGTATTTTCGTCCTGTCCGACCGTATCGGCGGCGGTATCAGCATCGGCAGCCCTGCGTTTTACCAATCAATGTTTTTGGGTGGCCAGGGAAATTTGCTTGGGTTCCTGAAAAATCGTTTTGCTGGCCAGGACATGGTTTTTAATGACTTCCAGGCCAGGTTAAGGCTGGCAAGCATACCCGGTTATATCCTTCCCGGGCAATTTGGCGTTTCCGGTTTCTTTGATACCGGCCGCGTATGGGTACAAGGAGACAACTCCGATAAATTCCATTATGGCACAGGGGGCGGGCTTTATTTTGCGCCAGCAAGCCTCACCGTACTACAGGTTTTGGCGGGCCATTCTGTGGAGGGCTGGTATCCGTATATAGTTTTTAATTTCAGGTTTTAGATATTTTGCTTAATCAACCCGGGAAAGATTCAATGCAGATTTTATTTAGAGGTACTGTGGAATTTGTGTATCCGCCCGGTTTTTACAATGGTGGTATTGAATATCATTGTCAAATATTAGTCAAGTCACAGTGTCAACAGCAATGACTGCCGACCCAACACCCAAACCAGGCATCTGGCTGAATCACCTTACAAAGGAGTATCTGGAATCGCCGGAACTGCATCAGATGATCCTTGAAAAGAAATTGAATGGAATCAGCCCTAACCTCGACGCAATATACAATTCATTATATAATCAAAAGGAATACAATAACCTGATTAAACGCCGCATTGATTCCAACAGTTCGGCCAATAACATATTGACCGCAATATTTTACGACCTGGCCCGGAGGGCCTGTAAAAAGTTTGACGGGCTATATAAGGATTCTCTCGGTGCGGCCGGTTACGTTTGTATGCCCTTATCTCCTGATGTCGCCCTGGATACGCGAAGTACGATAAAACAGGCAAGTTATTTTTGGCAACATGTGGACCACAGGAATTTAATGATCAGCATTCCTTCAACTAAACAAGGGATTCAAGCCATCGGGCAATTGCTGGTGTCAGGTATAAACGTCAATGCGACCATGATCTATTCACTCAAAAGATACCGGCAATCAGCTGAGGCTTATGTCACCGCTCTGGAGGAACTTGCACGGCAAGGTAAACGTATTGATCAGCTTGCGTCTATTGCAAGCGTAAAGCTGGATTCGATAGACAGCATTTTGGGTCCGGCATTAAGAAAGGTTGTTGCTGGAAATAAACGGGAAAAAGCAATTATTACGCCATTGCTGGGTTGTCTTGGAAAGGCGACTGCAATACTGGTAGGAAAAGCCTACAATGAGCTTTTTGGTTCTGCAAGGTTCCAGGCCCTTGAAGTTATGGGTGCCAATCCCCAGAGAATTATCTGGGTTTGCGATAGGGCCAATTCATGCACCCCTGATATTTCCCCTGATTTTTCGTCATTCTTTAATATCCAGCCTCATTTTCAAGTACCGGAGATAAGCGATTTTAAAGCAAGCAAAGTTGCGGGTAAATTGGCATTCCCGGATGTCGATAGGGCAAACATGCAACTCCAGCTGGCAAATCAGTTGCTGGGCTTCTCCTATACAGATCTGTTAAAAAAAATGGAGAATGATATTTTATCAGTTTTTACAACAAGCTATAAAAAATTGATTGGCTTTATTGATGCTCAAAGGATCAGTAATAGTTTAACTCATAGTTATTTACAACAAGATAGCAAATAGATTTAGTTTACCAAATTCCTATCGGAAGGGTAATTTGACCGGGTGGGCTCTGTAGCAGGATATCACTGATGCCTATCCCAGCAATACTTATCGCAGCATTTTTTTCCCCTGCCATTTATTCAATGAGGAGACTTATCGAAATCAACGGTCAAATACATTTTTGAAGACAAAAAAAGGGAGGGTATCACGATTCCGTTCAGTACCGGTCCCTCAGTTAAAAAACTATCAATTTTGAACTCATCAGAAAAGTGTCCTGTCGCGTACTGAAGATGGCCGGGCCGTATTGTACAATATTTCAAGTATAAAAAAGAAAGTTTTTGATCGGCGGGTTATTTAGTTTTGTAAATTGGGCCTAAGAAATTCTATTTCAGTCTAAATACCTATTGAGCAAGGTGCTTATTGCACTTATCATTTAAATAGAACACCTTTAGACTGACATTCTACGCTGTAATAATCTCAAATAAGTAAAATGATGAGAAAGATTTCCACGGCAGTCATATTATTATCGGCATTCTATGTAAACGCGGAAGCCCAAAACACAACTTCAAATGATTCCGCGCGGCAGTTACATCCCGGCCTGAAAAGTACAAAAAACGACATCAGCCGCATTGAGATATTATTGAGACTCGGCATCTTTTTATGCTGCTTTTTATGTTTTGAAGCAGGCGCGCAAACAACAGCAATTCATAAGGCATCTGAATATAAAATATCCTGGCAACGCTTGCTTTTGCAGCTTAGCACGTCTTTTTATACGGCAGCGAGGGAAAACGAAGTCGACCTGGACAGCAGTCTTATCCATTGCGCCCACTCTCTTGGGCTGAGCCGCCTGCCGGTGATCGCCGAAGGGATAAATGTGCCCGAGCTGACCGGTCAGTTAGAGTGGATAGACAAAAGGGATCCTAAAAGCGGCATGCGACTGTTATCTTCAGCAACAGGAAAAAAGCATCTTGAATTATTGGTACTGCTTGGTGCTTATTATGCCTTTGAGCCTGACAGTTATCATCGTTGCAAAGACCGCGTTTTATATTTTCTGAACAAGGCCATTATCGAAAGTAAAGAACAGCATGAGCAGCAACTGGGCAGGCAGGCACGTTTGCTTATCGGTAAGATGTATGTTGATGGTTATGATTTTCAGCATGGCGCCCCCATCTTTGATCAGGTGGTAAAAGACTGCCAGGCGGCAGATGATCACATAACCGAAGCAAAAGTTTGGTTTTACCGGGGACTGTATACCAGCTATACTCCTGTTACGGCTTCTGAACGTATTGCTTACTTGCGGCAGGCCCAAAAGCTTTATCACGAGCAACAGAATACCGAAGGGGAAATAAGCGCACTAACAGATATCAGCTACCTGAACGTCCCTCTTTATCAATTGGAAAAGGCTCATAAAGCTTCACTCGAGGCGCTTGGCCTAGCCGAAGCGATCCATTTTCCCTTCAAATACTATAATACTGATGCAGTGGCTATGATAACAGCTTTTGCAGGCAAGTTTGGCGAGCCTTTGCGATATGCCCTTGAAACCGCCCGTTCAGCTGAGGCGGCGCATGACAGTATTGGATTGGGTGGTTTTTACGACCGTATCGGGCAGTTATATTTTACTGAAAATATAAAGCACGAGGAAACTCAAAAATGGTTAGAGAAAGCATTATATACAATGATGAAGACTGGCAGCAACAATTTTTATTATACAACCCTATTTAGCCTGGTTAATTCTCTTATAGCCTCAAGTCATCCCAATAAAGCCTGGAATATCGTGCTTGAAGTTTCAAAAAAGATACCGCCGAAAACCATTAATGATAACCTGTATTATAACTTGACCTATGCAAACTGTTATTGCTCATTTAAAAAATATGACATCGCCGAAAAATATTTAGTTACCGCTGATATTCTGGAGGGCCAATTGGAAAAAAAAGGATTTAATTTCAGACGCGCATTAGTTACTGAGGAACTTGGAGATTTATATTTTTTAAAAGGAGAGTATGATAAGGCCCTTATCAGTTATGAGCAATTCCTTTCAGACCCTTCACATGGGAGCGGAGGATTGGGGAATGTGCTTGCATCATTAGACAATTTGATCTATATCGATTCGGTACAAGGAAACACTTTATCAGAAGTGCGTCATTCCAGATTGTACAAGAAATTAGCTGACTCCAATTATGTCATTTCAAGTACAAGACAGGCTGAAGAGCTGCAGATTAAATATGCGACCGCAGAAAAGGAAAGCCAGATCGCATTACTGAACCAAGCTGAAGCACTGGAACAGGTTAATCTTAATAAAGTCACATTACTAAAAAATGTAACCGTAGGTGGCATTGTCTTGGTGGTGATCATTGCCGGGCTGCTTTACCGGCAAGCCAGGCTGAGGAAAAGAAATAACAATACAATCACCTTCCAAAACGAACTGATCACCCATAAAAATGAGTTGTTGCAGAAACTGGTCGCCGAAAAGGACTGGTTACTTAAGGAAGTAAACCATCGGGTGAAAAACAATCTGCATATGGTGATCAGCCTTTTGGAATCGCAGGCTATGTACCTGGAAAACGATGCATTGAAAGCCTTGGAAACCAGCAAACGCCGGATATTCTCCATGTCATTGATCCATCAAAAATTCTATCAGTCAGAAGATGTGAAAACGATTGACATGTCGGTTTACCTTCCTGAACTGATCAATTACCTTCGCGATAGTTTCGATGACGGGAAATACATTCATTTTAGACTTGAAGTAGAAGCTATTCACCTAAGCATTTCACAGGCCATTCCCCTGGCATTGGTTCTAAATGAAGCTATTACAAATTCCATTAAATATGCATTCCCCGGTTACAAAATGGGGGAGATCAGCATAAAAATGCAACAAACAGAGCAAAATATTGAACTCACAATCAGAGACAACGGCGTAGGAATGACAAATGCTATGGAGGACATCGATCCTGATGCTCTTGGTTTAAAGTTAATGCAAGGACTTATCGAAGAGATCGGTGGTCAAATGAAGTTTGAAAATAAGAACGGGACATTGATCAAGATTACTTTTAAGATTGACCTCCTGTCTGAAAAGTACGCATTTTTGAATCGGCAGGCCTGAATTTTAGCAAATCGATTATTTGAGAATGAGTATCGGAATATAAGTGAAGGTATAGATCTTATGAAGTGCACTTGTGTGAATAAGCTCATAAAACAGGGAATGGTGTTCGGGTAAGGCTATAATTAATTCCGTCCTGCTACGCGAAGCGAAATCGAAAAGGCCATGGACAAGATCATGTTTGGCCACAGAATTTACCTGGTATTCATACCCCGGTAGGATACCACTCAGCGATTCGTTTAAACAGTCGTTGGTTATCCCGGCGACAGGTTCAAATGTTTGGTCGCCATTTACATGGAGTAATAATAATCTTGGTAGATGCGCGCCGCTAATTATTTTAAGACGCACCAGCAAACCGGCATTTGGGGGGGCGCCGAAATTACCCGTAACGATAGCTCCACTGATCGGAACGTATTGATACCGGTCCGGAACAACCATTACCGGGATGCTGATGGCTTCTATTAATGCAATAAGCTGATCAGCTACAAAATTGTCTTCGTTCGACTCTAAGGCTTTGCTGCCGATAACCACCAGTTCGGGCTTTACTGACGCTATCACCTCAGCAATTGAATCTTTTAACAAATTCTCTGCAATAACCGAACTGACTACCGTATGGCCAGTGTTATCATATTTCAATTTTTCAACCAGGCCTGACAAACGGGCTTCGACCAATTTACGTTTGGCAAGGATGCTTTCAGAATTTTCCGGGACCATATCCGGCGATGGTATCACTTGTTCTAAAACAGATATATGAAAATTTCCAATTAAAAGGACCTGGTCAAAATTCCGATGCTTTGCCAGTTCCCCGGCATATATAGCGGCATTGAGGGAAGTATTCGAAAAATCAACGGGTACGATCAGCGTTTTCAAAATATTTATTTTGTTGTTTGTAATATAAATACGGGATGCAAATCGCCGGCGTTTTCTAATTAAGGCAGCCCCTCAGTGAGGGCCCCACTGCAGAGTTACGTAAGCATTCAAGCGCTTTGTCCTTAATTCTCCGCGTTTGCTCGACAGAACGGTTAATCCCGTGGGCAATTTCCTCAAGAGGAACCGGTTCCAGGGTAGCCAGACCAAAATATTGCACCAAAATCTGGCGTTCTTTATCTTTGAGTATATTTAAACAGCGCAAAATATAATTTCGGACACCCATCGCTGTAATGGCGGTCTCCGAAAATGAGCTGTCACTTTTTATGAGGTCAAGCATTGTTATTTCTGCGTTGTCACCAAGAGGACGGTCTAAGGAAACATGAGTTCCGGTATGTTGTATGAGGTCCCGCAGTTTGTCAATTGTGATTCCAAGATCCTGGGCCAGTTCATCTTCGGTTGGCTGCCGGCTGTATCGTTGCTCCAGTTTTGTAAAAGTCTTATTATACTTGCTCAGTAAAGTAATCTGATTGTACGGCAGATGCACGATCCGGCTCTGCTCTTCTACCGCAAAAATGATTGACTGCCTGATCCACCAAACCGCGTACGAGATAAACCTGAACCCCCTGCTTTCATCAAACCTGTTTGCTGCGGTCATCAAACCAATGTTCCCCTCGTTGATCAGGTCGCCGATAGATAGGCCCTGGTTTTGGTACTGTTTGGCGACCGAAACGACGAACCGGAGATTGCTGCGCACCAGTTTTTCAAAGGCAACCCGGTCGCCCCCGCGAATTCTCCGGGTAAGTTCAAATTCCTCATCGCAATCAATTAACGGTATTTTATTAATGTCACTAAAATATCTGTCCAGAGACTGGTAGTTTCTAAGCGTAATCGATTGTGAAATTTTAAGTTCTTGCATACATCAATTTTATAATATTTCGCCGTTGCCCTATAAGCTTACCTGTGTAGCTACGATGAAAGTGCCTTTGGAAAAGGCTTGGACATTGTCTTCAACGACCGGCCTGGTTTGATATTTGAAAGATATCCTGGCATGGTGGCCGTCCAGAAAAATATTGCCGCCTGCACTCCAGTAGGTGAACTTTGCGCTCCCGTAACGTTGAAATTCCTGGAGGCTGAATTCCCCAAAAGGTTGAAGCCGTGTGTTTGACTTAGTCAGGCTCCAGGGCAAAAGCAGGCCGGCCTGGGTAAACCAGCTCCATCCCGTACAATCAATGGAGACAAGTTACCCAAACCTGCCTGGTACGCTAACTCATTTTCGGGTTTAATGTCAAGGGTCCAGCGCTGTCAGGTGATCCTTTTAATCAAATAGCTCCGGCAGGTGTTGATAGTTGCCTTTGACGGTTGCTAAAACATCTTCAAATTTTCCTCCAAGCATCAATTTGGTCATCGAAAGCGCCATTCCCTCCAACATCTTAATTTCAATTTTTGGTGGCATTGAGACTGCGGTTCCATCAGTGTGAACATTGACAAGTACTGCCCCCTCATTATAAGAAAAAGCTTCCCGCAAACCGGACTCCAGGTTTTTCGGGTCCCGGATGTTAATCCCCTTAATGCCCATCGCTTCGGCTATTAAGGTAAAATCCGGATCAAGCATATCAATCTCGAAGTCGGGTAGCCCCGCAACTTCCATTTCGAGCTTTACCATGCCTAAAACCTTATTGTTAAAAACAATAATTTTGATGGGCAAATTGTATTGCTTAATGGTGGCGAGGTCCCCTAACAGCATTGAAATGCCGCCGTCACCGCATAGCGTCACTACTTGCCTCTCAGGACAGGCTAACGCTGCACCAATGCCTTGCGGCATGGCGTTTGCCATAGTACCATGATTAAAAGATCCGATCACATCACGTTTGCCGTTTCCTTTAATATATCGTGCGGCCCAGACACAACACATCCCGGTATCACAGGTGAAAATTGCACTATCAGAAGCAAATTTGTTAATGAAGTATGCTACTGCCTCCGGGCGTATGGCATCTATATGACCAAGGGTTTTTACATATGTTTCCAAATGCTCTTTTGCCTTCATATGGATATGTAATTGCGCATCCAGGAAGCTACGGTCCGTTTTTTCATTTAACAATGGCATCAGGGCATTGATGGTAGATTTAATATCTCCATGCAATCCCATGGTCAGTTTGGCCCTTCTCCCCAGGTTTTCGGGCTTGATATCGACTTGTACAATGTTTTTGTCCGTGGGATAAAACGGAGTATAAGGGAAATCCGTTCCAAGCAAAATGACCAGATCACTTTCGTGCATGCTATGGTAGGCGCCCGGCAATCCTAAAAGGCCAGTCATCCCAACTTCGTAAGGATTGTCATGCTCTAGGCTCATCTTACCACGGAAAGAATAGCCTACCGGTGATTTTAACAGCGCGGCCAGTTTTACAACTTCATCATGTGCTTCAGCGCACCCTATTCCCCCGAAAATACAGATCTTATGATGGCGGTTGATCAAAGTCGCGAGGGCAGCCAACTCTTGCTGCACCGGAATTATATTAGATTTGCAAAAGAAATTTCGTTCCGATGAATCGATTTGGGCAGCAGGCTCAGCGGCGACATCTCCCGGAAAACCTAAAACGGCCACACCTTTTCTTTGAAAAGCCGTCTGTATCGCCGCCTGTGCCATGCGTGGCACCTGTTTCGGGGTAGCGGCAACCTGGGTATAGAAACTGCAGTCGTCAAAAAGTTTTAGTACATTGGTTTCCTGGAAATAGTTAGTGCCAAATTCTTTGGTTGGGCAAGTGGCAGCAATGGCCAGAACAGGAGCCCCGGAGCGGTGAGCATCATATAACCCGTTGATGAGGTGCACGTGTCCCGGTCCGCTGCTCCCAGCACAACACGCTATCCCTGTTAATTGCGCCTCAGCCGCCGCAGCAAATGCTCCTGTTTCTTCATTCCTGACATGGATCCACCTAAGCTCCGGTGTCCTTCTTACGGCATCATTTAACTGATTAAGGCTATCGCCTGTAATAGCATAGATTCTTTTGATCCCCGCCTGTAATAATATTTCTACAAGCTGCTCTGCGACTTTCTTTGACATCTTTTTTAATTATGTGGTTAATAATTCGTTGTTATTTGCGGGGAAGGATGCCATTTTTATACCATTTGTAAATGCATTGAAAATCAGTATTTTGTGAAAAGTATTTGAGTTTTTATTATTTCTATTTCGAAGATTTCCGACACGGTTAATTGATATTTCAACAATCTGGCGACTGTCAGAATCATTAATCAGGGTACAATGGAATGGTTTTTTTGCGGTCAGCAACATTAACAAAGCAGTGACTTAACCAGAATCACTTTCCCCCGAAATCTGCATGGAATCTTCCATATGGTTCCAAAGGACCCAATGGTTGCACTTTTTTCCTACCAGATAAAAGTTGAAGGGATATAGCGTTAGCTGTTAATTTGCGCGTTTTTGATGGAACTTCACGACAGTTGGCTTCTGTCCTCTTTATTGTAAAAATTGTGGCATTTCAAGATTTTTTTCAAAAATCATCGATATGACGAAGGCTAAACTTTCTTTAATATTTTGTAATATTTTGAAAATTAGAGCTTTGTAATTTGGCATAACCTTTTCACATAGTTAAATCTCAATATTTAAAAAGTTACACTTATTCTGAGTTTAGTATGAAAGAGCAGGACAAATCTTCCCAAGTAAATGTCGATCTGGCACAGATGGTTATCAACCTGCACGCGGGAGGGTATATTTTCGATTTCCAGGACGTCGAAAGTCATTTCGTCTGTCTCCAGGACAACCATTCTTTTCCGGCAACTGACGTGCAAATTTCGGAAGCAGGGCATTGCTATGATCAGTCGAGCAAGTCCATTAAATATATATATGCGATCGATACCGACAGCGGTTTGAAAGGATTAATGCTTTCAAGTAAATCTTTTATTAATGCAGGGGCCAATTAATGAAGCCCGGCCTATCAGAAATTTCCCGTTATTGGCTGGCTGACTGTAAACATATTTTAGCCACCGAATACCGAAAATCGTTTTTTGGAGTACTCCCGGCATTTTTAATCTGCCCATTTATTATTAAGGCCTTTTTTCCAATTGTTGAAATTCCAATAGACTTCGTAGGTAATTTACGAAATCCGGGGCTCCGGATAAGTACAGGTTCTTAATAAATAACTGAATTATAGCTGTTTAACATTTGGCATCAGGTTGGTATTTCATCGTCTGTCATTGACGAGATCAAATTAAAGTTCGCAGATGAATGATATAACAGCAGCCCGTTTGCAGATGGCGCTTTCGTTTGCTCGGTGGAAGTGTATTTATTCTACCGTCTCTGCTTTACCTGATATATATATTTTCCGGTCGAAGGGATTTGCCTGGTGTGGGCGAACCAGAGTGACGCTTCATGCAAATGACAGATTCAAAAAACAGATACAATTAATCAACTAAATCAATAAAAATCGAAAACAATGGAAAATAACGCAAATGCATTGAAAACCTTAGTTGCCGGATTGGCCGCAGGGATTGTGATCGGCGTACTGATAGCGCCGGAAAAAGGATCTGAAACAAAAGACAATCTAACAGGCTCTCTGAAAAATCTGTTAGGCTCCATTAAGGAAACGGCTGCGGCAGAAATCAACAACCTGGTTGATGTCAAAGACAAGATCGTCAACAGTGTTAAGTCAATCATAATGGAAGGGGCAAATAAATCTGCGGAAATAATAGAAAAGCAATAGTGATTTTCAGCGCAACATCTAATTATTAAGACGATGGAAGAAAAGAGTTCAACCTATCCGCCGGTGACTGACCAGCTAAAATCATATGCGGAAACGCAAACAAAGCTGGCGAAATATATTGCCTTGCAGAAAGGTTCTCCGATCGCAGCACGCATATTAACTGATGTCGTGGCTGGTGGTTGCCTGTTGCTGGGTTTTATTTTCGCCAGTGTTACCCTGGGATTATACCTGGGGGGATTATTTGGCTCGGATTACATCGGATTTGCCTGCGTGACTTTATCTTACCTGGGTGCAGGCGGCATCCTTATGCTGTTTAAAAATAAAATGGCTAAGCCAATTGTGAATTACATTTTGAAAAGATTATGTAATTGATCAACTATGAAGTATCAGATAAAAACGATGGATGACCTTGATGAGGCCATCATTCATCTTAAATCGATAGAAAGGGTACAATATGACGCTCTCAGTACACGATTGAGCGACCCGGCAGAGGTGTTCTCGATGTTCAAAAAATTCGTCTCCCGGTTCGGCACCAACGAAGACTTGCTCGAAAAGCTGCTCATTCACCCGCTCACAGCGTTTTTATCACGAATGGGCCTGCCGGTTTTAATCAATAAAACCCTGTTGAAGGACAAGAATATTTTTGTCAAAGGACTGGTAGTACTCCTATCACAGAAAGTATCCGGTTTAACAAAGCAATTATTTAATGCGGCACTGGATGAACTTGTAAATCTCTTTCAGGGAAAGCCAAATAAGTTGGACAACCACTATGAAATGAATAAGGATTAACATCACAATTGAAAGGTTATGGCATTTGCACCGAGACTTAGATTATTACTGAAAGAAACTGGCAATATCGCAGCATTTGCCGGTCATTTCGTCGTCATAGGGTCAAGGCCGCGTTATGAAATTAAAGAATTTTTAAAGCAGTGTTTTGTTATTGGATATAAATCCTTTGGCCTGGTTGCCCTAACCGGTTTTATCATGGGACTGGTGCTTACTATGCAGCTACAGCCCTTCCTGATAAGCTATGGGGTAGATTCCCAACTGCCCGCTATGGTTGGCATAGCCATAATAAGGGAGATAGGGCCTGTTGTTACAGCGCTGATCTATGCGGGGAAAATTGGGAGCAGCATTGGCGCCGAGCTTGGTTCAATGAAAGTAACTGAACAAATTGATGCTATGGAAGTAAGCGGAACAAACCCGTTCCGCTACCTGGTAGCAACAAGAATCGTTGCGGCAACATTGATGCTGCCCGTATTGACTTTGCTGGGCAACGCAATTTCTTTATTTGGTGCATTTGTGGGCGTCAATTTAAAGACAACTACAGGCTTCCATCTTTTTTTTGCTGAAGCATTTCAGCAATTGGGTTATATAGACATCATACCGTCGGTTGTAAAGACATTTTTCTTTGGGTTTGCTGTGGGGCTGATAGGGAGTTACAAAGGCTACAACTCCGGCATTGGCACGCAAGGCGTAGGAAAGGCTGCAAATACTGCTGTGGTTATTGCTTCTGTACTGATCTTTATAATTGATTTGCTGGCAGTACAAATTACCAACCTTTTTAGTGTCATTTAGGTATGAAAGTCTTCAATAAAAATATGGACAAACATAAGGAGATATCATTTGATGGCCCGCCGATAGTGATCGAAAACCTTTGCAAGAGTTTCGGCGTACGGACCATACTTGATAAGTTCAACCTTACAGTTGGCAAAGAAGAAAATGTGGTGATACTTGGCAAATACGGGGCAGGGAAGTCTGTGCTGATCAAGTGTATTATTGGATTATTGAGGCCCGACAGCGGAAAGATCAATGTTCTTGGGAACGACGTATTGAGTTTGGACCACGAGGAGTTGGACAAAGTAAGAACAAAGATCGGTTTCCTGTTCCAGGGAAATGCGATCTATGATTCGATGAGCATACGCGAGAACCTGGAATTCCCCTTAAGGCGCCACTGGTTTAAGAAATCACAGCAGGAAATAGATGCCATGGTAATGGAAGCGCTTCAAAATGTTAAGCTGGCGCATACGATAGATATGATGCCTTCTGAACTTTCAGGCGGCATGCAAAAACGGGTGGCGCTGGCCAGGACGATGATCCTTAATCCGGAGGTAATCCTTTACGATGAACCAACAACCGGACTGGACCCTGTAACAGCAAGGGATATCGATGGCCTGATATTGGAACTTCAGCAAAAATACCACACTTCGTCCATTATTATATCGCACGATATGAGTTGTGTGAAAAATACGGCCGACCGGGTAGTGCTTTTGCTTGACGGCAAGTGCTACACCGAGGGCACTTATGAGCAATTAGAGCATTCGGCAGATGAAAAAATTAAACAATTTTTTGAATAACAGATCATGGGTAACCAGGGGAAAAATAACATTCAATTAGGGGTTTTTGTACTGGCTGGCTTTTTAGTCCTGGTACTTTTCCTGAGCAAAATTGGTAAGCAGCACCATTTATTTGGAACTGATTTTGAATTAAAAACCACGGCCAGCCGGGTTGGCGGCCTCATTGAGGGCGGTAATGTTCGGTTTTCAGGTATCCAGGCAGGCACCGTTAAAAGCATAAAAATTGTGAACGACACCACCTTCGAGATCACCTTTAATGTCGATGACAAAGTCAGGCCGTTTATTTTAAAAAACGCGGTTACCGCCATTGGTACCGATGGGCTTATGGGCAACAAAATATTAAATATTAGTCCAGTAAGCGGAACAAGTAAGCCTGTTACCGATGGTGACATGTTAGCCGCGCAAAAACTGACAAGTATAGACCAAATGATGTCGACTTTGTCGAGAACAAATATCAATATCGCTTCAATATCAGAAATAATAAAAAGGGACCTGTTAAAACTTGACAGCGGCGGTTTAATGAAAGTTCTTAATAGCGGCGCCCTCGCCGATAATATTAACTCTTCTGTGATCTATTTACGGTCGGCAACAGATAATGCCAGGAGGTTAACCGGCGCGATGAATGAAATGGTCAGCCAAACAAAGCAGGGGCGGGGAACTTTGGGAATGTTATTGACCGATACTGTTTTTGAAGGAAAACTAAAGCAAAGCCTGTTTAAAATCGAGTCTGCCGGTGATCAGGTCAATCAAACTTCGATCAAACTAAACACCATGATCAGCAAACTGGATAATGATTTGAATGACGGTCATGGCAGTATAGCTGTTTTACTGAAAGACACCCTGGTTGCGAGGAATATTGCTGAAACCATTTCGAATATGAAAAAAGGGACATACTCCTTTGATCAGAATATGGAAGCACTGAAGCATAATTTTTTGTTTCGGGGCTATTTTAGAAGACAAGAAAAACAGCAGGCAAAGGCACAACAACCAAGGCTATCCGATCAATAAAATCAGAACTCAAAATAATATTCATTTTTAAATCCAAGAAGTATGAAAAAGTGCTCAATGCTATTCGCTGTGCTTGTAATTAACTGTATGGCCATGGCCTTTATTAAAGTAGCCGACAAGGAAACTGCCAGATTAAACAACGCTTCCGAAGTGCTGTATAATTTCAGTAAAATGAAGGAAACAATTCCTCATGCCCTGATCGCGGAATACCAGGGTATTGTTATCATTCCTGGATTGATTAACGCCGGCTTTGTCATAGGCGGAAAGAGAGGCAAAGGCATCGCAATAGTAAGGCTTCCGGGGGGAAGATGGAGCGACCCGGTTTTTGTAACGCTGACCGGTGGAAGTCTCGGGCCCCAGATCGGCGTACAGTCGGTTGATCTTATTCTCGTATTCCGCCACAAGGACGTGCTTTCAAAGGTAAGGAATGGTGACTTTACGATTGGCGGGGATATATCAGCAGCGGCAGGTCCCGTTGGCAGAACCTCGTCGGCAAACACTGATTATAAACTGGAGGCGGAGGTTTATTCGTACTCAAGGAGCAGGGGGCTGTTTGCGGGGGTAAGCATCAATGGCGCTAATCTCGCAGTAGACAAAAATGCTAACTATACATTTTACGGGCCGGCTGTTACCTCCGGCGAATTGTTTGAAACCTCAAAAAATAATTCGGCCGGGGTCAAATCCTTAAAAAAACAGCTTGCGGTTTTATAAGCGACGCGACCCGCAACGGAATAAAATATATCATGGATAAACACGTCAGTTCCTCAGGCAGAACAATCAAATTATCGGTACCGGTTGCATTTGTTTTGCTATCAGGCCCGGAAAACAAAATAATATTCGCAAGCCAGTCAATGGCCGAATGGTTAGGAACCACACCCGGCGATATCATTAACCAATCGGCTATTGACTTGTTTCCCAAACACATCAAAAGAAACATCAATAATATTCTAAAAACGGTCTACAAGCACAAACGGGCTTACCAGGCGCCGGAAAATCCCGTCAATACTTTTCAGGAAGGAAGGTTGCAGCCGGGCTGCTATAACTTCAGCTTTGAACCTTACCTGGACGGCGTAGGAAATATTTTAGGGATTTTTGCTGTGATCACGGATGTCGCCGGGAATATCTTAGCCAGGCAAAGGGAGCAACAGTTGGAAACCGAATTGCATGCACTCTATTCCCACCTGGAAGCCGAACAAAAGGAAAAGAAGGAACGGAAGTGGCAAAAAGACGATTTTATCGGCGTTGCCAGCCATGAATTGAAAACACCATTAACCTCCCTGACTGCGCTTGTGCACGTGCTGGATAAAAAACTCAGAAATTATAATGATCCACAGATGTCCGGGTTGCTGGAAATAGCAAAGGCCCAGGTGAAAAAAATGAATATCCTGATTAATAAGTTCCTTAGCGTTTCCATGCTGGAATCAGGCAAACTATTCATAGAGAAGTCTCATTTTATTTTAGATCAGCTGATCGACGATATTATCGCGGAATTTAACCTTACTGTTGTCAGTCATAAATTAGAATTGGCACCCTGTGATAAAATAGCCGTTTTTGCCGACCGCGAAAAAATAGGTTCTGTGATCTCTAATTTACTCGCGAATGCGATCAAATACTCGCCGCGTGCAAATAGCGTGGTGGTGACCTGCCGGAATTTTTACGATTATGTAATGGTGAGTGTTAAGGACAATGGGATAGGATTGGAAAAACAACATTCCGATAAGATATTTGACCGCTATTACAGGGTGAAATCCGATGAAACACGACATATATCCGGTTTTGGCATAGGCCTTTATCTGAGCGCTGAAATCATCGGCGCCCATTCCGGCAAAATATGGGTTGATAGTGATCCCGGTCACGGTTCAACTTTTCATTTTACTCTTCCAACAATGTTTTCTGATGATAAGGCAGTCATTAGTAACGCAACCTGAGTTTGCCCAGCTATAAAATGACCGGGAGAGAACCCTGCCCGGCCAGTCTTGTTATCGTTTTCAGCATACCGCTTAATTGAGCTTCGGAACAGAACTTCTGTAGACTAACGGCGTGGTCCCTGTACATTTTTGAAAAAAGGTGGAAAAATAGTTCGGGTCGTCAAAACCCAGCCTGTGCGCAATTTCCTTAATAATGAAGCTCGTGTAAGAAAGTAAAAACTTGGACTCGAGAATGATCCTGTTGTTAATGGTCTCTTTGGCATTCAGGCCGCTATGTTTTTTCAGAATAAAGTTCAGGTGGTTTGGGTGCACATTCAATGCCTCGGCATAATATTGAACATTGCGATTCCGGTTATATTGATATTCCACCAGTTCTGTGAATTTTTCTACAACCGGGTGATAACCCTGTTCCTCACTGATTAATTTTGCATTGATAAAAAAACGGTCACAGTCAATAAGCAGCTCGAGCAACTTTATTGCAATCATTTCCTGCCTTTCGGCCCCCCCGTTGCTTTGTTCTGAAATTATAGATTCAAATATTTCGGAAAGCGAATTTGACTGGCG
>Ga0206872_10187_pt1 | contig 18109 bp, 15 predicted proteins | sample Alteio_BWOrgCont_34_FD_152906 | JGI IMG/M metagenome (GOLD analysis project Ga0206872, IMG submission 152906) | Enriched cells from forest soil in Barre Woods Harvard Forest LTER site, Petersham, Massachusetts, United States -... | ecosystem: Environmental > Terrestrial > Soil > Temperate forest >... | reverse complement strand
GATTGCGCGCGCGGCACCATTGTGGCCGCAATTGAGCAATTGATTGGGGAAGGTTATTTGGAACCGCTGGGCGGTTCGGGCACCTTTGTGACCAAGGCGATACCTGATGCGCTTCTCAATGCCCCATCGTCTGTACGCCCGCCAAAACGCCCCTCCGCGCCGCCGCGTGTGCCGAAAGTGGTTGGCGCTTTTGCCTTGGGCCAACCGGCGCTGGAAGCTTTTCCGTTTCCGCTCTGGTCGAAATTACTGCAAGCGGAATGGCAAAATCCGCGCCAAGTAAAAGGTATGCTTCTGCATCCTTTTGGACATGAGGGTTTGCGGATAGCCATTGCCGAATATCTGGCGGCAGCGCGGGGGTTTTCCTGTGATCCGAGTGAAATTGTTATCATGCCCAATGTCCGGCAAAGCCTAGTGCTGTTCGCGCGCATGCTATTGCGCACGGGTGAGCCGATTTGGATGGAAGAGCCGGGCTTCATGGGCATACGGGCGGCGTTGAGCCTTTCCGGGATGAAGCCCGTTCCAGTGCCGATTGATGAACAAGGGTTTTCAATCACAAACGGCCTTAAATTAGCGCCGAAGGCCCGACTGGCCGTGGTCTCGCCTGCCAATCATTTTCCGCTGGGTCAGGTGATGAGTTTGCAACGCCGTTTGGAATTGCTGCAATGGGCGGAAAACCATGATGGCTGGATTGTCGATAATGATTATGACGGCGAATATCGCTATGTGGGCCGTCCGCTCACGCCCCTGCGGGCGCTGGATCGTACAGGCCGTGTAGCCTATGTGGGCAGTTTCTCAAAAATCCTTTTCCCCGCCTTGCAGCTTAGCTATCTGGTACTTCCACCTAGCCTTACTGATCCTATGATGAAGCTTCTTTCCCAGAATGGCAGCGGCACAGATGCTTCATGGCTGGGGCAAGGCGCGCTCGCTCGATTTTTAAATGAAGATCACTTCGCCGTCCATCTGCGCCGTACCCGGCGGCTCTATGCAGAACGCCAAGCCGCATTGCTGAAGGCGGCAGAAAAACATCTTGATGGCTTGCTGGAGGTACCCGCGTTTGACGGGGGTATGCATTTGGTAGGAAAGTCAACAAAGCGGCGCTTCAACGATCAAGCCATAGCAACGGCGGCAGCGCCACTGGGCATGCACATCACACCGCTATCACGGCAATACGCACCGGAATCTGCCGCCAAACAAGGCCTGCTGCTAGGCTACGCAGCTATGTCACCTGCAAAGATTAATGAAGCTGTGATGCGGCTCCGAGGGGTGTTAAGGGAAGCAGAGTGACCTCTGTTCCCCACACAAAGCTATTTCACTTCCACGTATAAGGCCTATTCACCGGCACCACAAAACTCATATCATATTTCTCACGGTACTTATTCACGATCTTATCCATCGCGCCGCTATCAATAAGCTGGTCTATGGCGGTGTTTAAAACGTGCAGCAGCGCATCGTCTTCTATGCCAACGGCAATCACATCGGGGAAAATGCGCAACGGCCTTGCGGCAGGTATGATTTTTACCTTATCCATTATCCTCGTTCTGCCGATTTCGGCCTATGCGAATGTTACGGAGAACGCGGACCTAATTGTTTTCGCGGCCCTATTGCCGCCGATGATCAGCCTTGTGTTCTGTGGGGTCTCTGTGTTGCGGAATATCTCACGTCAACCAGTGCAGCTCTGAAAAGGAATGCGCAATGCCGAAGATATCCCCATTGTCTTTACGGAACGTGCCAGAATTTTTATTGCCCGTGCCTCGGGACCCCATAAACATTATGCGACGTCATGAGGTCGAGGCGCGCACTGGTCTATCACGTTCAACAATTTCTCAACGGGTGAAGGCAGGGACGTTTCCGCCGCCAATCCGTCTTGGGCCGCAGAGCGTGGGATGGATTGAAGAGGAGGTGCAGGGGTTTTTGCTCGATTGCCTCAGAAAGTCCCGACCTGATATTATAGAGCGCCAAAACATGTCAGAAACGTACAATCCATTGATATCAAACATCTAAATTATAAATATGCTATTACATATATTTTTCATATGCCATATGCTATAACATATTAATGAGTAAAATCACCGATCAGATACGTGAGGCCCGCCGTGCGCGGAAGCTTAGCCAGAAGGCCCTAGGCAAGCGCTTAGGCTTGCCGCAGAGTCATGTGTCGGCGATTGAGGGCGGGCATGTTGATCCGCGCTTGTCGAGCGTGCAGGAGATGGCGCGGTCGTTGGATCTTGAGCCCATGCTCATTCCACGCGCGCTTGTTCCGGCGGTGCAGGCGCTGTTGACTGGTCGGCCTGAGCAGCCCTTGTGGCAGATTGATGAGGAAGAGGAGGATCAGGCATGACGCCGGTTCTCGATGTTCTTTTGAATGACTATCTGGTCGGGTCAATTACGTTATTGCCCGGCGAGAGGTCGCTTTTTGCCTTTGATGATGCCTATGTGGCCGATAAGAACCGCCCCGTTCTTAGCCAATCATTTTTGACCGCTTCAGGTGATCTCAGTCTGGAAACGCGTGCTATCAGAGAAAAATTGCCGCCGTGGTTTTCAAATCTGCTGCCGGAAGGGCCACTGCGGGATTACCTGGCCGAGCGGGGAGGGGTTGGTCCTCACCGGGAATTTTATCTCTTGGCTCTTCTAGGACAAGATTTGCCGGGCGCTGTGCGCGTTCGTATGCATGGGGAAACGCCATCCCCTGAAACGGTGCCACCGAAGAAACGGACAAAAACGGCAGATGGTGCCCTGCATTTCTCGCTGGCCGGTGTTCAGCTTAAATTTTCTGCCCTCATGAACCGCAAGGGCGGGTTGACGATCCCGGCCTCAGGCGTAGGGGGCGATTGGATCATTAAACTGCCCTCAGCCACCTATCCGGCAGTGCCGGAGAATGAAACCGCGATGCTGCGCCTTGCGGAAGCGGTTGGAATTGCAGTGCCTGAGCATCGCCTTGTGCCGATTGATAAGATCGAAGGCTTGCCGCCGCTCGGCCCCTTTGCCGGTAAACAAGCGTTGGCGGTGCGCCGCTTTGACCGCTTGGCCGATGGCACGCGCGTTCACATGGAAGATCTGGCACAGGTTTTCGGCGTTGTTCCTGAGGAAAAATATAAGAAGGTGGGTACGGCGCAAATTGTCGGTACCATCGCCCAGGTTCTAGGCCAAGCGGCGGCGCAAGATTTTATTGCCCGGCTGGTGTTCGTGATCCTTACCGGCAATGGCGATATGCACCTCAAGAACTGGTCGCTGCTCTATCCCGATGGCCGCACGCCGCAGCTTACACCGGCCTATGATCTTGTATCGACGGTTCCTTACATTCCCCATGACGGCTTGGCGCTTAATCTTGTGGGTGAGAAGAACATGCACAAGATCACGCGCGACCGTTTGAAACGACTTGCGGAAAAGGCCGCGTTGCCGGAGCGGGAAACGCTGGCCACGGCGGATCGTATCGTTGAAGCCGTGCGGGAGGCTTGGCCGAACTTGCGAGGCGATTTTGATCTGCCTGCTGAGATTCTTCAACGGATCGAGGCGCATATGCAGTCATTACCGTTGTGGCAGGAAGTGTGAGTGCAGGAAGAGGAAGGCTCTTATGTATAAACGCGAGTGGAAAAATGCGGATGGTTCAACGGCCACGGCGTGGGCGCATGAGTACACTGATCCCAAAACCGGGCAAAAGCATAAAATTCAGCGGCGTTTGAAGCGCGATTTGGAATTGGCTCTCGAAAAACTTGAAGCTTCCCAGCGTGCGGCTAGAGGAATGCCCGCCAGGAGATTTGGTGTTTCCAGCTTTGCCTGATGATGAAGATTATAAAGGTGGACGGCAAAATCCTATGGCGCTAAACAATCTCACGCGGCGGCAATGGTAGGCCCGCGCCGTAACGTCGCTGATAGTGGCGTGCATTAAATCAACTCCCGTACCACATCCTTGGCGATGGTTTTGAGAATTTCACCACGCGCCGCTGTTCCTTTCGCAATCGATTCCGCAAAGGCCGCGGCTTGTGAGAATTCGATATGAGCGGGCAGGGGTGGTTCATTGGTATCAACCACCGCTTCGATCACCGCCGGGCCGGGCGCGCTGAGGGCTTCGGCCAGAACATCGGCGCAGCTTTTGGGACTGTCGGCGCGATAACCGGCAATGCCGCAGGCTTCGGCATATTTGACAAAATCCATCGGTTCAAGATCGCAGACATATTCGGGATTGCCCAGCATCACCATCTGTTCCCACTTGATCTGGCCAAGCGCATTATTCTTGAACACAATGATTTTGATGGGAAGCTGGTATTTTTTCGCCGTCAGCATTTCCGCCATCAGCATCGTAAAACCCCCATCGCCCACCAGGGCAACCACTTGACGCTCCGGGTAAGCGGCCTGCGCGGCAACTGCATAAGGCAAACCGCAGGCCATGGTCGCGAGATTGCCTGACAAAGTACACATCTGCCCTTTGCGGATTTCAATATGCCGTGCGTACCAGGTGGCGATGGTACCGCTATCGCACAGGATAATGGCATCATCGCGCAGCAGCTTGTTCAGCTCATAGCCGACGACTTGCGGCTTCATCGGCATGGTTTGCACGGTGCCGCGCACCTGCATCAACGCCATCCAATCCTTTTTTGAGGATTGGGTTTTCTCAAGAAATTCGCGGTTATCGTTCCGCCGTAACAGCGGCAGCAATTCCTCCAGCGTTCTTGAGGTGTCGCCGACAAGTCCAATATCGGCTGGATAACGCAGGCCGATGCGCGTGGGGTTAATGTCAAGCTGGATACATTTGGCTTGGGTAGGCTTGGGATAAAATTCGATATAGGGGAAGGAAGAGCCGATAATGAACAATGTGTCGCAACTTTCAAGCGCCTCATAGCTTGGTTTGGTGCCAAGCAGGCCGACCGAGCCGGTGCAATAAGGGCTGGCGTCAGGTACGCTCATTTTTCCCAGCAACGGCTTGGCAATCACCGCGCCCAAGATTTCTGCTGCCTGTTCCACCAGATCGCCAGCGCCGATGGCGCCGCGGCCGGCCATAATCACGATCCTTTTGCCCTTATTCAAAATATCCGCCGCTGCACGCAGTGCATCCGCCGAAGGCAGGCCGGGCGCGGAAGTCATGAGGTTTGAGACATGATGCGGCACGTTGCGTTGTGACCGCGGCGATTTTTGAACAGACATTTCCTGCATATCCACGGGCATGGTAATATGCGCCACACCGCGCCAGGCCAGAGCCGTGCGGCAAGCCAGTTCGGTTACATTCTCCACATGGGCCGGACCCATGATCCGATTATTATAAACCGTCACATTCTCGAAGAGCTTATCAAGCTCAACATCCTGCTGTGTATGTGTATTGATCAAATCATGAAACTGCATGCCGGTTATGGCCAGTACCGGCGCGCCGTCCAGTTTTGCGTCATAAAGGCCATTCAGCAGATGAATGCCGCCGGGGCCGGACGTGGCAACGCAAACGCCCAGCTTGCCGGTAAGCTTGGCATAAGCCGTCGCCGCAAAAGCCGCCGCTTCCTCATGCCGAACCTGAATGAAACGGATATCATCCTGCCGTTTGCGGAAGGCTTCGATAATGCCGTTGATACCGTCACCCGGCAGGCCGAAAACAACCCGGATACCCCATTGGTAAAGTATTTCAATCATTACATCGGAAGCGGTTTTTGGCATGGGGTAAAGCTCCTGTGCTGTGAGAACGGCCACGGAGATCAACAGGCGCCGGTCCCAAAAAGTTCAAAATGCGTTGGTTTTGTGCTTGTTGATCAGTGGGATTATTCCGCCTTAATCAGGCCGGAACCCTATGCCAGCTTATCTGTTGGAAGTGTGCCGTGAGTTTCTGTGTCGGGAGACGGGCTGATCCGGAACATCGTTCCAATTTGGCCATAGGTGAAGATATTGCCGCCGTCTGTATCCAGCGATGACTGTAAGTTTGAGGGATAAAATGGAAGCGCGGCTAAATTTTAACGCATGCTGCTCTAATGGCATGAAACCTTATGTTTCATGGCAGTGAGCATTTCTTTCATGGTTTCGGCTCTGCAAGGCTTTGGCAAATAGGCAAACAAGGGCAAATCGTAAGTTCGGCAAATATCGGAAAAATCCTTGTAGCCCGTCAGGACGATAATGGGAATGACGCGGATTGATATGGGCGCCAACTCTAATTGTGACAGAACCATAAAGCCATCAATACCCGGTAAACCCAAATCCAGCAGCATGAGGTCTGGTATTTTAAGCCCCAGGTCGTAGCATTGCGACAGATAGGGCATTACACCTGTGCCGGTGCGAATATGCTTAAGGTTATACTCAACGTGGGTGGCATCAATAGCTTTGCGGGTCAAAATTTCATCGCCCACGCTGTCTTCCACCAGTAAGATATTAAGCGGGGCATCAAGGTCGGAAAGTTTTGGTTTATAGCTGGATTGGATGTGATTAAAAATAATCATGAGCCCTTCTCCTTTAGGGTTCCACCACTCTCTTTGTACGCGGGTGATGCAGTGAGTTTATGGCCAATTCTATTAAGGCGAAATAAATGGCGGTATGTGTAGAACAAATCACAATTTGTGGCGCACGCATTTTATCGTTTTTATAAGGCAGAATAATTTTGAAGATACGAATTTTCTTGTGCTAAGGATTCTGCGACTGCGTGTAAAAACATATCCTGCGACAGGTTTCTTTTATCAAGATAACGATGCACACCCAGCGCCAAGACATCTTTTTTAATGGCTTGTGAACCCATCGCGGTCACAAAAATAATAGGTGGCATTTCCGTGCCCTCTTTCTTGAGTTCGATAAGCAATTGGAAACCATTTTTCCCGTACATCATGAAATCAAGCACAATGCATTCAGGTGTATGCGCCAGAAACATTTCGTATCCTTCTTTGGCGTTTCTTGCTTCCAGGATCGTGTAGCTGGCGGGCACGTTGCTCAGCCAAGCTTTATAAAGTTTCCGATCGGCATGATTGTCGTCAATAATCAGTAATTTGGGGAATGTTTTTTTCAAATGTACCGGCTTAAGGCGGATTCCCATTCCTTCACTTTCCTGGCCAATAAATTCAATGCCCCCTGCCTCAAGGGCGCGCTGGATAGCATGCATTGTGCTGAGTTTTGAATCTTTTTGAACACCGCGCTCAATATTGTTGAGCGTCCCCGTTGAAATGCCGGCCCGCTTGGCCAGTTCATGTTGCTTGAGTCCGAGCATGGCGCGGGCCGCGCGAATTTGTTCTAAGAAAATCATCATTTATTACCCAAACCGTGCATTGCGAAAACCATTCTTAAAATGCGTCAGAAACATAGAAAGATTTAACGCATTAAGTATAAAGTATACTGTAGTATGTTGAAAAAGGATTAACCATCAATTTTCTGGAGCGAAATGATGAATGTCGAAACCGTAAAAAGTAAGGAGCGCGCGGCAAATATTCTATTGGTTGAGGACAATGATGGCGATGTTATGCTCGCCAAGAAAGCTTTTGCCGAAGGCTCCTTCGCCGCCCAGATCTCCGTCGCCAACGACGGAATCAAGGCTTTAACGATGCTGCGGCGTGAACCCGGTTATGAACGGTACCAGAAGCCTGATATTATCTTGCTGGACCTCAACTTGCCGAACAAAAGCGGCCAAGAGGTTCTGGCGGAGATCAAGGCGGATGAGCAGCTAAAACACATCCCCGTCGTGATCCTCACCAGCTCAGGTGCAACGCAGGATGTGGAGACAAGCTACGCTCTTCATGCCAATGGCTATATTGTGAAACCGCTGAGCCTGAAACAATTCTTCGAAGTCGTCAAAATAATAGAGCAATTTTGGTTTAACCTTGTTGTTCTGTCGGATGGAAGTGAAGTGCGTCAAGAAATGAGCCGAGTGGCAAAGCCCGGGGGCATGTTGCCACGTTCCAACGTAACGGCTGATAAATTTGAAGAGTTCACCCGTATCATTGCGCACGATCTGGGAGCACCCTTACGTGGGATGGTAGAGTTTTCGCGGCTTTTACAAGATGGGCAGCCGGATGCTTTAAATGACGACGGAAAACTTTACCTTTCGCTGATTATCAATAACGGCGAAAAACTCAAAAAAATGTTGGCGGCACTGGTCGATTATTCTTGCGTGGATATGATGGAGATCATGCCATCGCATACGGATCTCCATGTCATTCTGCAAAATTGCGAAAATACATTAAAAGAACGGATCGATAAAACAAAGGCCCAGATTACAATATTTCCGCTTCCCACGGTGGTTACGGATGCCGAACAAATACAAAAGATTTTTCATATCCTCCTGGAGAACGCCTTAACATTTGTTGAGCCTGAAAAAACGCCCGACATTCAAATTTCAGCTCGATCCATATCCGAAGGATGGGTTTTTCAGGTTAAGGACAATGGAATTGGTTTCATCGAAGATTTTTACGATCATATTTTCAAGCCTTTCAAACGCCTGCACTGTGATGAAGAATATCCGGGCATTGGCATGGGACTGACTTTGGCGAGGAAGATGCTGGAGCGCCAAAATGGCCGGATATGGGTGGAATCCATTCCACGTCAGGGATCAACCTTCTTCTTTTTGATTCCGCATCCAACGGGTTGAGCCATGAGTCGCGATCCAACATGCCTTGAAAAATTTCATATTTTGTTGGTAGAGGATTCTCAGAGCGATGCCTCCTTGTTTGAAAAATCTTTGTCAAAAGTCGCGGCAAACAACTTTGAAATTCAGCGCGTGGAAAATTTGAGATCCGCTTTGCGGGTTTTGGGAGAAAATGAATTCAATATCGTTTTTCTTGACCTTTCACTGCCTGATACCACGGGCTTTAATGGCCTCTTAAGCATTCAAAACATGGCGCCGAAGCTGCCGGTTGTGATTTTGACGGCAAACGAAGATGAAAACCTTGCATTGGCCGCCGTGGGGCAGGGGGCACAGGATTATCTGTTTAAGGACAAGGCCGATGGTTTGACGATCCGGCGCGCGATGCGATACGCTATTCAGCGGAAAAATCTGGAAGAGCTACTGATCACGCGTGCCTATTTTGATCCATTGACTGGATTGGCCAACCGCGCGCTGTTTGAAAACCGCCTCTCCGTTATTCTGGCGCGCAAGAGCCGGAGTGGTGACGGGGTTGGGATTTTATTTCTGGATTTGAACCGGTTCAAGCAGGTTAATGATGTTTTTGGCCACGCCATGGGTGACCAGTTGCTGAAAAATGTAGCCCAGCGGCTGCAAAAATCGGTTCGAGCCTATGACACCGTTGCCCGTTTCGGAGGTGATGAATTCGCGTTGTTGTTTGATGGAATCAAGCAGGCTGGTGATTGTGCGAAGATTGCACAAAAAATTATTCAGAAAATTTCTCGTCCCTATGTTATTTCGAACCAAACGCTTGATATCGGCGTCAGCATAGGTATTGCTCTTTGCCTTAAAGATGAAAGTAACACCTGCGAAATTCTTCTGAAGCAGGCTGACGAAGCGATGTACGCTGCCAAGCAGTCGGAACAAAGTGATTACGAGTTTTATGTCAAGTGCTTGAAAGAAGCGGTGCTGCCGTTGACCTATTCTTGATAAGCTAATTCTTTCCGCGCCATCACCTTATTAAGCGCCTTCGAAATAGTAAAATGAAAAATACTGCCCTCTCCAGGATGGGAGGTGACCCATATGGTGCCAAGGTGATTTTCAACAATCTTCTTGCAAATCGCCAGCCCCATCCCTATGCCCTGAATTTCGCTGTAAGCATGCAAACGGCGAAAGGGCATGAAGATTTGCCGGGCGAAATCTTCTCCAACGCCCAGGCCGTTGTCTTGTACCGAAATATGCCAATGGTGCGTGCTCTCATCGTTTGCGCCAATATGAATGCGGGGCGTATTTCCAGGCGGCTGGTATTTAGCAGCATTTGTAATCAAATTTTGCATCAGCCGCATAAATTGAATTGGATTGCCGTACAATTGCGGCAGAGGATCATAGGTTATTGCCGCCTTTCTTTCGCTCATCAGGCCTTTCAAATTTTCGATCACCGCCGCCAGCGCGGCTGTGCCATCGAAATGTACAAATGAGCTCTCTTCGTTTCCAAGCCGCGAATATTCCAGTAAATCTTCTATCATGGCCCGCATGCGTGTGCCGGAATCAAGGATGAGCTGAAGATATTGTTTGCCATCGTTGTCCAGTTTATCGCCATAATCTTTTACAATAATTTCGCTGAAGCTGGTGATCATCCGCAGCGGCTCTTGCATGTCATGCGAGGCGACATAGGCAAAACGCTCCAATTCTGTATTGGATTGCGTGAGCTGTTCGATCAGCCTTTCTCTCTCTTTTTCCAAGCTCTTTCGCACGCTGATATCGCTCACCGAGCCCACCATGCGAATAGGTTTGCCATGACTATCCCACTTGGCCATTCCGCTGGCATGAACCCAGACATAATGTCCATGATTATGCTTCAGTCTGTACTCCACATCATAGGGAATCCGCCGCTCAAGATGATTGAACAGGGCCTTTAGTGTGCTTTCCCTGTCCTCCTGATGTAACCGGTTGGCGAATTCATCATAATGGGGCACAAAACTATCGTCATCGATTCCAACCATCTCTTTAAATTTATTTGACCAGTAGAGTGCGTTGGTTTCCACGTTCCAATCCCACAATCCCACACTCATGCCTTCCACGGCTAATCCATAACGCTCTTCGCTTATATGTGCGAGCTCGGTCATGTATTCTATATCTCCGTCTGATTTGGGAGCGTTGTTGTACCTTTACCGATTTCGGGTTCAATCCAGATGCGGCCTTTACGACGTTCGATCATTTTCTTGATGAAAGTTAGCCCTGCGCCGGTGCCTTTGACGCTGTCATCCTGGTCATGCAAACGTTTAAATAACACCGACATACAATAGGGTTCAGGCGAGAAGCGCACTTCATTCCTCCTTATACAGCCCTTATGTATTCATGTATTAAGCATGGAATGCAGGAATTGCAATACTTAATCTATACATACAATAGTATTCACTCAAGAATGATCTTTATATACTGTAGATCGAAAGTAAATTTCTATTTAAACCTCTATATGTTATTATAAATATTTATATTATAGTTTTTATATTTATATGTATGCATGAAGTGTTTTCACGTAACAAAGACTAGCCTCCTATGTTGAGGCAGGCAGCCTTGTTGTTCCTATGATGGAAAATGATGGCAAGCCCCCCGCTGCTTGACCTTGCTTGAGAGACGAAAGGGCCTCGGGCTAGAAATGTAGAATCATGTCCATCGCGCCCAGCACCGTATAATTCCGGGTAGGGGCAATACCCTTGATGGAGCTGCCATCGAAAGCATCGCGGTTGATGGAATGGTCGTAGTCGATTTCAGGGCGGAATTCGATCTGCGGCGAAAGCCAATGCTGCCAACCGATGCCGAAATTGGCGTAGGCGGTCTTGACGCCGGTGCGCTGGCCTTCCTCATCATTATAGTATTCGGGGCGGAACGAGATATTGTCCAGCGGCGAGAATTGATAGTTGAGATAGGCCACGGCCCCGATTGCCGTCGCGGTGCAAGAGAGCTGCGAGGCATAATGGCATTGCGCCGCATCCGGGGCATTGAAAGGCATATATTGCGGCGAGAACGGCGTGCCGCCATTGGCAATGGCGGCCGACGCGATCGGATTGTTTACGTTCGGCACTTTTCTTTCATCCATGTCATAGGTTTCGAAGGAAAGATGCCATTGCTCGTCAAACTTATGGTAATAGGTAAAGCCGTGCCACTGCAGATTATTATAGCCCCAAACGCCGCTGTTGATGCCGTCGAGGCAGGGATAAAGAGTATCGTCGCCATTGTTCCAAGTCATGCGGAGGCACGAGACCAAGGAAGGCTGATAGCCAGGATCCTTGGGAAATGTTGTGCCCGGGTATAGCGGATTCGGGAAGGGATTGGGCCTATTGCCGCCGTTCCAGATGGCCGTTTCGGTGCCGTCCACCACGCCCAACTGCACGATAACATTCTTCGTGACGGCCAGCGAACCTACCAGGCCTTCATTGGTGTAATTGTCGAAGCTGTACATCATCGAGTGGGAATACATGTAATTGTTGGGCGCAAGCTGAGCTTCAATGTCCGGGATTGAAATATAGCGCCCCAGACGCAGCACCAGCCCCTCGGCGACGCCTGGGATATAAAGCTCGCCATATTCCATGGGAAAGTCATAGCCGTGGAGGTCATCATTCTTTAGGAGTTGGTTGCTCGTGATGCCGTAGGCGGTCGTGTAGCGGTAGTTCTCGCCGTAGAGACCGGAAAGCCGGAAGCCCCAATCCACATGATCCGTCTGCACGGTGTCCGGGACGCGCTCCAGATAGATCACGGATTGATCAAGCTGCGCTGAATTCGGATTATACATATAGGCCATCGGGGCGTTGCCGCCGAACTTTGTGGTGTTGGTAGATATATTAGCGCCGGGCTCAACCCAGCCATACATCTGCAAATGATTGTCCGCCATCCATTTGCCAAGCGTGCTATTGCCAAGCGCGGCCATCAAAGGGCTATCCACCGCGTTGGGCGTGGAGACCCCGATGGACGTGGTGGCGCCGTAGGGCCACTCGGTGAAGGGCATGGGCGGCGTTGATTGCGGGGTCGCCGGCCAGCCGTCGCGGTGCGAGGAGGGGGCGTTAGGGTCGGCGGGCGGGGCGGCATGCCCCATTTCGAGGGCATAATAGTTGCCAAACCGCGTGAGAAAATCCTGGCCCAGATAATTGTCAAGACAAGTGTAATTTGTATAGGGATCACAATCTGACGAACTTGTATCGGCAAGGGCGGGAAAGCTGGAAAACGCAAGCCCAGCACCAAGAATTGCCAACATAATACGCATATTCTTGTACTTCAGGCCGCACACGAGATGGATCATGGGAGAGAGCCTTTTGTTTAGACATTTAGGCAATACCGTAGAACGGTATCGAATGAGCACAGCATATAAAATCCGTAAAAAATGAACCCTCTCTATGGTGGTGTACGCCTCAAGAGACCACATATTTCAACGGGCAATCTGCCACCAGGTTACAAGGATCATTGCATGTTGGACATTCTCATGTTGGGGTTGGGGATCGGCGCCTTTGCCTTGCTGATCGGCTATGCCGGGCTTTGCAGGAAATTGTGAGGGGCATGATGACAATCGACTTTCTTCTGGGCGGCATCGTTGCGGCGGGGCTTTTGGCCTATCTTGTCTATGCGCTTGTTCGTCCCGAGCGGTTTTAGGAGTTTGCCATGACCGCCAACGGGCTGCTTCAGATCGCGATTTATTTCCTGATTCTTCTGGTGCTGACCAAACCGCTGGGCGGTTATATGACGCGCGTTTTTGCAGGCGAGCGGACTTTCCTTTCGCCTTTGTTCCAGCCTGTGGAGAATCTTTTCTATCGCATCGCCCGTATTGACCCTCGGCAAGAGCAGCGCTGGACGGGTTATGCCATTGCCATGCTGATATTTAACCTGGCGGGCTTCCTGCTTCTCTATGCGATGCAGCGTTTTCAATCCCTGCTGCCTTTCAATCCGCAGCACATGAGTGATGTTGCGCCTGATTTGGCCTTCAACACCGCCATCAGCTTCGCCACCAACACCAACTGGCAGAATTACGGCGGCGAAACGACCATGAGCTATTTCACGCAAATGGCCGGCTTGACCATGCATAACTTTGTCTCCGCCGCCACCGGAATTGCCTTGGCGGTGGCTTTTATCCGGGGCTTTGCCCGCAATTCCTTCGGGACTATCGGCAATTTCTGGGCTGATCTTACGCGCTGTGTGCTTTACATCCTGCTGCCCATTTCAATTGCCGCGGCGCTGTTTCTGGTGTGGCAGGGCATACCGCAAAATCTTCACGACTATGTGAATGCGACAACACTGGAAGGCACGCAGCAAACCATCGCGCAGGGGCCTGTGGCCTCGCAGATCGCCATCAAGATGCTGGGCACCAATGGCGGCGGCTTCTTCAATGCCAATGCCGCGCATCCTTATGAAAATCCCACCGCGCTGTCCAATCTGCTGCAAATGGTTCTGATGATCTCGCTCGGTGCCGCGCTGACGAATGTTTTCGGCCGCATGGTCGGCAATCAGATGCAAGGCTGGGCGTTGTTCGGCGTGATGGCGATTCTTTCAATTGCCGGTGTTCTGGCGATTTACGCGGCCGAGGGCACGGGCAATCCTAACTTTGCCCATTATGGCGTTGATCAAACAGCCAGCGCGCTGCAATCGGGCGGCAATATGGAGGGCAAGGAGGTGCGCTTCGGCATCGCCAATTCGGCCCTGTTCGCCACACTGACCACGGATGCCTCTTGCGGCGCGGTCAATGCCATGCATGACAGCTTCACGCCGCTCGGTGGCCTTGTCCCGCTGCTCAATATCCAATTGGGCGAAATTATCTTCGGCGGCGTTGGCTCCGGGCTTTACGGCATGCTGCTCTTCGCCATTGTCGCCATGTTTATCGCCGGGCTTATGGTGGGACGCACGCCGGAATATGTCGGCAAGAAATTGGAGGCGCGCGAGGTCAAAATGACGATGCTGGCGCTTTTGGTTTTGCCATTTGGGATGCTTGGCTTTACAGCGCTTGCCGCTGTTATGCCGCAAGGTTTGGCGGGCATTTCCAATGCTGGGCCGCATGGCTTCACGGAAATCCTCTATGCCTATTCCTCTGCCACCGGCAACAATGGCAGCGCTTTTGCGGGCTTAAACGGCAATACCATGTTCTATAATCTTACTCTGGCCTTCGCGATGATGATCGGCCGTTTCGCCATGATCGTGCCGATGCTGGCGGTGGCCGGATCACTGGCGGAGAAGAAATTAATTCCGCCATCTTCCGGCACATTCCCAACCGATAACGGCCTTTTCGTTGCGCTTCTGATCGGCGTTATCTTGATTATCGGCGGTCTTGTATTTTTTCCGGCGCTGGCCCTCGGCCCCGTCATCGAGCAGATGATGATGAACGCCGGCACTTTGTTTTAAGGGCAGGCATCATGCAACCCGCTTCCGCGCAAGAAATTGTCAACAAGAAGGCCAAGGGTCCGGCCATCGGCATGAGCCAGAAAATCATTGTGAATGCAATCGGGGATGCTTTCCGTAAACTTAACCCCGCTACTTTGATCAAAAACCCTGTCATGTTCACAGTGGCGGCTGTTGCCGCGCTGACAAGCGTTCTTCTTATCCGTGATCTCGCAATACATAGCGGCAATATCGGCTTTACCGCGCAAATCGTTGGTTGGCTGTGGTTCACGATTATCTTTGCGAATTTTGCCGAAGCCGTGGCCGAGGGACGCGGCAAGGCGCAAGCCGAGGCGCTGCGGCGCACGCGTACCGAAACCCAGGCCAAAAAGCTGCGTCAGCCAAGCGCGCGCGGGTTTGATCTTGTGCCCAGCGCCACCCTGAAACCGGGCGATCTGGTCCTGGTTGAAGCGGGCGATGTGATCCCCAGCGATGGGGATGTGATCGAAGGCGTGGCCTCGGTCAATGAATCCGCCGTGACGGGCGAATCAGCGCCGGTGATCCGCGAAAGCGGCGGTGACCGCTCAGCCGTCACCGGCGGCACGGTGGTGCTGTCCGACTGGATCATCGTCAAGATCACTGTGGCGCAAGGTTCCAGCTTTCTTGATCGTATGATTGCGCTTGTGGAAGGGGCGGTCAGGCAAAAAACGCCGAACGAAATCGCGCTCAATATCCTGCTGGCAGGCCTGACGATTATCTTTATTTTCGTTGTTGTGACCATCCCAAGTTTTGCTTCCTATGCCAAAGGCAGCGTAAGTGTTGTGGTTTTGGTGGCGCTTTTCGTCACTCTGATTCCCACAACAATCGGCGCTCTGCTTTCCGCTATTGGCATTGCCGGAATGGACCGGCTGGTGAAATTCAATGTGTTGGCTATGTCGGGCCGCGCCGTGGAAGCGGCGGGGGATGTGGATACGCTGCTGCTTGATAAAACCGGAACCATAACGCTTGGCAACCGCTATGCGACCGAGCTTTTCCCCATGCCCGGCGTTGATATAAAAGATCTGGCGGAAATGGCGCAACTGGCCTCTCTCCAGGATGAAACGCCGGAGGGACGTTCGATTCTTACGCTGGTGAGAGAAAAATACGGCGTCCGGCCTTTGGAAGCCACCCCTCCGGGGATGCATTTCGTGCCTTTTTCCGCCCAGACCCGGATGAGCGGTGTTAATCTGGAGAACGGCTCTTCCATACGCAAAGGCGCGGTTGATTCTGTTGTCGAGCATGTGCAGGCGGTGGCGGGCAGAAAAATAGAGGTTCCGGCCGAGTTAGAAACTTTCACCAGCAAAGTCGCCCGCGCCGGTGGAACGCCTTTGGCGGTTTCAAGAGATAACCGGGTTCTGGGCATTATTTATCTGCGGGATATTATCAAGACCGGCATTCGCGAACGCTTTGCCGAATTGCGCCGCATGGGCATCCGCACGGTGATGATCACCGGCGATAATCCGCTGACCGCCGCGGCCATTGCCACGGAGTCCGGCGTCGATGATTTCCTGGCGCAGGCAACGCCGGAGGATAAGCTCAAATTGATCCGTGCAGAACAGGCCAAAGGCAAGCTTGTTGCCATGTGCGGCGATGGCACCAATGATGCGCCCGCCTTGGCGCAGGCCGATGTCGGCGTGGTGATGCAGAGCGGCACCCAGGCGGCGCGTGAGGCGGGGAACATGGTGGACCTGGACTCCGACCCGACCAAGCTCATCGAAATCGTGATGATCGGCAAACAGCTTTTGATCACGCGCGGCGCGCTGACCACCTTTTCAATCGCCAATGACGTCGCCAAATATTTCGCCATTATCCCAGCCATGTTCGCCGTCTTCTATCCGCCTTTGAATATCTTGAACATCATGCATCTGGCAACGCCGCAAAGTGCTATTTTATCGGCCATCATCTTCAATGCGCTGATTATCATTGCCCTGATCCCGTTGGCCTTGCGCGGCGTTAAATATAGGGCGGAAAGCGCGTTCCGGCTTTTGGGGCGGAATTTGCTGCTCTATGGCGTTGGCGGAATTCTTGTGCCGTTCGTGGGTATCAAGGCCATCGATCTTATCATCACCTCTCTCGGCTTCGTGTGAGGATTCCATGCTAAACCAAATTCGGCCTGCCGTGGCTCTCTTGCTTCTGATAACGATCCTCACAGGGATCATCTATCCCTTGGCCATGACGGCTATTTCACAGACACTTTTCCCACGACAGGCCAATGGCAGCCTGATTGTGCAAAACGGCAAGGTGATAGGCTCAAGCTTGATCGGGCAGAATTTTACTTCTGATAAATATTTCCATGGCCGCCCCTCGGCCACGACAACGGCCGATCCCAATGATGCGGCTAAAACGATAGCAGCGCCTTACAATGCAGCCAATTCCGGCGGATCTAATCTGGGGCCGACAAGCGAAGCCTTGATGGACGGCGTGAAATCGGCCGCCGCCGGGCTTCATGCCGAGAATGCCCAAGCGCCGGTCCCCGTTGATCTGGTGACGGCCTCCGGCAGCGGCCTGGACCCGGACATCAGCCCTGCCGCGGCCCAGTTTCAAATCCCGCGTATTGCCAAAGCGCGCTATCTGCCGGAGAATGCGCTGGAAGCCCTGGTGAAAAAACATACCGAATCCCGTATTTTCGGTATTTTCGGCGAACCACGCGTGAATATCTTGGCGTTGAACATGGCGCTTGATACGTTGGCGCAGGGAAAACCAAAATAACGTCAGGGCAAAATGCCGGAATCCAAGTCAAAACATGACGATCAAAGGCCAAGCCCGGATTATCTGCTGCGCCTGATCCAGGCGGAGGAAAGAGAGGCGAAGCGCGGTAAGCTTAAAATATTTTTCGGCAGTTGCCCCGGCGTGGGCAAAACCTACGCCATGCTTCTGGCCGCGCAGGAGCACCTGAAAGAAGGCGTGGATGTTGTGGCAGGGATTATCGAAACGCATCAGCGCCCCGAAACGGAAAAACTTCTGGCAGGCTTACCTTCCATTCCGCCATTGACGATTTTTCACCGGGGCATTCGGTTGAGAGAACTTGATCTTGATGCGGCCAAGATCCGTAAACCTGGTATTTTGCTGGTGGATGAGTTGGCTCATACCAATGCGCCCACCATGCGGCACCCTAAGCGCTGGCAGGATGTCGAGGAGCTGCTAGCCGCCGGAATAGATGTGTACACCACGCTCAACGTACAGCATATCGAAAGCCTCAGCGAT
>Ga0206872_10186_pt1 | contig 18208 bp, 19 predicted proteins | sample Alteio_BWOrgCont_34_FD_152906 | JGI IMG/M metagenome (GOLD analysis project Ga0206872, IMG submission 152906) | Enriched cells from forest soil in Barre Woods Harvard Forest LTER site, Petersham, Massachusetts, United States -... | ecosystem: Environmental > Terrestrial > Soil > Temperate forest >... | reverse complement strand
GAAACATGCCAGGAATGATTTAGCCAGGGCATTTTCGCAAGGCGTATCTTACCGACTATTTGCGTCCACAATTGAACAGTTGTAATGGTGTCCGCTAAATCCTCAAATTTTAATTCGGGCCAGTTGTTTTCCATAATGAGAGCTATGATTTATAAGCTTAACACATTTTTCTCCCAATTTAATCAGGAACATCAATATCCGGCAAAAGTTTCGGCTATGCAACCCCGAAATCCTTCTAAAATAGTGTTCCCATAAACAATATACTTAAATTCGGCTTTTCTATATAATCAGGACCGCAAGCGTCTCAAAAAAAATCAACAATGTACATAATCCTCCTGCTGATATTAGCTGTGCTTGGCGCTTATTTTTTATGGCACAAAAGCAGCAAAGCCGCCGTTGCGGCAATTGAAAACTACCCGCCGCTGCTGCAGGAACATGTCGTTTTCTACAGGCAACTGGACGCCGCCGGCAAGACCAGGTTTGAAGGCATGGTCGATACATTTTTGCAGGATACCCGCATCGAAGGTGTTGGTACTGAAGTTACCGCGCTCGACCGTGCGCTGATCGCCTCCGCCGCAGTTATCCCCATCTTTGGCTTTCCCGGCTGGCGGTATAAAAACCTGACTAACGTTATCCTTTATCCCGATACTTTTGATGATGAATTCCAGTTTGAAGGGGGCAGCCGCAATATTTTAGGCATGGTGGGTTCGGGGTATATGAACGGGCAAATGTTATTATCGCGGGCGGCGCTGATTAAAGCATTTTCAAAAGAACATGGTACGGAGAATGCGGCCATACACGAATTTGTTCACCTGCTGGATATGTCGGACGGCGCGACAGACGGCATCCCCGAAAACCTGCTCACGCGTGAATATGTTATCCCCTGGCTCCACCTTATGCACCAGGAAATGCACCGCATCGAAGCAGGCAAATCAGATATCAATCCTTATGCTTTAACCAATGAGGCTGAATTTTTTGCGGTTGCGGCCGAATACTTTTTTGAAAAACCTGGTGAATTGAAGGTGAAGCACCCGGAGATTTATGAAGCGCTGGGGAGGGTGTTCGGGCAGGATTTGGCTGGAGGGTAATACCGCCAGGGCCATTTTAGTTTTAAACGAAGAATGGTTATATCTGATCGAAGCTTTTTAAAAAGATAATTACATAAGCGATTTAGAAGTTTTAGAATCTGTCTGAAAACGATTCTGTATAATTAACATGAACCAGAGTCTATTGCCTTCTGCTTCATCCAACGGGATATCGGGAGCGGAAATAGAAATTTGCAGTTGCAGGGTGTTGCACGTGTTGCGTTGCAACACGTGCAACACCCTGCAACAAAGCGCAACACGCCTGACAATCAATTACTTAACCACTGACAAGATTTTGTCAGTGACAAAATCTTGTCACCACTTTTCACGACAGTGAAGAATTTCATATTATTTTTAGACAGTTAATCCAGCACTCTCCACAATCTCGTCTCAACCCCAACTCCACCCTCAACACTGCCGGCACATCCCCGAACCTCGGTCCACCTAAATCGGTTTCATCGCAGTGGGGGATGCGGAGGAATTTGAATTGGCCGTTTTCGTAATTGCTCTCGTCAACACCCATGTATTGCCAGGCGAACCCGGCCTTGAAGCAAAAACGCTGATACACAATTAATGTTTTTTGATTAAATTTGTGATATGAAAGAACTCACATTTTTGGTTCGTGAAGCTGAGGAGGGCGGTTTTTATGCTGAAGCTATTGGGGTTGGCATATTTGCAGAGGGCGATACGATGGACGATTTGAAAAAAAGTATACGCAGCGGCATTGAATGCTATTATGAAAACACCGACGATGCCCCGTCCTTTGCACACCTGCATTTTGTTAAAGATGAGACCATGGCGTTATGAAGAGCCCCAGAGGCTTGTCTGCAAAAGAGCTTACGAAGCTGCTTAGAGTTTATGGATATGAGTTTACTTCACAAAAAGGCAGCCATGTTAAAGTAACCACGCAACGCAACGGAGAACACCATTTAGCGATCCCCAATCACAATCCAATAAAAACCGGGACCTTAAATGCTATTTTAAGGCAGGTTGCTGAGCATTTGAACAAGACTAAAGAAGATGTCTTTAGTGAGTCGTTTTCTTAAAAGTTCAAACTTCGCCAGGTACATAAATCTCATCGCACCCCCACTTCCACCTTCAAAACAACCGGCTCCGCACCAAACCTGGGCCCGCCGAAATCGGTTTCATCGCCGTTCAGGATGCGCAGAAATTTAAACTGACCATTTTCGTAGTGGCCCTCATCAACGCGCATGTATTGCCAGGCCCGGCCGGCATTGCCCCCGGTTGGCTGGAAAGTGATATGGCAATGTGAGCCGATGACGATAAAATTATTGGCATCCATCTGCACTATCATCATTTTGCCATTTGGTTCGGCATCGGGTTGTGCGGCATTGCGCCTGCCGCTGCCAAAAGATACAATGGCCTGCCAGGCGCCAAGGTCGATGGTTTGTTCGGCGTGGTCCTCGTGTTCCACCACGGCTTTTATCTTTCCATCAAAACCCCATTCGGCTAATTGGCGCATCATGGGGGCGGCCATTGCATTGTCTTTTGCAAATGGTGCAAGGCGCTCGGCGGCTTGAGCGGCAGTTTCGGGCCGCCCGTTCGCATCAATACCGAAAGGCGAAAAGCCTATGCCGCCGCGCGCGATTACTTCGTACAGGTATTTGGCACGATCTGTAGTCAAAGCAGCTTCGGGCACAAAAAGGGCGTTATCGGGGCGGTCGTACAGGTCTATCACTTTTAGAATCGTTTTACTGCCCGACAAGTAAATGTCCGGCGCAAGCAGGTCGATTTCCGGCGCGGCAGCCTTCCAGATGGGGATCACATTATCGGTAGGGCCGCCGCTTTCGTAGTTGTTGGCCATGGGATTACCAAAAGGCTCGCGCAGGGCCGCGTTTACGTACATAGGCAGCGGATAAACTGCCTTGCCTGCTGCCGCCACCTGCCCCACAAAACGGGCAATAGACCATGCCTGAAAATATTCATCAGCCCTGTCGCCAAATACCTGCTGCCATGTTCCCCCGCTTACAACAGGAGCATTCAACGCCTGCAGCACCGATGGTTTCAACAATTCGGCCGGTACGGCACCCTCAAATAGTTTTTGAGCCACCGCTGAATAATCCCGTACGCTGCCCCATGAGCCCGACTCGTTTTCCACCTGTACCATGATGACGGTATGCTGCGGATCGGCTTGTTTCAGGTAGCGCATCACGGCGGTAAAAGCTTTGACATCTGCATCCAGCGTGGCCTGGTAATGCGGTGAAGGCGAATCAACAGGCTGCCCGTTTTTGCCGGTAATATTTGGGTACTTGGCGGACTCGCGTTTCATCCATTCGGGCATATAGTGGTCGCTGCCGTTTTTCCAGGTGCCAAACCAAAGCAGCACTAAATGCACTTTGTGCTGCCGTGCCTGGCTGATCAGCGTACCCACGAGCGAAAAATCGAATTTGCCGTGCTGCGGCTCTATTTGCTCCCAGTAAATGGGGATTTCTACAGTATTAAGGTGCATGGCTTCAACGGCCTGCCACACCTGCGGCAGCATGCCCGGCCAGCCGCTCGAGTTATGGGCCTGCCCGCCAAGCATAAAAAAAGGTTTTCCGTCAACCAGCAGGGCATGGCGGCCGTTTTTTTCGATAATGCGGGGCATGCTTGCATTAGTGCCTTGTGCAAAAGTTTTTATAATGCATGCCATGCTAAATGCAAGCCACAGGGCTATAGTTTTCATCATTTTTATGATTTTGATTTCACCGATTTTAGAAGGATTTCACCGATTTACAAATGATTTCACCGATTTTTTTATGCGATTATTCACGGTGTATTTATTATTTATTGGTGTTCATGAGGTCGCTACGCTCAGTTTCACCGATTCGTGGATAACCCACAATATGCAAACAATATTTTATTTCGCTTCCTTTCCCTTCAAATACTTCTCGGAGTAATAACCAATTGTTTTATCGGTGATTTTATTGTAAATAAACCAATCTTCTATATCGGCCCGGCTGATACTTACTTCGTCCCCGGTTTTTATATTTTTTATTACAAATGCCGAATCTATAAAAAGACCTTTAAATTTCCCGCTATCATATTTAAGAATATCCGACCACATGTGCTCGTGGTGGCCGTTTTCAACAAAATCAGATTTTACTGCAAACCTGTACTCAGCTGTATTGCTGCCATTAATTTTCAGGCTGTCGATAAAAGTTTGCAAATGGGCCTGGGCGGTATCTTTTAACGCCAGGAAGGTAGAATCGCCGGTGGGCAACGCCACAGCGCCTGCATGTTCGGCACTTTTAAATTTACAGGAGACGGTGATGAAAATTATAAATACTGATAAAGCAAGAAAGGCTTTCATAAAAGCAAATATAAGCTTTTACATGATTTTACCGATTGGTTAGGATTTCACCGATTTGAAAAGGATTGCACCGATTCCTGTTTTTTTGAATCTTGCTTTTCAAATACAGGTTCGGACAACATTACGCCGATGTAAGCATGCACGGCAATGCTCTTCCGTAAGCCAGACCGGCTGAAGGAAACAAACGGATTTCACTTATTAACAGGAAATAATCAGGGAAATCCGATAATCAAAATTAAAATCTGTGATTCACTCCTTATTATATGCCGCTTTTAACCCTGCTATATCAAGTTTTGTCATTTGCATCATGGCTGTCATTACGTTGTGCGCCTTAATAGGGTTTGGGTCGCCCATCAGTTGGCCCAATGCATTAGGGACTATCTGCCAGGTAATGCCAAATTTGTCGGTAAGCCAGCCGCACTGACTTTTTGAGCCACCCTCGGACAGCTTGTACCAGTAATGGTCAACCTGCTGTTGTGTTTCGCATTTCACATAAAACGAAATAGCAGGGCTGAATTGATAACCTTGCAGCGGGCCGCCATCGAGGGCATAAAACTCAACCCCGTTTAGGCGAAAAGTGGCCATCATTACTTTACCCGGCTTGTCAGGCACATCAGCAGGGAGGCGGCTCATGTGTACTATGTGCGCATCTTCAAAAACTGTGGTATAAAATTCCACGGCTTCTTCCAGCCTGCCATCGAACCATAAAAACGGGGTGATCAACTGGCTGGCATTAGCGCTTTGCCCTTGTTCAGCTATCGCCGTCGCATTATCCTGTGTTTCCATAATATCATTTTTTTTGGTGGTTAATAATGTAAAGCTACTAAAACAAACTCCTTGCCGGCAATAGGGAAAAAAGCCAATCAAAGGGGGGTATGATGACAAAAACTCTCAACGGTTTAGGGCAACAGCATCCTACAAATATAATTGCGCCATTTGCCGCCAGTAGCGGGGGCGGTGGGCATAGTCGTCCCAAACGTATAGCTGGTTGGGGATACCTTTGGCCCAAAGCAGGTCGCTGAATTCGTGGTTATTTTGTATAAAAGGATCTGTTTCGCCAACAGCAAATATAATCTCCATCCGGCGGATGTCGTCTAAAATATAGCCTTCGGGCAGGTTGGCGACAAATTGCTGGGGGGTGTTAAAATAGATGTCATGGTTATGATAGCCGTCGAATAGATCCCTGAAATCCTGGATTTGCCGGGTAAGGTCGTAGCGGCCGCTCATACAAACCACCTTTTTAAAAAGCCAGGGATGTTTAAGGGCCAGGTTTACGGCATGGAAAGCGCCCATGCTGCAACCGGCGGCCTCAAAATAATTACCGCCGTTTTTAAGCTTCATCAACGGCAGCACTTCGTTCAATATGTATTCCTCATACTGTATGTGCCGGGCAATACGAACAGCGGGGTGTACGTGCCGGTTGTAAAAGCTTTCTGCATCAATACTATCGACACAAAAAAGCTGCAGTTCGCCGTTATAAATGCGGTCGCCCAACGCCTCAACGATATGCCAGTTTTCGTAATCATAAAACCTTGCCATACGCGTGGGGAAAAACAGGACTGCTCTGCCGCTATGCCCGAAAATCAACAGCTCCATATCGCGCTGCAACCTGGGGCTGTACCATTTATGATATTCTCTGTTCATCCGGGGGTCCGCCTTACAAGGGCGGAATATCCCTATAGCATGTTAAGTTAAGATGAAAAAATAATTAACTATTGCCTGAAAGATAACTATTCAGAATTTCTTTCCATAAGGCGTAGCCTTTCTCGCTCAGGTGGAGGCCGTCGTAAACAAAAAGTTCTGGCCGGGGTTTGCCGTCGGGGCCCAGCATTTTATTAAAAACATCCACAAAGTGCCAGTTATTTCCGTATTTGCTGATTTCATTTTCAATCAATCCATTAGTAAACCTGAACAAATTGGCCACGTGCCAGCGGCTGATACTTGGCTTTAACGAGATATAATAGCAGGGCAGGCTGCCAAAACGGGTGTTTATTTTTACTGCCAGCTCCTGGAAAAATATAAACACTTCTTCGGGATGCCGCCCATCGCCCAGGTCGTTATCGCCGGCATAAACGATCAGCCTTTTTGGGTGATAGGGCGTCATGATGCGTTCAAAAAACCAAACGCAGGCAGCCAGCGTTGAGCCGCCAAAGCCCAGGTTAACAGGCTTTATACCGGCGAAGTCGCTGTAAAGGCTTGTCCATAAGCGAATGGAAGAACTGCCATAAAAAAGCGTTTCTGGCGTATAATTTAAATTCAAACCATCTTTTTCAAGGCGTTTAACCTCATCTTCGTACCAGTACATGTTTGGTTTTATCGGGGCGTAAATAATTTATAATGAGTTCGATACAATTCTTTAACCCTGGCATTTCGTTTTGCCTCACCTAAATCCTCTCCAAAGGAGAGGACTTTGAAGGTCATCGCCCTAATTTTGGCACCCTTTAACTCCCTCTCCTTTGGAGAGGGTTGGGGTGAGGCGAATAACGGCCAAATATCGAACTCAAGTTAATTTATAGTTTAACTGCCGCCATTTAAGGGGCTAACGGCGACAGTTCCAAACCTAAAAATTCTAACCCTAATCTTTATATAAAAGTTTTTATTTGTGGAAAGTGAATGATGTGCGATTGTGCAAATTACAGATGTGCAGATGTGTAAGCTAAAACATTTTCAAATCCTCAAATCGACACATTTTCAAATAAAACAATCTGCACATCCGCACATTTACACATTCGCACATTACTCCATCACCCTTACTTTTAAATAGCTCGGATGCTCTTTTGAGGTATAAACCTTGTGCGTTGCTTTTTTGAAATCGGTATCCTTCGCCTTCATAATATCTTCAAACACCTGCGGGTTGCGGTCAATGAGCGGGAAACTGGAGCTTTGCACCTGCACCATAATGCGATGACCTTTTTTAAAGGTGTGCAGTATGTCCTGCAGTTCAAAGTTTACCGGGGTTACTTTGCCGGGCACAAATGGTTCGGGTTTATCAAAGCCGTTGCGGTATTTGCCGCGCATTTCCTCGCTGCGTACCATTTGCTCATAATGCGACATATAGGTGTCCTTCGACGTAAACTGGTTATTCTTGGCCGAGTCAGGGTAAACATCAATCACTTTTACAACCCAATCGGCATCGGTACCTGTGGTTGATATTTTCAAATCGGCCCAGATATTACCTGCAAGGGTTACGTCGTTATTTAGTACATCGGTTTGGTAAGTAAGTACATCGGGCCTGCTTTCGGCAAAACGCTGATCGCCGGTCATGTATTCTCTTTTTTGGTCAATAGCTATCCCATTGATAAAAGGTACCGGTTTGTTAGGGTCCGATATAAATTCATCAGCAGTATTTTCCTGAGCCTGTGGTGCATCAAATGACAACTTGCCGCCGGGAAGCAGGTACAAATTCTTGTCAACTGCTTCTTTTGGCGGCCAAACATCGTAGCTTTTCCATTGGTTAATACCTGTTTCAAATGCCGAAACCTTTGGGATATTCCCATCGATACCTTTTAAATAGTGACTAAAGAATGCAAATTCAATTTTCTCCCGATAGTATGGCCCGGTTTGCGCACCAAAATCAACATCGCCCAGGTGGTCGCCGGGGCCGCGCGCCCAGCCGCCATGCACCCAGGGGCCCATGGTAAAATATATCGGCGTTGATGGATTGTCTTTCACCAGCGTTTTATAGGTATTGATGGCCCCGTACAAATCCTCGGCATCGTACCAGCCGCCGGTAACCAAAACGGCAGTTTTAATATCGTGCAGGTGGGGCAATACATTACGGTCCTTCCAGTGCTGATCGTAATCCGGGTGATCGAGCATTTCGTTCCAAAGGCGTATAGTATCTTTATAATATTTGTCGTTCGTATTTTTTACTGAACCCATATCCAGGAAGAACTTATAGCCGTCCTCGGTGCCGAAATCAAAACGCCCTCCCTGCCGCTGAGTAGGTTTGTCATCCTGCCGGTTGGTAAAAAAGGGATAGAAGTCGAAATTGGCAACCAGTTGAAAAGCGCCGTTATGGAAAGCGTCGTCGCGGTAAAGATCGGACATTGGCGCCTGGGGCGATGCTGCCACCAAAGCAGGGTGACGGCTAAGCAGCGAAGCGGTGGTAAAAAAGCCGGGATACGATATTCCCCAAACCCCTACTTTGCCACTATTGTTGGGGATGTTTTTTATTAGCCAGTCGATGGTATCATAGGTATCAGTACCTTCGTCGACATCCTTATTGGTTTTGTGCACTTCCTTTTCGGGGGTCATTTCCTCAAATATTCCTTCGCTCATCCAGCGGCCGCGTACGTCCTGGTAAACAAAAATATAACCGTCGTGCAAAAACAGTGGAGAGGGCCCTAACGAGCCTTTATACTTGCCGGGACCATACGGCGCCACGCTATAGGGTGTGCGGTCCATTAAAATCGGATATTTTTTTGTCGAATCCTTTGGCACATAAACCGACGTAAACAGCTTTTTCCCGTCGCGCATGGGGATCTGGTATTCGTATTTTACATAGTTGTCTTTTACATAAGCGGCATCGGGGTTGCTACGCTGGCCCGGTTGTGCGAAAGAGCTGAAAGCGAAAAGCATAAAGCCAAAAGCGAAAAGGATAAGTTTCTTCATTTTATAACAATATTAGTTTTTAAAAGTACGGAATAAAATAAAAAAGACCCCGAAAAGTTGGGGCCTTCATAAAATCGTTACTGAATTTATTCCTGATTAATACTTTGATATAATTGTAAACCGGGAATAAATCTAAAATCCTTCGTGTTAAAAGTAAATAATTTAAAACCGGCATGAATTGCGGTTGCTGCTATTAAAGAATCCGCTATAGCCAAATTATGGCTTAGCTTATAATTTTCAATAAGTCGCAGAGATATTGAAGTAATTTCAGGATTAATAAGCAATATATTAAACCGGCTAATATTTTTATTTAGTTTTATAAGATCAACCTTATTTTGAGCACCCATCATCAATTCCATTTTTGTAATTGCGGAAAGGGTAACAAAATCTAACCCGATTGCGTTTTCAATGAATTGTTTAGCCGCGAGATGCCGGGTTTGCACATGATCTAAATAATCGATCATTACATCTGTATCCCAGATTATTTTGGCCTTTTCCACGCTTCTTCCCTAAGCTTTTTCGCATCAATTCCGCTACCGGTAAATACATCTTCGAGTTCGGAAATATTTAAAGTCTTATCACCTGGAATCAATATATCATCCAGCGAAGCCTTTTTTTTGCTCTTGTCAGTGGTTACTTTAAAATCAAAATATTTTGCCAGCCCCTTCAAAATTTTTAAGGTTTCGGGCTTTTTATATTTTATAGTTACTTCGGGCATAATTTTATATTTTTATAAAGTTAGCGCATTATACAAAAAAAGACAAGCGTTCCGTCCTTTTTTAACCCATTTGCTATCGCTTGGCTGCCCATCCTATTTTCGAAAAGCATAAAAATCGCAGCCTGACAACTATCGGGTCGAACATCCGAAATATCCCCTACTCATTTATCGCCTTCACGCCGGGCAACTCTTTTCCTTCCATATACTCAAGCAAAGCGCCGCCGCCGGTTGAAACGTAGCTTACATCATCGGTTAAGTTAAATTTGGCAACAGCCGCTGCGGAATCGCCGCCGCCTATCAACGAGAATGCGCCCCCTTCGGTTGCTTTTACAACCGCGTCAGCAATGGCTTTGGTTCCGGCTTCAAATTTTTCCATTTCAAAAACGCCCATCGGGCCGTTCCAGAGGATGGTTTTCGAAGCCTCGACTACTTTAGTAAATTCAGCTATTGAGTCAGGGCCGATATCCAAACCCATCCAGCCATCTTTAATACTGCTGTTCTGGGCGATGGCTGTGCTGGCATCATTCGAAAAATTATCAGCTATAACCGAATCTGTCGGCAATAATAAATTTACGCGTTTATCTTTTGCTTTTTTTATGAGGCTAAGGGCGAGGTCGAGCTTATCCTCTTCGACAAGCGACTTGCCTATGCTGCCGCCCTGCGCTTTTGCGAAGGTGTAAGCCATTCCGCCGCCAATAATCAGGTTATCAACCTTATCCAACAGGCGATCTATCAATTCTATCTTGTCGGATACTTTTGCGCCGCCCATAATAGCGGTAAATGGCTTTACAGCATCGTTTAGCACTTTTTCAGCGTTTTGCAGTTCGGCAGCCATCAGGTAGCCGAAGAATTTTGCATTCGGAAAAAACTGTGCGATAACTGCCGTAGAAGCATGAGCACGGTGCGCGGTGCCAAACGCATCATTCACGTAAATATCGCCTAATTTTGAAAGCTTTTCCGCAAAAGCCACATCGCCTTGTTCTTCTTCCTTATAAAAGCGCAGATTCTCCAATAAAAGCACTTCGCCCGGTTCCAGTGCCTTTGCTTTGTCAACCGCTTCGGGGCCTATGCAATCGTCGGCAAATTCAACATGCTGACCCAGCAGATCAGACAGGTGCGGCACCAGGTGTTTTAATGAAAATTTTTCTTCCGGGCCGCCTTTAGGCCTTCCCAGGTGCGACATCAATATTACGGCGCCCCCGTCTTTTAAAATCTTATGAATGGTTGGTAAAGCCGCAGTCATCCGGTTATCATCGGTGATATGGTAATCTTTATCCAGGGGTACATTAAAATCTACACGGACAAGGGCCTTTTTGCCGGTAAAACTAACTTGATCTATTGTCTTCATCATATTTATGCAAGCATTTTTTTGAGCGGGCAAATTCAACAATTTATTCTTAATTCTGAACGTAAAAGTTAAAAAGGTGTTTTAGGTAACATAAAAATCACTGTATTTTCATATATAAAACATAATGAGGGCCAATATCGGGTACTTCAAATTCCGGTGAAATAATCTCAAACCCCATATTCATATAAAATTGCAGTGCTTTTTTTCGGGCGTTGCACCACAGGTAGTTTGCTTTTTGCCTGCGCAGGTAAACAATACCAAAATTCAGCAACTGGTTGCCAAAACCTTTGCCGCGATATTTTTCGGTAGTTGCCATTCCGCGCAGCTGGTAACCTGTACCACTAAACTCATCGTAGTTTTGAGGATGAAAGGATGCTATGCATACCAATTCTCCCTGCTCGTAATAGCCCAAATGAAAAGCGCCCGGCAATTCATCGGTCGGGAACCTGCATTCATCCGGGGTTAATTTCCAGGGCCGCAATACTTCTTTGCGAATGGACAATAAATCTTCAATTTCAATAAACCTGATCATATTTTTATTGGTGGCTTTTGCTTGCCAAAATGAGTACCGTTTTCCCCAAATCTTAGCAATGTTAATTATTAAATAACATCAGTTTTTAATTTTCAGCTTCTATTAACCTTTATGACATGGCTTTTTATTGGCTTTTGCAATTATCTTAAAAATTTAGCATAACAATTGCATAACGTTTTATACCTATTTAATAACCTGTTATGAAATTATTTTTCCCATTAATATTTGCGGTGATAATTGTCGCAGGATGTCGTAAAGAGCGTAATGTTAAACCGCAAGACGACGATGGTAAAACGTTTTCTGACGGAAGTTCAAAAACTCCGCCTGATACAACCCAAAAACTTAGTCACGACGACTCTATTCATCTCGCCAAATTTAATATTAGTGCGCAGGCGATAAATACAAGTGTGTCGGGCACAAACCTTATTTTAAAGTTCAATGAGAACGTGGATTTGGTTTTCACAGCGGAAGCCTACCAGGAAACGTCGGCAGTTCATTTGACCGAGAACTTTAAAAACACCATGCTGGCAGACTTTGATTATACAACGGTTGCCGAAGGCGGCAATACCACATTAAACTGGGTTGACGATAACCTGAATAACGTGATCCTGAAAACGGTGACAGACACTATAATTAACAAGGTTAATATGGTTAAGATAAATGTTCACCGCCAGTTTACTTTTTTTAAGATATACCCTTCAAATCAATCGGCACTGAACGAACAGGCCCTTTTTGTTAATAAAAAGAATGATACCATAGGCTTCTCATCGTATTGCTACTATAATCAAAAGAATTACCCGGTAAGATCAGCCTCGGCTAAGCTGGTGTATTTTAAGTGAGTGGTGAGTTTTCGCCTACTACCAACTCACTACTCACCACTCACTTAATAAACTAATTTTCTCCGCCAAATCAGCCAGCCGGCTTGAATAGCCCATTTCATTATCGTACCACCCAACCACTTTAACCAGGCCGCCTACGATTGAAGTAAGCCTTGCATCGAAGATGCAGCTATGCGTATTGCCGATGATGTCAGTTGATACGATTGGATCTTCGGTGTACTCCAGTATGTTTTTCATAGGGCCATAGGCGGCTTGCTTAAATGCTAAATTAATTGTTTCTACCGTAGGTTGCTTTTTTAAGCTGCAGGTAAAATCAGTTAACGAACCATTGAGGACAGGCACCCGGATACCAGCCCCGCCAAGCCTGCCTTCAAGATGCGGAAAAATGGCTGTAATGGCTTTGGCTGCACCAGTAGTTGTCGGGATAATTGACGCCGATGCGGCCCTTGCCCTGCGCAGATCTTTATGAGGTGCATCATGCAGGTTTTGATCGCCGGTCATAGAGTGTACAGTCGTAATATAACCATCAATAATCCCCCAGTTGTCATCAAGTATCTTAACCATGGCGGCCACGTTGTTGGTGGTGCAGGATGCATTAGATAATATTGGCGACCGCAGGTCAATTAATCCGTCATTTACCCCCAATACAACAGTGGGTACGCTTTTATCGGTAGCAGGGGCAGAAATAATTACCTGTTTGGCGCCCGCTTCCAAATGCCCCGTTGCGCCTTGTTTTGATGTAAATTTACCCGTTGATTCAATCACGAGGTCTATACCAAGCGCTGCCCAGGGTAAAGTCGCCGGTTCGCGGACCGACAGTACCTTTATGGTTTGGTTATTAATATAAAGGTTATCATCATCAAAATCAATTGTGCCTTTAAATCCGCGGTGAACCGAATCGTATTTAAACAGGTGTGCGAGCGTTTGGGTGTCCGCAAGGTCGTTTATAGCAACGACAGCTATGCCGGGCCTGTCTAAAATATTTCTTAAAAAAATGCGGCCTATACGGCCAAATCCGTTTATTGCAATCCTCATTACGCGGCTTATAGAGCTGCAAAGCTAATCAAATTTAAAAACAGAGGTCGTTTTGCGGCTTACCAAAGCAAAGTATTACAATCGGCTGAAATCTGTCACACGAAAAGAAATTAGTAAGACTAAACGAATAAATTACGAAACGCCAAACTTTCGCGTTCTTTTGAACGGATGAAGAAGGTGATGAGCCAGTTGAAGACAAGAGAAACTGCTACAATTAAGATAATGAGCGTTGAATTCCCATAATTTTTAAACAACAGCACCATCGCAATTGATGCAATATTAATGCTGGTTAATATAATTGTGGTTTGTATGTGATTAAAACCAAGTTTCAACATGCGGTGATGTATATGGTTACGATCGGCGGCAAAGGGCGAAAGACCGCTTGCAATGCGAATAATAAAAACCCTTGCGGTGTCAAATATCGGCCCTATTAAAACAGCAAATGTTAATGCAGGTACGCAATAAATTTCCGGCGCTTTGCCGTTTATAATTTTTCCGGTCTCCATAAACTTTAACGCCATTACAGCGGAGATTAATCCGATAAGCAGGGAGCCTGTATCGCCCATGAATATTTTTGCCGGGGTTATATTAAACCTTAAGAAACCAATTATCGCCCCGGCCATTGCCAATGAAACGGCGGCCAGTTCATATTGCCTGATATAAATAAACAAGGCGGCAAATGTGCCGTTTGCTACTATACCAGTGGCGGCGGCTAAGCCGTCGATGCCATCGATTAAATTGAAAGCATTAACGATCATTAAAATTATTAAAATTGATAAGCCTACGCTAAGGAAGTACGAAAGGTCGTATATTCCGAATACACCATATAAACTTGTAAGCCTTATATTGCCTAAAACAACAAGAATGGCGCAAACAATAAATTGAATAATAAATTTTGTGCTTGAATTTACGCCCGAAAGATCGTCTTTTAAACCCATCGCGAATATCATGATGCATCCGGTTAATAAATAATTGATGGGCAGGGATTTATCCGTCATGCAAAACAACAGCGAAGTTGTGGTGAAGCCAACAAAAATGGCAACGCCCCCAAGGCGTGGTATGCCGTGGTCATGCGTTTTTCTGAAATGACCGAGGTCATCATACAAATGGCGGAACCGGGCTACGTGTAAAATCGACGGGATAGCAAAAGCAGTGATAGCGATAGAAAATGCTACGATAAATATGTAATATATAATAGTATAGTTGTGTATAAATTCCATCATCCAGTTCAAATATTAGGGTATATCATCAACTTATCGATAGTGCAAATAACTAACATTAGTTAATATTTTTAATTTATTATTATCAACATATCAACATTCAGCTTTTCACCAAAAATATTGATTAATCTTACGTAAAGGTTTGAGTATTAATGCCGCCGCTGGAAACAAAACACCATTTTTACGCATCGCTTTAAAGTCGTATGTTAACCCTTTTACGCGATTGTTAAAACTTTTGTTGCTTATTCCACCGATTTTCATATTAATTAATACTTTTTTTATATAAAAGGCGTTAATTCGGCCCAAATGCATAAATCTTAACATTAATTCATAGTCCGCCGCGGTTCCATATTCAAGGCTATATAAGCCAAACCTGTAAAATAATTCTTTTTTACAATAAAAAGTTGGGTGTGGAGGCATCCATCCCCAATTAAATAAACCATGTGTATATCGGCCCGATCTCCATTTGCGGACAACGGCGCCTTCTGCATTCACAAAATCAAGGTCGCCATAAACAATCATGGCTTCTTGTTGCTCAAATGCCTCAGCCAAAACATTCAGGATGTTGTTATCAGCAAACGAGTCGTCAGCGTTGAGCATCCCGATTATTTCACCCCCGGCCAAATTAATTCCCTTGTTCATAGCATCATAAATCCCTTCGTCCCTCTCCGATAAAAAAATGCTTATATGATCCCTATACTTGTTAATAATATCGACGGTTTTATCGGTCGACCCCCCGTCAATTACTATATATTCGAGGTTTTTAAAGTTTTGGCTAATAACAGATTGAATGCAGTGACTAATTGTTTTTTCGGCATTGTAGCATACGGTAATCAACGAAATTTTTAAATCCTGCACTATTAGGAAAAATACACTGTTTATAGTCGCAAAATTATGTAAATTTGACGTCGATTCCTAATTAAATAAACGGTAAGGAGAACTGATGTACATTATGCGGCAATTATTTTTTTCATACCTCGCCCTGGCGGTAATCCTGTTTTGTACATCATGCTCCAGTCAGCAGTACCAGGTACTTTTTCAGAAAAAAAACGCCATTTCCGACACCTCGTCGCAAAAAAATGCAGTTACTGTAAAGTATTATCGTATACAACCCCAGGATATTTTGCAGATCCGGAATTTGCAGGACGACCGGTTCATTGTGAATCAGACGCCGGTTAATTTAAATACCAATACGGGAATGGCAAACGATGGCCAAACTTTTCAGGTAAAAGAAGACGGGACGATTACCATGCCCGACATAGGAACCATAAATGTGCTGGGCATGACCAGGATTGAAGCACAAAAACTTGTTGAGGACAGTTACCGTAAAGTTCTCCTTAAAGATCCCATCATCGACTTAAAAATAGTTAACCTTAAAGTAACGTTACTTGGCGAAGTTAAAGACCAGGGAAATTTTCCGTTGATAAAAGATAAAACAACGCTGGTTGAACTGATAGGCCAGGCGGGCGGGCTTACGGACAAGGCCAACGAAAAAAATGTTAAAATTATAAGGGGTACCGAAAAAAATCCTAAAGTAATCCAGATTGACCTTGGCGATCTGCAGTCAATAAACGATCCGGCATCCGTTCTTCAAAGTGGTGATATAATATATATTGCACAAAATAAACGTGCCGCGCGGAGCAATAACTTACAAAACTTTTCAATTATACTTCAACCAGCCTTAATTTTACTCAATACATTGTTAATTATCTTTACGCTTACCCGTAGATAAATGGAAGAAACCGATAAGATACAGCATAAACTGCCGAACCAGGAGATTGATTATTTTAAGATTGCCAAAATACTGTTAAGCAGGTGGTACTGGATAGTAGGCTCGCTAACCATTTGTCTTATAGCTGCCAATGTATATTTGTGGTATACCCCAAAAACCTATTCCACAACGGGCACTATGAAACTGGAGGATAAAAAATCTGAAATACCCGATCTCGTTGGCATTTCAACAGTTTCCGACAGGCTGAATACTTCGAGGGTACAAAGTGAAACCTTAGTTTTGCAAAGCGCACCGCTACTGTTGAATGCAGTAAAACACCTCGATTACCGTATCAGCTTTTATATTGTCGGCCGGGTGCTCAATCGCACAAGTGAACTATACCCCGAAAAGCCCCTCGATATTGAATTTATTAAATTTGATAGTTTAAATTTCTTCCGCCAGCAGGTAACCTATAAACCCATAAACAGCAACACTTTTAGCATAAGCTATCAGAACGGTGGAAAGATTGTTCAATATGAATACAAATACGATGTTCCCTTTACGCTTGGCCCAACGGCCATCAGCATTAAATATCCGGGGGACTTGCCTAAAACTGTAGCCTATCTATTTAAATTTAATTCGGCTGACGATTTTGTAGGACGGGCCCGTGGCGGTTTGCGTACCAGCGAAGCAGGCAAAAACACGAATATTATCTCCCTGGTGGAAACCGACTCAAACCCGCAATTTGCCGCCGATGTGTTAAATTCCATAATGAAAGAATACCTGAGTTATGACCGTCTTCAACGAACCCAGTCGGCATCACAGATGATCCAATTTATTGACAGCCAGTTAGACTTTCTTTCAAAAGAAGTAAAAGGATCGGAAAACTCCATTGAACAGTTTAAGGAGAATAAAAAATTGATGGATGTAGGGGCGGCTTTTGAACAGGAGACAGTCAAAGAAAAAGATCTTGAAACGCAACGTTCACTATTAAAGGTTGAGCTCTTTGCATTTGACCAGCTCAAAGAGGATATAATTAAGGAAAAAGATAATGTGAACATCAATTTCAGCCTGGGCGACGTAGTAAACCCGGAATTAGACGAATATGTGACCAGCCTTAACAATTTAATTATTGAAAAAAAACTCATTACTGAAAACTTATCTTATTAAGTCCGCGCCCATCAACGATATAAACCGGCAAATACTGCAGGTTAAAAACAACGCCATAACCAGCATCAACACCACGCGGAAGCTTATCGAAGGTAAGATTAAATATTTAGATGAGCAGATTCAGCCGGTAGACCAGAAAATAGCATCATTCCCCGCGTCCGAGCGCGATCTCCTTAGCTTAAAACGCGATTTTGAAATCAATGAAAAAGTTTACAACTTTTTATCCGAAAAGAAATTAGATGCACAGATAAGCAGCGCAGGTATATTGCCCGGGGCTACAATTATCGACTTTGCACAGCTAAACATGAACCCCGTATCCCCTGACGAACGTTCGATACATCGTTCGGCTATTATTTTCGGACTGGTCATAGGCCTGGGGTTAATCATCCTGATCAGGATATTAAATCCATATATATACGATAAGGAAACTATTGAAAGCCTTACAACCATATCCATCATTGGGGTAATACGACGATTCCCGGAAGAAATTGACGAATTCAGCTCACAAATCTTAGCCATCAGCAAACCCAAATCCATTTTCGCAGAATCAGTACGTTCCGTTCGTACAAATTTGAGCTTTTTGGCGTCCGAAAAAAAGAGCAAGGTTATTTGCATTACTTCTG
>Ga0206872_10185_pt1 | contig 18223 bp, 20 predicted proteins | sample Alteio_BWOrgCont_34_FD_152906 | JGI IMG/M metagenome (GOLD analysis project Ga0206872, IMG submission 152906) | Enriched cells from forest soil in Barre Woods Harvard Forest LTER site, Petersham, Massachusetts, United States -... | ecosystem: Environmental > Terrestrial > Soil > Temperate forest >... | reverse complement strand
AAGCCGTCAAGGTACTCAGCGCAGGCGTGTTCCTCAAGTTGCGGCATCCGGCGCGTCACTAGTTCGGTCCAGATCGCGTGCTGTTCCGGCGTATACGCCGCCCAGTCTTGCTCGATGAGATACGGGGCCGCGGCGCTTAGCTTTGCGGCTTCGACAACAGTTGCGGACATGCAATACTCCTACGACTTCAGTCATAGCAGACGCGCTATACGCTGGACAAGTCTGCGCCCTTGGCCTCTTTGCCAAGCCCTGCGGTCATTGCTACTGCGACTCCCATCAGCAGCACCGTCGCGCTCAACACCGGCGACAATCGCCCGCCAAACCAGTGGTTCGCTGCGCCCGTCTGCAGGTGTCCGTTATACGACGTAATCAGATTTCCAAGCTGGTACGCCAGCCCCGGAAAGATAGCGCGAACCGGGGCCGGAGACAGCTCATTCAGATGCACCGGCACCACGCCCCAGGCGCCCTGCACCATAAACTGCATCGCAAACCCGCCCACTGCAAGCATCACCGCCGTGTGACTCCAGGCCCAGAGCGGAATCATTGGAATCGCCAGCAGCGCCGCAAAGACTATCGCCTTTCTGCGCCCAAATCTCTCCGAGATTGCTCCGTAGAATATCCCGCCGCTAAGCCCGCCAAAACTGCCCACGATGCCTATCCAGCCGGAGGTCGCCTTTGCCACGCCAAGATCGTGCCTCAAAAACGCCGGATACAGGTCCTGGGTGCCGTGGCTCAACGACATAAATGCCGTCATCATCACCGTCAGGTACAAAAAGCTCGGCAGGTTCGACATCACCTGCTCCCACACCGGCCTTATCGCCGCCTCGGTCTTTGCAGCAATCCTGTCCCGCCGCGCCTCCCACACAGGCGACTCATGCACATGCTTTTGAATAAAGAAGACCAGCACCGCCGGCAACGCTCCGATCATGAACAGCACACGCCAACTCGTCAGGTAGCCATGTCCATGAAGGTGCGGAAACACCACACCATACACCGCCGCAGCAAGCAGATTGCCAGTGACATAGCCCTCCTGCAGGATGCCGGAGAAGAACCCGCGTCCCTCGGCGGGCAGCGTCTCAAACGCCAGCGCCGCTCCTACACCCCACTCGCCACCCATCGCAATACCAAATAGCGCCCGCGACACCAGGAACACCCCGAACGTCGGAGCGAACGCTGAGGACAACTCGAAGATCGAAAAGCTGATGATATTGATCATCAGAATCTTCCGCCGCCCATACCGCTCAGCCAGCGCGCCAAACAGCAGTGCCCCAACCGGCCGCATGCAAAGCGTCCAGAAGAGTGCGTTGGTAACTGTCTCAAGGCTGACGTGAAAGTTGGCTGCGACAGAATCGAGGCACCAGACAAGGATGAAGAAATCGAACGAGTCCAGTGTCCAGCCCAGAAAACATGCCGCAAAGGCGCGACGCTGGTGTTTGGTCAGCGTACGGATCGGCTGCAGGAACATCAAGGAACCTCGTCGCGATGAAAGCTGGCTTCAGCTTACAGCTTCGCACGGAGAGGCATACCCGGGTCCACAAAGGGAACCTCGGCGGCTTCCGTCTCGTTCTTCAGGATCTGGTGATGCAGGCAGTACAGCGCCAGCTCCAGCCTGTCGGAGACGCCCAGCTTGTCGTAAACCTTGCGCAAATAGTTCTTGATCACCTGCTCGGTCGTGCCGATCTGGTAAGCAATCTCCTTGTTGCGCATTCCGCGCGTGATGCACGCGATGATCGCAAGCTCTTTCTCGCTCAGCCTCGGCTGCGTCCGCGGATTGGTCAGCGAGGTAGCCTGCGCGCGATACGCATCGATCACCCAGCTAATCGACTGGTTATCGATCCACGTTTCGCCGGCGGCGATCTTGCGCACGCATTTGATCAGCAGGTCGGGTGAGATGGACCGCGGCACCACGCCGCGCACGCCGCGTCGGTACAGCTCCACGGTATTGTTTTCCGCACTCTCAGATACCTGCACAATCAGCTTGGCTTCGGGCGCTCGGCGAACGAACTGCGGAATGGCGTCGATAGTACCCGCTATCAGCGAGCCCTCAAGCACGACCACATCGGTAGGAAAGCGTTGTAGTGCAGCGAAGAGGTTCTCCAGCGTCTCGGCCTGGGCGACCACGCGAATGTCGTCTTCCAGCGCAAACACCTTGCGCATACCTACGCGGTAGATTGCCTGTGAGTCGGCAAGGATGACGCGAATGCCGGTAGCGGCAGTGTCGTTGGACTGTCCATGGTCCACCGGGTTGGGTAACTCGTGAATTTTCATAACTGCTCAGCCTTTAGCGAATATTCATCGATCACCGCGGCGGCCATGTTCTTTGTGGCCGTCCGTTTATGGCGAACGATACGTCCTATGCAGTGCAAGGTCACATCTTCCGTGCCGCCCATGATCGCTGCCGGCATCGTCAGCCGGAACTCCACACGCGCCCCAACCTCGGGCACCTCGTCGGCGGCAAACAAAACACCGTTGGCGGAGACGTCCTCCGTCTTCGCGTTGTACTCCCGCTCCTCCGTGGACACCACAATGTCCAAATGGAGTGGAAAGCGCACCGCAGTGCGAACTGCGTCGGTACGAACCGGACTGGCGGAAGTTGGCAAAATCTGGCCTCAGACGGCGGTAACCTCTATCGGTAACCTCGCCACGAACCAAATTCTAATGCACCTGCACCGTGCGGAAATGGCTAGATTGGGGGACACAGCCCCGCCGACCCACCCACCCAGGTCTTATCGCGGTTGTGGTCCACCCCCATCATCAAACCGCGCCCCATCCGCACAAGATTCGTCATGGGCGTCATCTCCCCGTCATCGGGCCACACATACAGGATGCGAATCTCCGCCTGCGTCGGCCCCTCGGGAGTGTGGATAACCGGTTCGAAACTCACCCGCTCTTGCAGCAGGTAGTTGCGCCGTTCCTCCGCTGGAATCGCGGCCAGATCGTCGTCGGAAGGAGCAAATTGTATGCCCTTGCCCGCGAACGAGTACAACGGCTTGAAGACCCATCGGTTGCGGTCGGCAGGAAGTCTGTCACGGCCCACTCCGGCATACCAATCGTCCAAAAAGACCGCCGCCGGCACCGTCGGATGGTCCAGGTGCGGGATCGAAAACTTGCTCACCCGAAAGTACCAATTCGGATGCCCAGCCCACTCCAAGTCGAGCTCATCGCGATAGTCGAACGGCAGCGAAATACCCTTTCGTTGTAGCTCGTCAACGATCACCCGGCTGTAGATCCGCTCGATCGGCACCAGACGTCCACTCGCCTCGTCACGATATAAGAGTTGCTTGCCCTCCTTCACCAGCTTCGCCACATCCACCGTACGAATGCCAAGATGCTGCTCATGCATGCGGAAGTCCGGTAGCGTCTTCTGGCTCTCCGGCTGCACCTCTGCGAGCACCACATTCTTCATATCGTGCTCGCCAACGATCACCTCACGCATCAGCGCCCAGTAGGCAGCTTCGTCCATTCCGCCAAAGAAGCTCGTGAGCGCTGGGTCCAGCCCGAAGACCTCCTTGTATGTCTCGGCGAGCATCGGTTGATACCCAAAAATTGAAGGAAATGCCTGCATCTCTACCAGCTTCGGCTGCAACTCGCCGTTGGCATCGCGTACCAGCCCAAAGTCCACCGTCATAAAGTGCGGGTGCGCTTCCTGATTCGGCACGCAGTACTCCGCCGGGATCGCCGCATCCGACTCCTTCATATACTTCGCATTTCCCAATAGCTGCGAGGTCAGCTCCACCCCCGCATGCACCATGCGGTCCATCAGCTCCGGAGAAAAGAAGCAAGGCGTCTCGGCCACACGAAACTCAACATGCGTTCGCGTACGCTCATCCAGTAGGCGCAGTAACTCCGCATACTTGGCCTCCGTAAACCGCGCATTGAAATCACTGCGATAGGGCTCCAGCATCCTATGCCTCGATTAAGAACTTCCCATCCCGCATGATCTGTTCTTCACCCTCAGGCCCGCCGAGCCAGATGTTAAACTCCAGCCCCACCACATCGATGTGCGTCGTCGACTTCCACGGCGCGCCCGTGTGGTTTCCATAGGGGTCGCCAAACGCAATATGAATCCCGGGAAACTTCTCGTCCTGCAAGATGTTTCCAATCACGCGCTCCACACCGATGTTCGTCCCAATCGCAAATTCGCCTACGCGGTCGGAGTTCTCATCCGTATGCGTGTAGGCCCAGAACTCCCGCTCCAGTTCCTTGTTCGCGCACTCCGCGCTGGTAATGCGGTTGCGGCCGATGTGGATCGTTAGCGGTGTATCGCGCAAAATCCCATACCGCGCGCAGAGAAAATCCCCCACTACGCCATCCACGACGAACACTCCATTCACCTCGCCCGGTGCGGTAAAGCACTCCCCACCCGGCAGATTTCCCCACTTCTCCGGGCTAATGATCCCCGAGGTCTTGAACCACTTGTACTGCGGATTCAGCTCGGCGCGAATGTCCGTACCCGCTGCCGTCGTTGCATGAACATAGCTCGCTGCGCGCACCTTATCCAAAACCACCTGACTTAGTCGGTCGACGGCGTTGAAGTCCGCGCGCATGCCCTCGACCATCACCTCCGGCGTGATGTTCACCATATGCGCGTGGCGCATGTGGCGGCGATTGACGACGTCCGTCATGTCCATGCGGCTGCGCAGCTCATTGGGCTGTACCTGCACCGCGAAGATGCTCACCTGCGAGGTCTCCATGTCCGCAAGTACCTCCTGCGGCATGCCATTCTTCAGCGGCCGTTCGGCAAGCTCCTCCAGCACGAACGAATTCCACACGCAGCCGATCTTCTCGAGCTCCGCCACGATTGCCGCCGCAATCGTCAGCGTGCTCTCGTCAGCAATCACCGTTACCTTCTCGTTGGACTGAATCCGCAGGCAGGTAACCACAGCATTCCGCGCACCCTCCAGAAACTCCTCAGGAAACGCCACACTCCGCAAATCAGTTGCCGTCTTCAATACTTCAGTCATCATCCGTCCTTACTTGTCACTTACCACTTGTCACTCGAATTACAGCCCGACCTTCGTCTCCGCCGCCATATAGTCCACCACAGCCCGTAGACTGCCCGTCTCGCGAAAGACCTTCAGTTGCCGGTCGGCCCCCGAGCCCTGCCTCAGCATTTGGTGGATATACCCAATCGCATCGCGGCTCTCCAACTCATCCACCTCGCTCTCGATAAAGGCCAGATACTCCATAATTAGCTCGCGCTCGTCCACCTCGGTTTGCTTGCCAAAGTCGATCAGCTTGCCGTCCAGCCCATACCGCACCGCACGAAACTTGTTCTCCATCAACAACGCACGCGAGTACTGGCGAAAGTCGATGTTGCCCTCATGCAGCTTCCACAGCTTGCTCGCCGTAGCCTGGATCAGCGCGGCGATCGCCACCGTCTCTTCCGCGCGTAGCGGAATATCGCACACCCGCACCTCGACCGTATCGAAGTAGGGGTGCGGACGCACGTCCCACCAGATCTTCTTCGCATTGTCGATGCAGTTGGTCTTGATCAACAGATTCACATACGCCTCAAACTCGGCGTAGCTGTGGAACGTGTCCGGCAGGTTCGTCCGCGGAAAGTTCTCAAACACCTTTGCCCGATAGCTCTTGTACCCCGTCTCCATCCCCAGCCAGAACGGTGAGTTCGTACTCAGCGCCAGGATGTGTGGCAGAAAGTACCGCAGTGAGTTCATAATCCGGATCGCCGCCTCACGGTCCTCGATCCCCACATGCACATGCAGGCCAAAGATCAGGTTCGACCGCGCCACAAGCTGCAAATCCTCCACCACCTTGTCGTACCGCGGATCGGGATAGATCTCCTGCGTCCGCCAATCCGCAAAGGGATGCGTCGCGCCGGCCACCAGCACCAGACCATTCTCCTCGGCCAGCCCAATCATGTTGCGCCGCAGGTCGTAGATGTCTTCACGCGCCTCTTCAATGTTCTTGCAGATGCGTGTGCCCACCTCGATCACCGACTGATGCATCTCGGCCTTTACCCGCTCCTCCAGCCGCAGCTTCCCCTGCTCCAGCATCTCGGTCGCAATGTGCGACTTCAGATCGCGAGTCACCGGATCGATCGTCTGATACTCCTCTTCGATACCGAGCGTAAAACTTGGTCGCATAATCGCCTCTTTCGCTACGTTCCCACAGTCAACACCGGACGCAATACTCCGGACACTTTGGAACGACGTACTTGTACCTGAAGCGTATTGAAGCCTGGGTACTGAAACTGAAGGCACACTCGCGACGACTTAGGCCACACGAGGGCGAATTTTCCATTCGCGTCAGCCTTCGTCACCAAAAGCGGCTGCGGCTCTGGAATTCCTTGAAACTTGCCCGCGGGACAGGGAAAGAGGATGACGGCAACATCAGCGATCACACCACCCACAGGATCATGAACGACCCCAGACAAACTATGGGCGGTAATGCCCTGAATCACGACAAGCTCGTTCCCTTGTGCAAATGCCGACATTGCACCCGCGATTGCAAGCAGAGTTAAGGCAATGACTGTCAGACTCGAATGTCGTCGCATCGTCACTTAGCCGCCTTCTTCGTTGCGACCTTCTTTGCCGATGCTTTCTTCGGCACGTTCTTCTTAGGCGTTTCTCCACCCAAAAAGTTCGACCACCGCAACCCTTCCATCGCTTTCCCCGCGGTCTTCGCTTTCTTCACCGCCAGCCTCGCCACCTTGTCCACGATCCACTGGAAGTTTTCTTCGCCCACCGACACCCGGTCTGCATCCGGCGCCGGATTCATAAAGTCGATTGCGTAAGGCACGCCGTCCTCAACCGCGAACTCCACGGTGTTCAGGTCATAGCCCAGCGCACGGCACAGCGTCAGCGCATCCTTCTCGACCCGCGCCAGCAGCCCCTTCGGATACACCTGCGGCTCCAGCACATAACGCTCTGCGTGCGGCCGCCGCGGATCGTACGCCATGATCCGCACCTCCTCCTGACCCACCACATAGCAGCGGAAGTACTCCTTGAAGTTCACCGCCGCCTGTAGCGTCATGCACAGGTCGCGCGTCTGGTCGTACGCGTGAAAGAAGTCCTCGGGATTGTGCACATGAAACACATCGCGCCATCCGCCACCGTCGTGCGGCTTCAGAAATGCCGGGAACTTTACATACTCAAAGATCCCCTCCCAATCCAGCGGATACTCCAGGTTGCGAAACGACTGCGCATTCGTCATCGGCGGATAAAACTTGTGCGGAATCAGCGCCGTCCTCGGCACCGCAACTCCCAGCTTCTCCGCCAGGCAGTAGTTGAAGAACTTGTCGTCCGCACTCCACCAGAACGGATTGTTGATCACCGCAGTCCCCGTCATCGCGGCGTTCTTAAGGTACGACCGATAGAACGGCACATCGTGCGAGATGCGGTCCACGATCACCGCATAAGGACAGGGCTTCGCCATCTCGACCCCACCCACCTGCACAAACTCCGCCGTAATCCCGTCGATCTCCATGCCGTTGATGCGCTCCACCAACGCCCCCGGAAACGTGTTCTCCATCCCAAACAGCACACCAATCTTCTTAGCCATCGCCTTCCCCTCCACTAAGCTTCGCTTTCCCTGTTCCCTGTTAACTGTTCGCTGTTAACTATTTCCTATTCGCTGCCTCACAGATACACATGCGCCATCCGCTGCCACCACGGCCAGTCGTGCCCCGTATCGTCTCCCCAAACATCCAGTCTCACCGGAATCCCTCGCGACCGCATCGCCGCCGCCAGCCGCTCGTTGTCGTTCCAGCACTGGTCGTGCGTGCCGGTCGCCAGCACATAAGTGTTGTGCCGCATGCGCTCCAGATACGCATGGTCGTGGATGTTCGGCACGTAGTCCAACGGCAGGTTGAAATAGCAGTCATCGTTGTAGAAGCCCCGCAGAAATCCAAGCTCTTTCATGTCGAACGCCCCACTCATCGAGAGGCACCCTGTAAACAGATGCGGATGCCGCAGCGCGATATTCACCGCATGGTACCCACCAAAGCTGCACCCCACAGACGCCAGATGATGCCTGTGGTTGATCTTCCTCACCAGCGGCACTACATCGCGCAGCACGTAGTTCTCATACTGTATGTGCCGCGCGATCCTCCAGTCCGGCCCCACGTGGCGGTTGTACCAGCTCTCGCTGTCCACGCTGTCCACGCAGAACAGCTGTAGCTTTCCCGCCTCAATCTTGTCGGCCACCGCGCCCACCATGCCGCGATCTTCAAACTCATAGAAGCGTCCGCACGAAGTCGGAAAGACGATCGCCGGCAAGCCGTCGTGACCGAAGACAAGCATCTCCATCTCGCGGCCCAGTTCCCCCGAGAACCACTTGTGGTAATCGCGCCTCATGCTTGTGCCCTCTGGTACTCTGAGGCCCTACCTAACCGCTGGGGTTGTGTCTCCGAATTGAATGTCCTAAACCCGTCTCTCACCGATCCCGCCTCTTCCTCGCCCGCTCTCGCCATGGAGGACATGGCCTTGCTCTTCCAAACCCTCGAGCCCAACCCAAACGCCGCGCTGGACGACGGTCAGCCGCACGAGCTCGACGCCAATCCTCGCTATCTCGTCCTGCGCGACTTCGCCTCGCGCTTCCTGCCTGACGACCGCGACATCTTTGTGTATCTCCCTGAAGCCTATCTCACCGAGCCTACTCGCAGCTTCCCTGTCTTTTACCTCCACGACGGCCAAAATCTGTTCGATACCCGCACCTCCTACGTCCCCGGTCGCACTTGGCGCGCCCACACCACAGCCGACTACCTCACCGAACGCGGCCTCATTGAACCCATCATCCTCGTAGGCATCGCCAACACCGGCGTGCGCCGTATGGCGGAGTACACCCCCACCCGCGACCCGCGCCGCGGCGGCGGCGAAGGCGAAGCCTACGGCAAGCTCCTCGTCGAAGACCTCAAACCCCTCATCGACTTCACCTTCCGCACGCTCCCCGACGCCTCCAACACGGCCCTCGGTGGCTCCTCGCTTGGCGGCCTCATCACGCTCATTCTCGGCCTCCAGTACCCTCAGGTCTTTGGCAAGCTGGCCATCATGAGTCCAAGCGTCTGGTGGGACAACCGCAGCATCCTCCACATCCTCGGCCACTCCCGCCAGCGCCCCGCCCTGCGCATCTGGCTCGATATGGGCATGTCCGAAGGCCTGCGCCACCTCCGCGACGCCGACCTGCTCCATCGCCGCCTCACCGTCCGTGGCTGGCGCGACGGCAAGGACCTCTGCTACCTCCGCGTCCCTGGCGGCCTCCACGACGAAGAAGCCTGGGCCAACCGTTTCGACGAAACTCTGCGCTTCCTCTTCCCTCCGCAGGAACACAACTAGACAACTAGCCATTCGGTTCTGGCCACGCCGCTCCACAGTCTTTCCACCTGTCCCCTCGCTACACTCAAGGCCTGTGCACCTCGCCACCGTAAAGGACAGGCAGCATGAACCGCCGTACCTTCCTCCAAACCTCCTCCGCCTTGGCCACCCTCGGCCTCGCCGGCTGCACGCCCCGTATTGCGCCTACAAGTGCTGCCACAGCCCCCACGCTTCCCTGGTACGACGCCCCCACCTCTATCCCACCCATCCAAGCAGACATCGATCGCATCTTCCGCATCACCGTCTGCCTGCGTCCCTTCCGCGCCGCTGGCCCAAGGCTTGAGGCCGAACGCGTCGGCGACAAGCTCGTCATCCACAACTACGGCCATGGTGGCTCCGGCTGGTCACTCTCCTGGGGATACGCCCAGCGCGCGGTGGACATGGCTCGCGGAGCCGCCATGTCCTCCCGCGACCTCGCCATCATAGGCTGCGGAGCCCTCGGCCTCACCGCCGCTCTCACCGCCCAGCGCGCAGGCTTCAAAGTCACTATCTACGCCAAAGAGCGGCCACCGTTCGTCCGCTCCGCCCGTGCCACCGGCTCCTGGACACCCGACTCGCGCGTCGGCCTCACCTACGCCGTCAGCCCCTACTTTGCCGCAGACTGGGAGTCCACCGCCCGCGCCTCCTTCGCCATGTACCAAAGTTTTCTCGGCATGCCCGGCTCGCCTATCGAGTGGACTGACCGCTACGATCTCTCCGACGGCCCCTCCGCTGCTCCGTACTACAATCCCCCTCCTAATACAGTCCGTCACGACTTCATCCACCTCAACAATCGCATCGCCGATCTCACTCCTGCGTACCGGGAGATGCCACCCGGCTCGACACCCTTCCCGACGAAGATCGTCCGCCGCAGCAGTTCGCTCACCTTCAACGTCGCCGACTACTCACGCCAGCTATTGAACGACTTCCTCATCGCCGGCGGCCAGATCGAAACCCGCGAGTTTTTCACGCCCCAAGACCTCACCGCGCTTCCGCAGCCGGTACTCATCCACTGCACTGGTTACAACGCACGCCATCTCTTTTCGGATGATTCCATCATCCCCATCCGTGGCCAGATTGCCTGGCTCATTCCGCAGGAGGGCGTGAACTACGGCTTTTACTACCACCAGCTCAACGTCCTCGCTCGCCGTGATGGCATCGTCATCCAGCCCACGCCTCAAGGCGAGGAGACCGGCTGGAACGACGCCAACGAGCAGCCCGACCGCGCTGAAGCCGAGGCTGGCGTCCGCCAGTTGCAGGCTCTCTACGCCCGCATGGCTCCTGGTTCACCTCGCTCTTAGCGCGTGCCGGCACGCGGCAGGAACCACAATCCTCCCCCTGCCTAATTTTCGTTGCAGAATCCGCGAAAATCCGCGATACTTAGGTGTTCGGGTGTACTTAGGTCTGCGGTCACCGCTGTTCCCTTCGATCGCATCGTCCCTTAGAACAAAAATTGCAGTTTGAGAGGAAATACCCCTGTGTTGATGATTCGTCTGGCGCGCGTAGGCGCCCGCAAACAGCCCCACTATCGCGTCGTTGTTATCGAAAAAGACCGCGCCCGCAACGGCCGTTCGGTCGAGGTGGTCGGCACCTACAACCCCCGCACGGAGCCCGCCACGGTGGACTTCAAGCGTGATCGCATCGACTACTGGGTAGGCAACGGTGCCCAGCTCTCTGAGACCGTCGGAAAGCTCCTCGCCAAGGCGTCTGCGGCTGCCACCAAGGCTGCCGAGGCCGAGGCTACCCCTACCGCCTAAAGTAACGCTTTCTGGGTTACTTCAGGGAGACTCAAGGCGATACCCAAAGAATCCTTTAGTAATGGGCGCCTCTCACGTACACTCACCTCATAGAGAACGTCAAGACAGGCAGAGCCGTTCAGAGTTAAGGGCCCATTACCCGCTAGGGACTTCCTGCCGCAGTACCGCGAGCTCGTCTGCTGTTTGGTCAAATTGAGACCTCTTCCATTCATAGAGAAGCAGGCTCAGCCGACCAAGGACGATTCGCAAAATCTCCCGAGGTGTGAAACGAGTGACAGAGACAGCTGGTCAAACCGGCGCCCACATTGGCGTGCCCGAGATGAGAACCCTTGTGAGCGAGATCGCTCAAGCCCTGGTAGACGACCCCGCAGCCGTGCGGGTCGAAGCCTTGACTGAAGCGGAATCGACCGTCTTGCGCCTTCACGTGGCCCCGTCCGATATCGGCAAGGTCATTGGAAAGCAGGGCCGCACCGCACGCTCGCTGAGAACCATTCTGAGCGCAGCAAGCATGAAGCTCCACCACCGCTTTGCCCTCGACATCGTCGAGGTCCAGGGTTCGGTGGAGCCTACACACGATAACTAACCCACCGCTGACTGCGGCTTCCACCCGGGAGTCGCAGTCAGTCAGACTTCAGTAGACTCAAGAGAACGGCGCTGCCGGGAAGCAACAATCTCCCGCCAGTTCCGTTCTTTTACTTGCCCTAATCTTGTATCCCATGAAAGCTTTCTCATCGTGACCGCACCTGCCACAGCCCGATGGACCACCGTAGCCCACCTGCTTCGTCCGCAGGGCCGGCGCGGCGAGTTGCTCGCAGAACCTCAAACCGATCTGGCCGAAGTCTTCACCAACGGCCGCGAGGTCTGGCTCGCTCCGTTCAAAGCAACATCTCCCGCAGACAGTGCGGCTTCCATCACGCTCGAAGAGCACTTCTTCCCCACCGGCAAGAACGCCGGTCGCATCGTCCTTAAGCTCTCAGGCTGCGACAGCATTACGCAGGCCGAAGCCCTGGCAGGCAAACAGATCATGGTGCTGGCAGACGCGCTGCCTACACTCGATCCTGACACCTTCTTCGTCGGCGACCTGCTGGGCTGCGCCCTCTACGACGGCGACACCCTCATCGGCAAGGTTATCGACGTCCACTTCGCCACCACTCCAGACGGCCGCACCCGCCTGGAAGACGCCGCTCCGCTGCTGGTCATCGAACTCCCTCTCGCTCAACAAGTCAGCGACGACGAAGACGCCGAACCTATCTTGATTCCCTTCGTCCACGCCTGGCTCGTCTCCGTAGACCCAGCCGCCAAGCGCATCACAATGAATCTCCCAGCGGGCCTTCTCGACGCTGAGGAGTAACTAGCGAAACTTTGCGCTTCTACTTCGCGCACTTTGCGTCAAGGCCTTTGTCTTCTCTACCATCTACTCTCTATCCTCTACACTCTGCCTCTATGCGCTTCGACATAGTCACCATCTTTCCCGACTTCTTCCGCGGCCCGTTTGACTACGGTGTAGTCCCGCGCGCCTTCCGCGAAAAGATTGCCGAAGCCCACACCCACGATCTCCGCGCCTTTACCCACGACCGTCATCGCACAGTCGACGACCGGCCCTTCGGTGGCGGCGAGGGCATGGTCTTCAAGCCGCAACCCATCTTCGAGTGCGTAGAGTCCCTCAACATCGCCTCCAAAGCTATGCGCGACACGACGAAGGAATCCGTTATCCTGCTCTCTGCACAAGGCAAGCGCTTCACCCAGGCCACCGCACGCCGCCTCGCCACACTTGAGCGCGTCGTCCTCATCTGCGGCCGCTACGAGGGCGTCGATGAGCGCGTCTCGCAACTCCTCTGCGACGAAGAGCTCTCCATCGGCGACTACGTCCTCTCCGGCGGCGAACTCGCCGCAGCCATCATCGTCGACGCAGTCGTCCGCCTGCTCCCCGGCGTCCTCGGCCACGCCGATTCCTCGAAATACGAGAGCTTCGGCGAAGGCGATACCCCTGCCGCCAGTCCGGGTGTCCCGGGTCCGGACTCTCGGACCCAGGTTTCCACGGAATCCGAAGGCCAGCAAGTCCCCCGCACCACCAACGCCTCCGGTGGCCTGCTCGACTACCCCCACTACACCCGCCCCGCCGACTTCCGCGGTGTTCCCATCCCCGAGGTCCTTGCCAACGGCGACCACAGGATCATCCGCAAGTGGCGGCGCCAGGCACAGCTAGCCAAAACCCTCGCCAACCGTCCCGACCTGCTCGCAACCGCCGACCTCAGCGACGACGACCGCGAGTTTCTCGCCCAGTGTAACGACTCGTCGGGTGGCAACGTCTAACCTGCACACACGCGCTGCAACTCAGGCGCCTGTAGAAGCGTACTATTCCGATATGAAGCGCCTCGCAGCCCTCGCGATAATTCTGACGCCCACTCTCTTGTCAGCACACGCGCAACGCGGCGGAGGCCACGGCGGTTTCTCAGTGCACAGTTCAGCTCCCGCCTCACACGGCAGCTTCTCCTCGGGAACCTCTTTTCACTACACCGGCGGCCCCCTCAACGGCAACCGATCAATCGGCTCCGTTCCTGCAATGCGCTTCGGTGGCCGTTCCAACCCTTTCTCAGCCCGCAGGCTACCGGTAAACCGCTTCCGCTCACGCAACTCCTTCGGCCGTCCTATCGGCATCGGCTACGGCTTCGGATCCACAACCTACCTTAGCGACCCCTACCCCGGCGAGCTCTACACCGACTACGTCAACCAAGCTCAAGGCGCTCCCGACCCCAGCCCTCAAGGCGATTCCAACGACTACGCCAACACGGCGCCACAACTCGAACCCGCCACCCCACAGCTATCAGCACAACCCCATCCTTCACGCCCAGCGCCCGCGCCCGAAGAGGCGGTCACCCTCGTCTTCAAGGATGGCCGCCCTGCGCAGCAGATCCACAACTATCTCGCCTCGCGCACCTCCATCATGGTCATCGACGGCACCCACCACCGCGACATCCCTGTAGGCGACCTCGACCTGCCCGCCACCGTCAAGGCCAATCAGGAAGTCGGTGTAGAATTCAGCCTTCCCGGCGAACCAAGGTAAGTTCCCCCCACGGTCAGCTCCACACCTTGTGGAATTCCGCTGCAAAACCGCCCAATCTCATGTAAACTGAATCCTGCGACTTCAAGCAAGGAATCAATCATGTCAATTCACCCCATCATGCAGAAACTGGCCGACAAGCTCAAGCGGACAGACCTCCCCGACTTCGCACCTGGTGACACCGTTCGCGTTCAGGTCAAGATTCGTGAAGGTGAAAAAGAGCGTCTCCAGGCCTTCGAGGGCATGGTCATCGCGGTCAAGAACGGCCCCCAGGGCTCCTTCACTGTGCGTAAGATGAGCTTCGGCCAGGGCGTCGAGCGCATCTTCCCTTACAACTCCAAGGTCGTCGATAAGGTCGAGAAGGTCCGCTCCTACCAGGTGCGCCGCTCCAAGCTCTTCTACCTCCGCGGTCTGCGCGGCAAGGCTGCCCGCCTCAAGGAAGTTGCGCGCGCCTCCTAACCCCTTAGCACTTCAGCAGCAAAAAGCGGCGGCCCTCGGGCCGCCGTTCTCGTTTGCCGTAGCCGCTTTACCTCTGCGGAGGCTTCGCTGGTACAGGCGTGGCATCAGGCACTCCCGGTGCGGGTGTCGTAGCCGGAGAGGGCGCAGCCGTAGTATCAGCCGAAGGTGTCGTCGGTGCAGTTGTCGCTGGTGTGACCACCGGAGTGGTCGCTGCCTTGGCCGCAGGCTTCACTACCACGGGAACCACCTTCGCGATGGGTACACAGGGCGGCACTGGCGCAGCCTGGCCGGGCAATTCCGTTCCGCCGCCGGCCTGACGCATCTGCCCCGCAGGGCACGGCGCCAACGCCAGTGTTGGCCGCAAGTTCGGCGGAGGTGGAGGCGGCACAATCGTGCCCGTTCGCACCGGCCCCAACTTCGACCCCGGCCACGCATATGGCGGTTTACGAATCGGTCCATAACCCATCACGGGAAACTTCGATGGCAGCATCGTGTCGCGGTCTACCAGCACATACGCCGACTCCGGCTTCTTGTCCTGTAGCAGCCGCTTCTCGGACCCAACCTGTAGCGTGTGCTCGCCCACCGTGACCGTCAGTGTCCGATCATTGAAGGCCTCCTTCTGCTCCTTCGCTCCCGGAAAGGGCAAATTTGAAATCACCGTAATCCCAATCCCCGGAGCATAAAGATAGATGTACTTCAGGTCGGCGATGTCGTAGTTCAGTGCGGCCTTCCCGATTACCCCGTCCACGGTAAATGTCCCGCCAGAGATCGCCACCGGCGTCATCTTGGGCGGCTTCTCCTTCACCGTGTGAATCTTGTGCCCAGCCTCGTCGTAGCCCAGCTCGTCCTTGGTCTGAAAGACCGGCTTGCCCTTGTCGTCGAAGAGCGGATGGCCCTTCTTGTCGCGCTGCTGCCTCACCGGCGGGTTGAACATCGGCTTGGCGTCGGGATCCAGCCGCTGCCTGCCCTCTTCGTCCAGCATCGGGGTAGGCGGCAGCACGATCACCTCGGTAGGTCCTGTGTAGACCTCCTTCTCCTTCTTACCCTTCGCCTCGGTCTTAGCGGGAACGGCCTTTGCCGCCGGCGTAACAGGCGAAGTAGCCTGCCCTGTGGGCGCCGTCTCGGTTGCCGGCGTTGCGGCAGGCGTCGCCTCTTGTGCCGGTGCAGTAGCCGCTGGTGTGGTTGTGGCTGGCGCCGAATCCGTTGCCGGAGGAGTGGCAGGGGTAGGTTCTTGCGCGTTCGCCGCAAACCCTGTGAATAGCAGAAGGCCAACCGCCCATAGTCGTACACCGCTCAACATCGATCGCTCCGTTAAAACCCTCAACATACTAGCCAACTTCGGCCTGCCCAGCATACGGCGGCTCTCTGTGCATTGTGTAAATTTCTACCCGAAAGTACAGCCCAAGGTTCCCCTATCAACTCAAGCTAAACTTAACAAAGCGCGCTATGGCCTCCCTCTTCCGCATCCCGAACCCCTCCGGCGTCGCCAAGGCCACCGCCAAGCAACAGATGCTCAAGCAACTCGTCTGCTCCGACGCCCCCGAGCGCGCCCTCCGCTATCACGGCTACCGCGTCATAGCAGGCGTCGACGAGGTCGGACGTGGCGCTCTCTTTGGCCCGGTCGTCGCTGCGGCCGTCATCCTGCCGGAGAGGACCGGGATTCTCGCCCGCATGGGCCTCACCGACTCCAAGCAACTCGAGCGGGCCCAACGCGAGAAGCTCGACCGCAAGGTCCGCAGCATGGCCCTCGCCGTCGCCGTCGCAGAGGTCGATGCCGCCACCATCGACCGCATCAACATCTACCAGGCCTCGCGCCTCGCCATGCTGCTCGCTGTGCAACAGCTCACGGTCATTCCCGACCACCTCATCCTAGACGCCATGCTGATCGACCACCCCTGCGCCCAGACCAAGCTCTACTACGGTGATGCGCTTTGCCTCTCCATCGCCGCCGCATCAGTCGTCGCCAAGGTCTACCGCGACGCGCTTATGCGTGAACTCGACCTCCAGCACCCGCAGTACGGCCTAGCTCAGCACAAGGGCTACGCCACCCCTGTCCACCGCCGTGCACTAGCCGAACACGGCCCCTGCGAACTCCACCGCCGCAGCTTCGCCCCCGTAGCCACCTCCGACCGCAACGCTGTGCTCGACGAAACCCTCGACTCCGCCGATCTGCTCTTCGACGACGAACTGCTCGAACAGGAACCCCGATGAGCCTCCGACTCCTTTGCGTCATCGCCCACCCCGACGACGAATGCTTTGCCTTCGGTGGGGCACTCGCCCTCGCCGCCGACCGCGGCATCGAGACCACCGTTCTCTGCCTCACCGACGGCCAGGCTGCAAAAAATCGCGGCGACTCCACCAGCTCCGCTGACCTAGGCCAAATGCGCCGCGCCGAGTTCCACATCTCGTGCAAGATCCTCGGCGTCACCCACGCCCAGCTACTCGACTATCAGGATGGTCAACTCGAGCACGAACCACTCTCCAAAGTCGCCGGCGACCTCGTCCACTACATCCGCACCCTGAAGCCTCACGTCATCCTCACCTTCGGCGCCGACGGCGCAGCCAACACCCACCCCGACCACACCACCGTCTCACTCGCCGCCACCGCCGCCTTCCACTGGGCCGGCGCCGCCAAACGCTTCACCGCGCTCGGCACACCGTGGCAGGCTCAGCGCCTCTTCCACCAGACAACCGACTTCTTCCTCCCCGACCGCCCACAGCCGCTGCCCGCGCCGTGGACCCTCACGCTCGACATCCGCTCCGCCTTCGACCGCAAGGTAGCCGCCTTCCGCGCCCACACCTCGCAGGCCCCGCTCGCCCAGTTCGCCATTCCGCTCTTCGAGCAGCACGGCAGACACGAGCTCTACACGCTGATAGCCGCCGCTGCTCCGCAGCCCGCCGCACAATCCACCGATATGTTTGAAGGCATCGTCGAGTAGCGGCGGTACACTGTCCCCACGATGCGCCTCGCTCTCTGTCTCGGCCTGATCGTCAGCGCACTTCCCCTTGGCGCACAGGACACACCGCGCTCCGCCGCTGAAGCCTCCAAGCCCACACCGAAAGCCGCACCCAACGCCAGCATCTCCGGCGCCATTTTCTGCGATGACACCCACGCCCCCGCCCGCGGCGCGAACATCGAGCTGCTCAGGATCACCAAAGAAGGCGAGACAGAACCACAATCCGACCACCGAGGTACCCGGACCGACATCAGCGGTCACTTCAGCTTCCACAAGCTCAATCCCGGCGAGTACTTCCTCATCGTCACTCTCCCCGGATATCTAGGCGCGCTCGACACCAAGGCGGCGGACAACTTCACCTTCGGCAACTCGCAGGAGAGCTTCACGGCCCTGCTGCGGAAGATCGGCACCGTCACAGTATCCGCAGACACTGCGGCCACGACCAACATCACACTGCAACGTGGCGCTGCAGTCAGTGGCCGCGTCCTCTACGCAGACGGCTCGCCTGCCATTCTCGTCCCCCTCGCTGCAGAAGATGTCATCACCTCCAAACCCTCTCTCGGCCAACGAATTTGGAACCGGAGCAGGGACAACGCAACCGACGACCAGGGCCGCTATCGCCTCATCGGCCTCAAGCCTGGAACCTACCGCATCGCCATCTCCCCACCCCGGCAA
>Ga0206872_10184_pt1 | contig 18310 bp, 15 predicted proteins | sample Alteio_BWOrgCont_34_FD_152906 | JGI IMG/M metagenome (GOLD analysis project Ga0206872, IMG submission 152906) | Enriched cells from forest soil in Barre Woods Harvard Forest LTER site, Petersham, Massachusetts, United States -... | ecosystem: Environmental > Terrestrial > Soil > Temperate forest >... | reverse complement strand
TTCGAACTCGTCTCCACAAACCACACAAGTCTTGATCGGAAAGGCCATTACAAAAATATGGTAGCGAAGGTTGCGCCGCAGATCAATGTGTGACTGTTGGAACCGCAGCGCAATCGTATTTAAAGCTCCATGGCAAACGAATGCCCCAAATTGCCGCAATGACTCCATCGAAGCTGGCACTCTAACAGGGCGCGACTTTACAGGCGCGGAAAAACTCGGCGGAATAAGGTCTTGTATCAGGGCGCGACTTTAGTCGCGCCGATAAGGCCCATAAAAAGAGTCAGGGCTTTAGCCCCTGCTACATTTCGAGCCGCTGCCGTTTGATCGCGGGGATATAATCGCTCCGAATATGCAATCAAAAGTTTTACTTGCGTGGATGCTGCTTGTTGGGTGCTATTCGTCCTGGGCACAGAAGACAAACCCCGACATGCCTGACAGCATCATCATCGCTCGCGACACGTTTTGGGATTTTGGTCCGCCGTTTCATTACTACGACCTCATTAACATAACGAGAACCGCCGACGGTCTTGCGCTAGACCAACTTTTAGTTACGCCCCACGGCGATGCGTGTTTTCAGCCTGCAAAGGTGGAAGAACGAAGGGCCGTCCTACATGAAGGTATTTCTGATCTACTCGGCGGCCGAAATCCTTGCGCGATCCCTGAGAAGGAGCTGAATCGCGAGATCAAACGCTGCAAGAAATGCCTGGTATTCAGCGGTGTGAGTGTAGCCATGCAGGCGAGCTGCAGCGGCGAAGATCGGCAACTGAGAAAGGATATTCTCGACCGCGATATCTATGGCAGTAATCCGCCGACGCCTGTAAACACCTCTTGGACAATGGAATTGCTTTCAAAACTGCAGGACGTGCTTGGACCGGGTTCGGAAGCTGAGCCGATTTTTCACCTTGGAGAGGCCTCGCGCCAATCCGTGCCAGACAGCATTCTCGTGAGTTCCATCCGCGACGGGAAATACGACGACCTATTCGGCAAGGATTCCGGCGTTTCCAATGTTGTTGTCGAGGCAGGACAGCCACCGCTGCCTCCGCCATCGGTTGAGGTTGTGAGCGTCGAACCGATCGCTCCGAAATCAAGCGAACCTCCCAAATATCCCCCCATTGCACGAGCGGCCCACGTTGAGGGCCTTGTGGAGGCGACTTTCGATGTGGACTCAAACGGCAGGGTCCAGAATGTCAGGTTTCTGAATGAGCAGCGGATAAAAATGGCCGAACTGAGTGTGAGCGATGCATTGGTGAAATGGACGTTTCCACCGCAAGCTTTCGGAAAGACCGAGAAGGCCCAAATCAGGTTCAGCCTGAATTGCCCGGCAACTCAGCCTAAGTAGAAGCCGCGGGCATCAGGGCTCAAGTTTTCCTGCACCCCACGAGTGTTAAAATCAATCAGTGCCGGGTCCTACGCGACGTAATCCCGCCAACCCCGCCAGGTCCGGAAGGAAGCAACGGTAACGGGCTAGTACGTGTGCAGTAGGTCACCCGGTACTTTTTATGCGCCATCGGCGCTTTCGCTTTTTGGTTGCGAGCCCTGGTTTTGCAGGCGCTCCGCGAGGAGAAACAGAATTGAGCCTGACCGTCCGCCCCATTGTGGGCCGCCGAGCCAAAATTACCGCGCTCGGCACTTACGTTCCCCCCGAAATCATCACCAATCAAGACCTTGAAAAAATGGTAGACACCAACGATCAGTGGATTGTTGAGCGCACCGGAATTCGTACGCGCCACAAGCTGGCCGCGGGGCTGGGCGTGAGCGATATTTGCGTCGAAGCGGCTAAGAAGTGTCTGGCCGCCCGCGGTATCGGCCCAGACGAGCTTGAAGTGATTATTGTGGGCACAGTGACGCCTGACATGATGTACCCCTCCACCGCCTGCCTGGTGCAATACAAACTGGGAGCGCCCAACGTTTGGGGCTTCGATGTCTCGGGCGGATGCTCGGGCTTTACCTATGCTCTGCAGGCCGGCGTAAAGATGGTAGAAAGCGGCGCGCACTCCAAGGTTCTGGTGTGCGGAGCCGACGCCAATACCCGCATGACCGACTACACCGACCGCACCACGTGCGTGCTGTTTGGCGACGGCGGCGGCGCTGTATTGCTGGAGCCCTGCGAAGAGGGCGAGATCGGCTTTATCGACTACCTGAACGAGATTGACGGCTCAGGCGGCGTCAGCCTCAATATGCCGGGCGGCGGCAGCCTGAATCCTTCAACCCATGAAACCGTCGACAAGAAAATGCACGTGGTCCACCAGGATGGTCCGGCAGTGTACAAGTTTGCCGTGCGCAAAATGGCCGAAGCCACAACCAAACTGCTTGCGCGAAACGGAGTGGAAGGCAAAGACCTGGGTTGTTTTATTCCCCACCAGGCAAATATTCGCATCATCCAATCCACGGCCAACCGACTGGGCATGCCCGCAGACCGGGTGATCATCAATATTGAGAAGTACGGCAACACCTCGGCCGGAACCATTCCCCTGGCGATGGAAACAGCCGTAGAACAAGGCAAGCTCAACAAGGGCGACCTGGTGCTGCTGGCCGCCGTTGGAGCCGGCTTCACGGTAGGCACAGTGCTGCTGCGGTGGGAAATCTGAAAGACAGCTTCTAGCTGCTAGCCTCTAGCTTTTAGCCAGGATGTCGGTTGAAACTGCCTCTCGGTCTTTTTCCTGAATTGCACTTCGGCACGAAAAGGCTAGGAGCTAGAGGCTAGAAGCTAGTAGCTGATCCGTCATATACTGTGCTCCACCTGTTGCGTGCGATTCGCAGCGAACTTAGCTTCGGGACCGCGCGGCGGGAATCGAATCCACGAGCGGAGGTTGACCATGGAAGTAGAGTTCACCGCAAGGGGAGTCAAGATTTCAAAGGCGGTGCGTGCCCATGCTGAAGAGGGAATGGAGCGCATCGGGCGCATCCTGGGCCGCGGCGCGCATGGCACGGTGACCTTCAGCGTACAGCGACATTTGCAGATTGTTGAGCTCACGGTGCAGGCGCGAACGCAAAAGCTTGCGGCCACGGGCAAAGCCAATGAGCCTGAGGCCGCCCTTCGCCAAGCCCTGAGCCACGCTGAAAACCAGGCCCGCAAATACCGCGACCGCAAGATCGAGAACAACCGGCTTCCCAAGGAAGAAAAAAGTTTGACTGTGCCTCCGGTTGCACGGCCCAAGACGCGCGTTTCGCCCGATCCGGAACAGCAGGCTGAGGGCAGGCCGGCGCGTAGCAAGGCAAGGGCTTCAATCGCGGTACACTCGTTCCCCGCGAAACCCACCGTCGTTGAGCCGCACATAATCAAGAACGGCGAATGCTTTGCGTTGAAGCCTCTAACCATTGAAGAGGCTGTGAAAGACGCCGAGTTCCGCGACCGCGATTTGCTGATCTTCCATGATCCGGCAGGCGACATGTACGTACTGCACCGCCGCCGCGACGGGCAAATGGAGCTGGTGGAGATTTCGTAAAGCCAGCATCGACTCAAATGAGGGTGCCCCGGGTCCCGCTTTTGGGACCCGGGAAAACACAACTGTCCATACCAAGCCCGCAAAGCGGGCGTGAGAGTGGCCCCAGGCGCAAGCCTGGGGAAAAGATCCTCGAATTTAAGTGAGCAGCCCGCTTCAGCGGGCGAAAGATCTCTTTCCCAATTGCACCAAACCCCGGTTTCAAATCGGACACTAGGCCCAACGTTCTTTCAGGCATTTAAGAAGCCGTCAACCCCGTAACCCCTCGTCGCGTTGAATCTCAAGCATTTAGCACTGCAGGTATTTACCTCCCTCCGGAGCACAATCTAAATAGAGCTCCGTAAGAAACCATCGGATCGGGACCATGACGAAGAACAGCCAAACTCGCGCACGCATTTACTCCCCGGCGTCAACCCTCCCCAGCATTCCTTCGCCGCTCCGCCTTTACCTGAAAAGCACACAGATTCACAGCTTTTCAATAGAATCAACAGCTTGGCGGCAATGGCTTCACAGCCAACTTTGAAGCCGTTCAATAGAATCAGCAGTTTGGAGACAGTCGCTTCACAGTTTTCCCCACAGAAACTGTGGAGATCCCCACAGAAAATGCGCAGATTCACACAGAAACTGTGCCCTGAACCTTTAAACCTCCCTAAGAAATGGAGCTAGAATCCAGCCCAACGCATATAAGCCGCAATAATCGGCTGACCCCACAAACTGGATACGATTCCGCCAATGCAGAGGAATGTGCCTAGCGGAAGCTTCATCGCACTCCACGATTCGCCCTCCCGGCGCCGCACCAGCAGAACAATCGCAACCAGCGACCCCAGCACGACTCCGATCGCAAACGAGAGCAACGCGCCCGGCAGCCCCAGCCAAGCCGCCAGCATCGCCATGAGTTTTGCGTCGCCGAGGCCGAGGCCTTCACGATGGCGGATGAGTTTGTAGAGCCAGCGGATGAGGAGGATCAGGCCGGCGGCGACAACAATTTCGAGCAGGCGGAGGATTGTCTCATGTGCCACCCCGCGTAGTACCTCGGAAGATCTAGCCGCGTGAACGGGGTCGTCCCACGGTGATATCGCTCCGACAGTTGCATCAGCCACATAGAGAAGTAAGCCGAGAATTATGCCGGGGAGGGTGATTAAATTCGGCAGCCAGAGGTTTTCTGCATCGAGGGTTGCAAGTGCTACCAGAAGCCAGGACAAAGCCATTCCGCCCACCAGCCGACTCAACGGGTAGTAGATGAAAATGGACGGTTCTCGGAAATCAACGAACAGCAAGTCGGTATTGCGCCAAGCCATGAATGCCCATAAAGCTCCTACCACGGCTTCCACCACCACATATCGCCACCCAATGCAAGTCCCACAAGTCCTGCACCGCCCGCGCAGCGCCAGCCAACTAATCAGCGGCACATTTTCCCACCAGGCCAGCGTGCGGCCGCAGTTGCGGCAGTAGGAGCGCGGCTTCACGATGCTTTCACCGGCCGGCCAGCGCGTCAGGCACACGTTCAGAAAGCTGCCAAAGGCCAGCCCCATCAGCGCCGCAAACACGGTTCCAAAAACGCGAATCATCAGAAGCATTGAGTATACGGTTGAGAGGACGAAGTTCGGACCCAGTTCGCTCCCAAGCGCAATCGTGGGACGCCCAACTCGCACCGCCGAGTAAACTGACTATGCATGGACCTTCCGCAAGAAAGCTCCAGCCACACCTCCCCGAGCCAGCCGATCGCCACAGATCCGGCCCGCGCCGCAAAGCTCTTTGAGCAGTCGGCAGCCATTATGGCGCGTTTGCGCGCTCCCGGCGGCTGCCCATGGGACCGCGAACAGACATTCGACACCATTCGCAAATACACGCTTGAAGAAACCTACGAAGTCTTCGACGCTATTGAGCGGCGCGACTTTCCGCACCTGGCTGAGGAACTGGGCGACCTGCTGCTGCAAGTTCTGTTCTACGCCGAGATGGCCGCCAGCGAAGGCCACTTCACCATTGCCGACGTCTTAGATCACCTGAACCGCAAGCTGATCCGCCGCCACCCACATGTGTTTGGAGACGAAGCCGCGCGCGAAGCCGGCAACAATGCCCAGGTTGACCTGGCGGTGGCTAGTTCTGCTGAAGGAGTGTTGCGGAATTGGGAAGAGATCAAAGCCGCCGAGAACGCAGCTAAATCCCCCGCCGCCCCATCCTCGGACGCCAGCCAACCCGCATCGCGCCTCGATTCCGTCCAGCGTGCAATGCCGGCGCTGCTTGAGGCAGCCAAACTCGGCGGAAAGGCGCAGAAATCGGGCTTCGACTGGCCCGATTGGCGCGATCTGCTGCCCAAAATCGCTGAGGAAACCGCGGAGCTTGAGGCTGAAGCAGCATCCGGCGATCCGGCGCGCAAGCCAGCCATCGAGGCCGAACTCGGCGATCTGCTGTTCACAGTCGTGAATCTCGGCCGCCATCTCGGCATCGACGCGGAGATGGCCTTGCGCGGCTGCAATCTGCGTTTCCGCGAACGATTTCGCGAGATGGAGCTGGCCTCTCCGCGCCCCCTCGAAGATCTGGCCCCGAACGAGCTTGAAGATCTGTGGGCGGCCGCAAAAAAGAAGCTCGCGGCGGTAAACCCGACACACCAGTCAAACGAATCCCATGAAGCGAACCATGATTGAGATTCGCGCGTGCCGAGGACTCGAAGAGCTGCAGGCCTGTGTCGATCTCGAGATCGAAACCTGGGGCTACGACCCCACCGACCTGGTGCCGAAAAAGACCTTTCTGCTGGCGCAGAAGGTTGGCGGGCAAGTGATTGGCGCTTTTGAAACAAGGGAAAAAGAGAACAAGGGAACGAGGGAACAAGAAGGTGGAGCACCGAGCTCGCACCTCGTAGGTTTCGCCATGGCGCTGCCGGGCATCAAGAACACGGCAGCGGGTCCTACGCCCTATTTGCACTCGCATATGCTTGCAGTAAAAGAAGGTTACCGTAACCAGGGTCTGGGATTTCGGCTCAAACTTGAGCAGCGCCTTGACGCGCTTTCTCGCGGCATCCGGCGCATGGAGTGGACCTTCGATCCCCTTGAAATCAAAAACGCTTATTTAAATATCCACAGGCTGGGCGCGGTCATTCGCGAGTATCGACCCGATTTCTATGGTGTATCCTCTTCTCGACTGCAGGGTGGGCTCCCCACGGACCGTTTACTGGCGGAGTGGGAGCTGGATTCAGATCGTGTGCGGGCAGTTTTAGACGGTCGACCGGCAGTCGGAGGCAGTTTCGAGGAGCGGATTCAGGTCCCCGCCGCCATCTACCAGTGGAAGGCTGAGGACCGAGATCGTCACCGCGCCCTCGCAGTTCAGTTCGAGAACCGGGTGAAGTTTCAAAGGGCGTTTCAAAAGGGATTAGCTGTCATTGGCTTCTCGCTTGATGCGGAGGGGAATGGAGTCTTTGAGCTGAGCCGGCTCGAAGACGGGGCCTGAGACCTGTTGCTTGCTGCACATTTGGGCAAAAAGAGATCACCGAGGTAGAAGAAAAACATGAGAATCGATGCCATTATCCTGCGCGAAATTCACATGTCGTTGGTTCGGCCGTTTGAGACCAGCTTTGGAGTGACCCACGATCGCCGCGTGCTGTTGGCGGAGGTTCACTCTGAAGGACTGGTGGGCTGGGGCGAGTGCACGGTAGGCGAAAGGCCGCATTTCTCCGGTGAGTCCACCGATAGCGCGTGGTCGGTGATTACACAGGAGCTCGGACCGATGCTGGCCGCCGAAAGCCCCGAGCATGGCGGCGACTGCCCGCGGATTTTCAAGCGCGTGCGCGACAACCGCATGGCGAAAGCTACGCTTGAAAACGCCATCTGGGATATTGAAGCGCAACGCGAAGGCATCTCGCTCTCTCGGCTTTTGGGTGGCGTGCGCGACGTGATTCCATGCGGCGTTTCTCTCGGCATTCAGTCTTCAATTTCTGAGTTGCTTGCGGTAATTGAGCGCGAACTCGACGCGGGTTACCGGCGCATCAAGCTCAAGTGCAAACCAGGCTGGGACATCGAAGTATTTGAGCGGGTGCGCAATCGCTGGCCGGGAATCATGCTAAGCTGCGATGCCAACTCGGCCTATCGCCTGCACGACGCCGACCACATTCAATCGTGGGATGCGTTTGACCTGCTGATGGTCGAACAACCCTTGTGGCACGACGACTTCTACTTTCACTCCATGATTCAAAAGCGGATGAAGACGGACATTTGCCTCGATGAATCCATTCACAACCGGCGCGATGCGCTGGCGGCCATCGAGATGGAGTCCTGCCGAATTATCAATATCAAGCTGGGCCGCGTGGGCGGATTCAGCGAAGCAATTGCCGTGCACAACGTAGCGCAGGAGCGGGGAATCCCGGTTTGGTGCGGCGGCATGCTCGAGACAGGCGTAGGCCGCTCGCACAACATTGCGCTCTCGTCTCTCGAGAACTTCACTTTACCCGGAGATGTGTCAGCCTCGGCGCGCTACTTTGCCGAGGACATTATCGAGCCCGAAGTCACGGTCTCGCGCCAGGGCGAGATCGTGATTCCCGATACGCCCGGCCGCGGGTATGAAGTCAGGAACGATTTGATCGAGCGCCTCACCGTGCGCAAGGAGATGATTCGCGCCTTCGAGCTTGTGAGCTAAAATTCGGCTCCGCCGCAGCGGCATCCTCCATTAGACTGGGAAAGCAGCTTTTGGAGGCATCCCTGTGAAACAGCTTTGTCGAAGCACATCTCTGTTCTTGCTCACGGTTTCGGCGCTTGGCGCTGGAGCCCAGTTTATTCGTGCTCAGGCCGTTCCAGCGCCCAATGACAAAAAGCCCGTGGCGCTACTTCCCGGCCTCGACAAACAGTTAATGGATACGAGCGTCGATGCCTGCGTGAACTTTGCCCAGTACGCGTGCGGCAACTTCTCCAAGCTGTATGCGATCCCCTCTGACATGCCGAGCTACGGATCGTTCTACATCGTTTATGAGCACACTGAGGCTGTGGTGCAACAGATGCTGGATAAGCTGGCCGATAAGAGCGCCCAGCACACGGCCAACGAACAGAAGATCGGCGACTATTACGCAAGTTGCATGGACGAAAGCGCAGTCCACGCCAATGGTTTGAAGTCACTGCAGCCGGAACTAGATCGCATTGCCGCCCTCACCGATAAGAAGCAACTCACTGAACTGCTGGCGCATTACCAGCTCATCAACGTAAATGCATTTTTCAACTACGGCGAACAGCAGGATTTCAAAGACGCGACCAAACAGATCGCGAATGTCGATCAGGGCGGGCTGGGATTGCCGGAAAAGGACTACTATTTCCGCACCGGTGATGCAGCCGATAAAACACGCAAGGAATATGTTGCGCACATAACAAACATCCTCACCCTCGCAGGCGAACCGGCTGACAAGGCCGCAGCCGATGCTCAGAAGATCATGACTCTCGAAACTGCGCTGGCCAAGGTCTCGATGGACGTTACATCGCGGCGCGATCCACACGCCGTTTATCACATGATGTCCGCAGCCTCAGTAATCCAAATGGCGCCTGGAATTGACTGGATCGGATTTTTTGCCGATACCGGCGTGGCGGGCGTTACGGAACTGAACGTCGTGAATCCCGATTTCTTCAAGGGGTTGCAGGCCCTGCTCGACAGCACCGACCTTGAGACCATCAAGACCTATTTGCGCTGGCAACTGATCAACTCCGTTCCCGGTTACGATTTGCCGAAAGCAATGGACGATGAGGATTTCGATTTCGGAGGCCGCAAGCTGATTGGCCAGCCTGAGCAGCGTGCGCGCTGGAAGCGCTGCACATCGGCAACTGAAAATGCATTGGGCGAAGCCGTTGGCCAGGTTTACGTCGCCTCGCAATTCCCGGCGGCGAGCAAGGAATACGCGCTTCAAATGGTGCATGACATTGAGGCCGCGATGGGCCGCGAGATCGATAGCCAGACCTGGATGAGCCCCGAAACCAAGGAAAAAGCAAGAGTGAAGCTGCACATGGTCGCGGATAAGATCGGCTATCCCGATCAATGGCGCGACTACTCAAAACTGGAAGTGATTCGGGGCGACGCAATTGGGAATTCATGGCGGTCAACCGAATTCGAAAACAAGCGGCAGTTGGCTAAGATCGGCAAGCCGCTCGACCGAGCAGAATGGATCACGAGCCCTTCGACGGTGAACGCGTTTTACAACCCCACTATGAACGACATTAATTTTCCCGCAGCCGTTCTGCAGGCGCCGCTCTACGATCCGCAGGCAACGGACGCTGAAAATTTCGGCCACATCGGCGCCGTAGTTGGTCACGAATTGACGCATGGCTTTGACGACGAGGGCAGCCAGTTTGACGGCAACGGCAATCTTTCAAACTGGTGGACACCTGACGACAAAAAGAAATTCGACGCGATGACCGACTGCGAAGTGAGTGAGTACGGCAATTTCACGGCGGTCGACGACGTGAAATTGAACGGGAAGCTCACCCTGGGCGAGAACACCGCCGACAACGGCGGCATTCGCCTGGCATATAACGCATTTCTCGATGATGCCAGACGCAAAGGCATTGATGTCGATGCCAAACAGGACGGATTCAACGCGGTTCAACAGTTCTTCCTGGGCTTCGCGCAAAACTGGTGCAGCACTGAGCGGCCCCAATACGTCAGGCTGCTGGCGCAAACCGATGGCCATTCGCCAGACGTATTTCGCATCATGGGTGTAGTGCAGAATATGCAGGAGTTCGGCAAGGCCTTCGGCTGCAAAACCGGCCAGCCTATGATGCCGGCGAATGCATGTCATGTTTGGTAGATTGCGCCTATAAATCAATTAGCCCCCGGATGAGCTTCTCACCCGGGGGCTTAAGTTTGTCACTCTCTCAACTAGCGGGCGCGGCAAAAAGAATCAGGTTGCCGTCAGGATCTTTCACGATAAACGTCTTGGCTCCCCATGGTTCATTGCGAAGGGCTTGAGCGAAAGGCACGTCCGCAGCCTGATATGCGAGGAAGAGTTGCCTGATCTCATTTGCACTCGCCAGCGTGATTGAGGCTGAGAGCAGGTCCTCTCTTTGGCGAATGTCTTCAGCAAAGAAAGACTCATCCATCGACCGCAGTGCAAGTAGCGCGTTGTCGCGGCTCACCTGTCCGTAGAACGGCGGATCGCCGTAGACAAAATCGATTGCGAATCCGAGCTTCGTGGTGAGGAATTCCGTGGATGCTTTGAGGTCGCGAACGTACAAGTGTGCGGCCACTGAGGTGAGAATCGGTTCAGCGTGTAAGTGTGTCTTGGACATTGCTGTGTGGGCTCCTGTTCTGAGCGCCTGCCACCCTTCAAAGCCCGCTTTTCGCCCCACCAGCTCCTGCGCGTCAGTCAGGCGGAAACCTGCCGCCAGAATCTCCTGATCGGAAAGTTGACGGAATCGAGGCAAGTGTTCCCGGATGGTGACAGCGACTGGATAATACTGCTCGCGGTGCCATCGCAGATACTGTTTGGCATGTTTTTTGAAAGCTTCGAGGTTCGGCATCGGCGCAATGAATCGTTGAGAATTGTAGGTGGGCCATGCCCTTTTTCGCCTGTTCCGATGCGCCCTACGCCGCAAAAATAGATTGTCTCGCCCGAATACGTTTGTCAATACAAAGAGCGATCTTTTTTCGGTTTACTGCGCATCCACCACGCAGCGGAATCCCACCCCGCCGGACCGGTCGTACCCCGCCGCCATCAGCAATAGCTTACCGTGCTGGTCGTTGCGAAAAGCCTCGGGAAAATACCAAATCGATCCCTGCGGCTCATAGTATTCGCCGCCGCGCACAATTGCGGCGCGCGTGTGGTCGTCGACATACTCGTCGGTCCATTGCCACACGTTACCCACCATGTCCATCACGCCATAGGGGCTTGCGCCCTGCGGATGCGCATCCACCGGCTCAGGCGAAGTCATGGCGCGCCCTGTCACGGGCGTCGGCACGTTTGCTGGCAGCCAAACGTCGCCCCACGGATAAATGCGTCCATCTGTGCTCTGCGCCGCCATCTGCCACTCCCACTCATGCGGCAATCGCTTGCCCGCCCATGCAGCGTAGGCTCGTGCGTCCTCAAGCGAAACCCACGTCACCGGCCGATTATCACTGCCCGCCGGAAATGCCCCATTCTTCCAGTCGCGCAGAAAATTGATCGCATCCCTGGGCGTGTAGTGCGTTGCATCAAGGAATTTCTTGAACTGTGCGTTTGTTACCGGGTACTTGTCCATGAAGAACGGCGCCACCTGCATGGGATGCTCGTGAAAGCGCCGTGGCGAATCTTCCCACGCATATTGCACATCCACGTATGGGCTGGCCTCGCCTTCAATCTCGACGCCCTGTACCTTGAAATTGAAATCACCTCCAGGAATCCGTACCATTCCTTCCGGCGCTTCAGCCGCTGGCTTGGTGGGTGCAATCTCCTCCACGTGCTGCGGCAGAGCAACAGGTTCGTGCGAATACGAGGCAAGCGGCTTCCCGGTCATCGCGGCCATCCGTTGCATCAGCGTTTTGATTTCGGGCTTAACTTCGGCAGGCGTTGCAAGTATTGCCCCGAATCCGTTGGCTTCAATCGGGAAACTGGGAGCAAAGCTGCCGCCTGAAGGTTCCGGCTTCAGTTCCACCCCGTGATAAAGGTCGTAGTAATGCATATTAGGCCCAAGGGCTACGGTCATTTGCGGGCCGCCGATGTCGTAATCGGTCCGGTTCACAATCGTCCACACCGTCTCCGATCCCTCCGGCCAGCGGCTGGCATAAACGCCGAAGTTATGCATTGGGTACAGAGGCTCCCAATCAGGGCTGACGAGGAAGGGCGCAACTGCGCGCTCAATGGTTGCAACCCGCCGCGCGGCCTCGGCGTCGCGCGGAGTAATGCCGTTCCATATGCCCCAGATGTTTTCCCAGCTCTCCCAGCCCACGCCGTTAAAAAACGCAAACTGCAGATCGTTTATTTTGTTCTGCGCCCAACGGTCGCTGATGTTAACCATGTGGCGATGCTCAAGCCACTTGTACTGGTCGACCATGGGCAAATAAGGAAACTGGTATTGGCCCCACGTCATCACGTTCCACGCCAGGGCCTCGTCGCTTGGGCCGCCTTCAGGCTCAAACGCCAGCGGATGACCGGTGGCGTCCGCTGCAAGTGAGAAGCCAAGCGGCACGCCATCCTGCGTGTCGCCGTTGATGCCGTCCGCGTCAATGGCCTTCATCAAATCCGCAATCGCCTGCGGCCATGGCTTGCCAGGCGTGTGCGTCCCCTGGTCCCACATCATCATAGGGAACAGCACGCGAACCCCGCGACGGTGGAAGTCCTCCACCATTTGCCGCACGCCTTCAATCCCTCCTGGCATCGACTTCACCATCTCAAGCTGATTGCGGTCGTCAATGCCCATGTTGGGGTAGGTCGACCACACCAGCACTGCATCGATGCCGCCATAGCGCGCGTCAAGATCGTCGAGATACCGATCGACCGTGTATTTACCAGCCACCGGATCGTAAAAATACCGGTCGTGCACCATCATCTGCGGCTGCATAAAGCTTGACTGCGTCCACTTGAGCGCAGGCAGGTCGTAGCGCGACCCATCGTACGCAATTCGGATGAGGCGTTCGGCGCGCCAGTGCTGAATGTCTTTGAGCCACAGTTCGTGCACGTTGGGCGGGCATGCAGGCTGCGCGAGCCTCGACGCGAACTGCAGATTCATGCATTCGGGTGCCGGAATCTGCTGTCCCCGCGGCCCATACAGCGTGTCCTGTCCGGCTGCGAAGAGTGGGAGCGTTGCAGATAGAATCGCAAGGCAACAGAAACGAATCATAGAACGCAAGCTCCTAAACGATTCTGAGCAGAATCGTGCGTGTAAATATTCTAGTTTTGCGGACGCCCTTCGAGGAATTTGTCAACATCCGAGCGCATAGGCATCGATGCCTGAGCGCCGTGCCGGGTGACGCAAATCGCGGCCGCCGCATTGGCAAAACGAGCCGCGTCAAAAGGATCGCGTCCTTCGAGCAGACCCACGGCAAATGCGCCGTTAAAGCAGTCGCCGGCTGCAACCGTGTCAATTGCCTGCACCTTGTACGATGGCACCCAGCCAACTGCGCCGCTGGCCATTGAAAGGTACGCTCCCTCAGCCCCGCGCTTCAGCACCACGTTGCGAATACCACGCTTGTGCAGACGCTCGGCGGTTTGTTCAACACCCGCTTCGCCGCCCGCATAAAAAGCCGCCTCAGTTTCGTTAGGCGTAAAACACGCAACATATTTCAGAATCGAATCGGGCAGTTCTGCCGCGGGCGCGGGATCGAGCATCACGAGCACTCCGGCTGAGGCGCAGAAATCGAGCGTGTACGCAAGCGTGTCCATCGGAATCTCAAGCTGGCAAAGCACCATGCCGGCTGAGCGAATCAAATCGCCGTTGGCGTCAATCGTCGCGCGATCCATTTTGCCGTTGGCTCCCGGAACCACCACAATGCTGTTCTCCCCGGTCTCAGCCACAAACATGGGCGCCAGCCCCGAAGAGCCTTCAACCGGGCGTATGGCTCTGGTATCGACGCCAGCGTGCTGCAGGTTTTCGATCAACGCGAGACCGTAGGCGTCAGTGCCGACATGCGCGACCATGGCGACAGAATAGCCGAGACGCGCAGCAGCGACAGCCTGGTTAGCGCCTTTTCCGCCGGGTGTGGTGTTGAAGCCGGTTCCAATAAGTGTCTCGCCAATAGCTGGGATGCGTGGTGTCCGCGTCACAAGGTCCATGGTCACGCTGCCGACAACGACGATAGGTTTACGCGCGTCTGTCATTTATCAATCCTCAAATCTTGGGTGCCCCACCCTTGTCCGCCGCGAGGGATTGTTGTTTTTGTCGCCAGGATGGGAAAGCAAGATGATTTTCAACTAATAGAGCGGCGCCACGGCAACGGAGCCCAGCCCCAGCAGAAATACAAGAAACATAAACACCAGCAGGATGCGGGCCGACCGCGGCGCGCCTGCAAACTCGTGCCACACAAACACGCCCCAGCAAGCCGAGACCATGGTCGCGCCCTGTCCAATTGTGTAGCTCACAGCCGGCCCCACCAGATGCGCGCCTGAGGCCACAAAGTTTGAAACGCCGCCCAGGCACCAGATCGCCCCACCCAGAATGCCCGCCAAGTGCCAGCCGATGGGCGCGCGAAAATAATCTGCACCATTGACACGAGGCTTGCCGTCGAGCGGCTTGATCATAAGCAGCCAGTTCGCCGGCACATTCGATATGAGCAACCCGAGGGCAAAGAAAACCGACACCGCGTAAGGGCCAGGCGATGGCGCGCCAGGCACACCGTTGAGCGACTTCGCAACAAACGGATAAAAGCAGCCCATCAGCACGCCGGCAATGAGACTGAGAATGATGCCGCGCGCCGTCGCCGCCTGCGCCGTCCCTTCGCGCTTTCGATACGCCATGGCGTCGAGCACAATCGCCACAGCCACCAGCGCCACGCCGCCAAACAGCAGCAGGGGATTGCCTTCCGGCTTGATGATGTAGTTCGATATCGCACCGATGACGAGGGCGAGTCCGATGCCGACCGGAAAGGCCACTGCCAGTCCGGCAACATCAATGGCCGCCACCAGCAAAAGGTTGGCGACGTTGAATACCGCGCCGCCGATGACCGCGTAGAGGATGAGTATGGGCGCAGTCGCAGGCAGATCGGCCAGCAGCGTAGGCCCGCTGTGGCCCATGCTTCCCGCCGTGAGCCCGAGCACCACCGCAGCCAGGGCCAGGCCGATCGCGTAGTCCCAGTAGAAGAGTTGGAAGCGGTAACGAGGACAAAGCTTGAGAGTGTTAGCCCACGATCCCCAGCAGAGCATGGAGAGGAGCATGAGCAAGAGCGCGGACTGATACGTCTCGGGAAGAAACATGGCGAATGCCCCCGGTGTAGCGGACTCAATAGCTAAAGAAGGAACGATAACGCATTGCGCCGTGCACTGTATACCGCGTGTGATTTGCACCGTTGGTTTGAACGCAAACGCGTCGCCAAAGTATTTACTTCGCTGCCTTCACCGCCTCAGTAAGCGCTGGCACCACTTCAAACAAATCGCCAACAATCCCGTAATCGGCCACTTCAAAGATAGGCGCGTCGGGGTCTTTGTTGATGGCCACGATGCACTGCGAGGCCTTCATCCCTACCAAGTGCTGAATGGCGCCTGAGATTCCGACAGCGAGGTAGAGCTTAGGCGCGACCGACTGGCCCGAGCTGCCAACTTGTCGCTCCATGGGCAGCCATCCGTTGTCGCAGATGGGGCGTGAGGCGGCGATTTCGGCTCCCAGCGCGGCGGCAAGATTCTCAATAAGCGGCAGATTCTCGGCCTCGCGAATGCCGCGGCCCACGCTCACTATCAACTGCGCGGAGCCCAAATCGACGGTCTGCGCCGATCCGCGGAATGGCTCGGATGGCTTGGTGCGAATCTGCGCGGCGTCGAGGGTCGGCGTGAAAGTTGAAATCGCAGCCGCAGCGCCTGAACCAGCCACGTCAGCACGGAACGCTCCCGCCTGCACTGAGACAAAGCACGGCCCCGAACCCGCAGGCTTGAAACTCCCATTGAGCCGGCCCTGCATCAATTGGCGCGTAAATGTCGATCCGTCGCCAATGGCAACCACGTCGCCGATCAGCACCTGGCCCATCCGCGTTGCAAGCGCAGGCGCAAAGTCGCGCACCTGGTACGTGTGCGGAAACACAATGTACGTGGGACTCTCTTTTTCGATGAGTTGTTGAAGTGCCGTCACGTACCCGTCGGCGGTGTATTGCGCCAGCAGCGGATGCTCGAGCCGAACCACGGCAGCGAATCCCCGGCCGTCAGCTTCGACCGCAAGCGCTTCAGTCTGCGCTCCAATGACGATGGCTGTCACGCCCGCGCCGCCAGCAAGCATTTGTGCCGCAGCCGCAGCTTCCCAGCTCACACGCCTGATCTTTCCACCACTGTCTTCCAAAACAAGAAGCACACTCATAGCACCCTCGCTTCAAACTTGAGTTTTTCAACCAGCGCCGCGGCAGCCTCTTTGGCCGAGCCGGGTAGTATCTGTGTGGATTTCTGTTTTGAGGGCAGCGAAATCTGCTCAAGCGTAAGCACGGGTGCAGCCGCTGCGCCAAGGTCCGATGCAGCCACCGCTCGCACCTCTTTCATCTTGGCCTTCTTGATGCCCATCAGCGTTGCATAGCGGAGCTTGTTGCCGCCCGATTGAATGGTGAGCACGGCAGGCAGTGGCAACTCAATGTGCTGGAACCATCCCTCCTCTAGCTCGCGCTTCACCTTAATGCCCGCATCGGTCTTTTCAACCTGCAAAATCAGCGTCGAATGCGGCAGTCCGAGCAACTCTGCGACAATCACGCCTGTCTGGCCCAGGCCCAGGTCTTCACTCTGCAATCCGGTCAGTACGAGGTCAGGACTCTCGGGCTTGATGGCTTCGGCCAGCAGTTTTGCCACGCCCAAAGCATCGCGCGAGCCCAGGTCGTCTGCGATGACATGGATAGCGCGGTCAGCGCCCTTGGCCAACGCTTCGCGGATGGTCGAGCCCACGCGCTCAGGCCCGGCGCTCAGCACAATCACCTCGCCGCCGTTCTTTTCCTTAAGCTGCAAAGCCTCTTCGAGCGCATAGGCATCAGGCTCGTTCATAGCCCAGTTAAGGTCGGACTCTTCTATGGATTTGTGATCGGCGGCGATGCGCACGGGCGCATCGCGTTCGGGCACTTGTTTGATTGCGACTACGATTTTCATGGTGAAATGGCCTCAGTCCTACGAGTGGATCGACGAATCCTCTTCGGTAGTGTTCAGATTATCGGCAAGCCCTCCAACTACGAATCCAAGGAGGAAACATACAGCGGCAATTCCTAAACCAACGAGTTCTGCGGAGAAGCGGTCCATATGAGATTCGGCGTGAATCAGGCCGCCTCCGACAAGAAATGAGATGCCAGCGGCAACGAAGAGGAGTTTTTGAAGGCCGCATAACAGGCCCACGATTGGACGAGGGGGCTTCAAGGGCTGCTGACTCATTGAGCCCTCGGCAGGTTTCGTGCCGCCAACTGCGCAATATCCACAAGCTGCGGCGCGCCTTCGCCCTGCGCGGCAAGCGCATCCCTGAACATCGTATTGCAAAATGGGCAGGCCGCGGCTACGGTGGTAGCTCCCGTTGCGACGAGTTCGGCAGCGCGCACGTGGCTGACCCGCTCGCCGGTCTCTTCGCCGAGAAAGGCCAACCCTCCGCCGGCTCCGCAGCAGAAGCTGCGCTCGCGATTTCGCGATGCTTCAACCAATTCACCGGCGCTTGCAACTACAGCACGCGGCTCGTCGTACACATTGCGGTAACGCCCCAGATAGCAGGGGTCGTGAAACACGATCTTTTCCTTATTCTCAACGTGCCCTAACGCAGCCAAATGCCGCGCCAGAAACTCGCTGTGATGTTCCACCTCAGGCGGCGTACCAAACTCCTTCCAGTCCTCCTGAATCGTCCTCACGCAATGCGGACAGATCGAAAGAATCTTCTTCGTCTTGGCCTGTGTCAACGCTTCGAGGTTCGACTCTGCGAGTTGTTGGAAGAGCAGATCGTTGCCGAGGCGGCGTACCGGATCGCCAGTGCATTTCTCCTTGCGAAGCACACCGAAAGTGACGCCCAGGTGTCGCATCACCTCCACCAGAGACACCACAATCTCCCGTCCCCGCGGATCGTAAGCGCCCATGCAGCCCAGCCATAAACAATATTCCTGAGTCCCGTCGTAGATCGGCAGCGCGTTCTTCTCGATGAATTTTTCGCGCTCCGTCGCCGGAAGCCCAAGCGCATTCGATCCGCGTTCCAACGCCAGAAACAGTTTGGCCCCGTGCTGATTCTCCCACTCGCCAGTGTTCACCGCTCCACGTCGCAGCCCAACAATAATCGGCAAATGCT
>Ga0206872_10183_pt1 | contig 18318 bp, 13 predicted proteins | sample Alteio_BWOrgCont_34_FD_152906 | JGI IMG/M metagenome (GOLD analysis project Ga0206872, IMG submission 152906) | Enriched cells from forest soil in Barre Woods Harvard Forest LTER site, Petersham, Massachusetts, United States -... | ecosystem: Environmental > Terrestrial > Soil > Temperate forest >... | reverse complement strand
TTGGTATCGGAGGTTATCAACCCCCGTTTCCGCGAAGCGCGGGGACGGGGGTTTTCTAATCGCCAGCGCAGGGGCCGGTCATGCGCATCGAACAATTGGAATACGCCGACACCTCCGAAAACTGGAAGTTGTCGGCCACCACCTTTTGCCCCGACCTAACATTGTTCGTGGGTCCCTCGGCCGTCGACAAATGGCAGTTGCTCGCGGCAATCGACACCCTGGCCCGCTTTGCGGGGGGTGAAATGCCGGAGACAATGTGGGGCGTCGGCTGGAAAATGCACTTCACCGTGGAGGGCCGCCATTGCCAGTGGATCGGCAAGGTGAGTGGCCGACGCTTCAGCCTTCGCCGGGCGTTCCGGTCAGAATCCCTGCTGAAATTGCTGCCAAGGGGAATGCAGCGAAACTTAAGCCCAACCGTTCTCCACGAAGCTGTGATCGTGGATGGCCGCGAGATTCTTCGGCGCTGGGACAATACCATTCGACGCCGGGACAATACCATTCACCTGGGTGGACATACACTGCGCTCGGCGTCACCTTCCAAAAGTGCACTTGCCATTGTGCGTCAGGACGCCGAGATCCAGGCCATCCGCGACCATTTATCCCGGATCCTGTTTGGCGAAGAAGCCGCCGATACGTTCGCCGGCCTGGGTAAGCGACTCCAGGATTTATGCGAAGAATTTCCGACCCTGTCCGCCGTGCGCGGCAGTCGTTTGCCAACCTATCACAAGCTCGCCATCGTCCACGAGATCGCGCCGGCCTACTTCGCCATGATCGTTCAGAGCGTGCGTGAACGCTTTCCTCAGATTGCGGATGTCGGCTTTGATCGTCTGACCCGCGGCCGGTTCACGGACGTGCCAGCCTTGCGGGTGTTGGAGCACGGCACCGACCAGTGGCAATCGGAACTCGGCGGCACGTCGGGATTGACGATCTCGAGCGAGCGACTGCAGGCCGTGCTCAACCTCGCCAGCGTTGCTCTGTGGCCGGATAACGCGGTAATCCTGATTGACGATTTTGAGACAAGCCTGGGCACCTATTGCCTGGAGCCGGTTATGGCCGCCGCAGCGGACCAAGACCGAAACTTACAGGTGATTCTGACAAGCGCGGACCCGGATGTGCTTCAGCGCATCGGCCGCGATCGTCGCAAAGTGGTGGTGTGGCAAGGTTCGATTGTCACAATCGACGACAACCCCGAGCACAGCGCGGAGCAAGCTCGTGGCACCGACATTGCCGTGGCCCCGGGGATCGTCGAGCGCTGGCAGCAAGCCCATAACAAGACAGCGATTACAGCCGGCCGCGCCGCCGAAAGCCGAGCTACGTGAATAGCGAGAAGTTCCGCCGCCCTTCGCCTATAACCGCCCTCCTTCGCCATCTGAGAGTCTTTTTATGCACCGACTCTACCCGCCAATTGTGATCGCCTGCGGAGCCCTGGTACTCGTGCTCGGATTCACGGAGAATGCGCAGCCGCAGGGCCCGAAAAAGGCGGAGGATGCGAAAGTCGATTTCAACCGCGACGTGCGGCCGATCCTCTCTGAAAACTGTTTTGCGTGCCACGGCCAGGACCCAAAGCAGCGCAAGGCCAAACTTCGCCTGGACACCCGCGCCGGCGCCACCGCCGAACTTGAAGACCTCACCCACGCGGTGGTACCCGGCAAGCCCGGCGAAAGTGAGATGCTTGACCGCATCGTGGCCGCAGACTCAAGCCAAAAAATGCCGCCCCCAAAAACCGGCAAGACGCTTGCACCAGCACAGATCGCACTACTCCGCAAATGGGTGGAGCAGGGAGCGAACTACTCGACGCATTGGGCTTTTGAATTGCCCCAGCGTTCCTCGCCGCCGGACGTCAAGGACAAGGCGTGGGTCCACAATCCCGTCGACACCTTCATTCTGGCCCGCCTAGAGAAAGAGGGGTTACGGCCGGGGCTTGAAGCCGACCGGGCGACGTTGATTCGGCGTGTCACTCTCGACCTCACCGGTCTGCCGCCGACGCCGGCAGAGGTTGATGCATTCGTCGCCGATAAAACTCCCGATGCTTACGAGAAGGTCGTGGATCGCCTCCTGCAGTCGTCTCGCTACGGCGAACACATGGCTCGCTACTGGCTCGACGGTGCCCGTTATGGCGACACTCACGGCCTGCACCTGGACAACTACCGCGAAATCTGGCCCTACCGGGATTGGGTCGTGCGGGTCTACAACGCCAATCAGCCCTACAGCCAGTTCCTCGTCGAACAACTTGCCGGCGATTTGCTGCCGAACCCGACCACCGACCAGCTCGTCGCCACTGGCTTCAACCGTTGCCACGTCACCACCAATGAGGGCGGCTCGATCGACGAGGAGGTCTATGTTCGCAACGTCCTGGACCGCGTCGATACCACCGGCACCGTGTTTTTTGGCTTGACTGTGGGCTGCGCGAGATGTCACGACCACAAATTCGACCCGATCAAGCAAAAGGACTATTACCAGCTGTTCGCGTTTTTCAATAATCTCGACGGTCCCGCACAGGACGGCAACGCTAACTTGCCGGGCCCTGTAGTCAAGGTAGCCTTGCCAGAGCAGAAGGATGCCCTTGCCAAGCTGGCGGCAAAACTCGCCTCCCAGCGGCAGCAGATCGCGGCGGCGGTCGCCCAGGTGGCTTACAACCCCGACAACGATCCCCAAGAACCAGAAGACGCGAAGCCGGCTGATTACGTCTGGTTCGACGACGACCTGCCAACCGCAGCGAAACCATCCAGCGACGGCGGCGTGAACGGGCAGTGGACCTGGGTGACCAAGCCCGATCATCCCGTATTCAGCGGCAATCGGGCGTCGATGCGCACCGCCGAGGGGCTCAGCCAACATTTCTTTGAGCAGGCCAATCCGGGATTGCTGGTCGGCGAAGGCGACGTGCTGTTCAGTTATGTCTACCTTGACCCCGATAAACCGCCAAAGGAGATCATGCTCCAGTGGAACACCACCGGGTGGTTGCACCGAGCATACTGGGGCGACAACGCCATCGACTGGGGCAAGGACAAGAGTACGGAGCGCATGCACTTTGGTCCTTTGCCGAAGACCGGCGAGTGGGTCCGTCTGGAGGTGCCGGCTGCGAAGGTCGGCATCAAGCCAGGAGTGGCTATCAACGGCTGGGCGTTCACGCAGTTTGACGGCACGGTTTATTGGGACAAGTCAGGAAGTGTCACCAAGACGCCGCAAGGCGACCAAAAGTTTGAAACTCTCTTCGCCTGGGTCCGCACCCAGCAAGCGATTGGCGCCAAGTCGCTGCCCCCCGCCGTTCAGACCCTGGTCAAGATGGAGACCGATAAGCGCAGCGATGAGCAGAAAAAGCAATTGCGCGATTACTTTGTCGAACACGCCTACGCCAGGACGCGAGAGCAATTCGCGCCGCTGGAACAACAGGTCAAGGCGCTCGAAAAAGAGCGCGCTGACTTGGAGAATCAGATTCCTGGAACGCTCATCTTCAAGGAGCGTGCCGACTTGAAGCCGGCATACATCCTGAAGCGTGGCGAGTACGACCAACACGGCGACAAGGTAGAGCGGCAAACGCCAGGTTTCCTGCCGCCTTTGCCTGCAGACTTGCCGCGCAATCGCCTCGGATTGGCGAAATGGCTGTTGCTCCCCGACCAGCCGCTGACCGCCCGCGTGGAAGTCAATCGCCTCTGGCAACAGGTGTTCGGCACGGGCCTCGTCAAAACGGCCGAGGATTTCGGCGTCCAGGGCGAGCATCCAAGCCACCCGGAGTTGCTCGACTACCTGGCGGTAGAGTTCGTGGAGGACGGCTGGGATGTGAAAAAGTTCATGAAGCTACTCGTTACCTCGGCGACCTACCGCCAATCATCGCGGGCCACCCCGGAGAGCCTGGCAAAGGACCCCGCCAACCGCCTCTTGTCGCGCGGGCCACGTTTCCGCCTCGACGCGGAGGAACTGCGCGATCAGGCGCTGGCCGTGAGCGGGTTGCTTGTCGAGAAACTCGGCGGCCCCGCGGTCAAGCCACCGCAGCCGCCGGGCATCTGGGAAGCAGTGGCATACGTTGGCAGCAACACTGGCCAGTTCAAGCCGGACGCCGGCAACGAGAAAGTCCATCGGCGCACGCTGTATACGTTTCTAAAGCGTACCGCGCCGCCGCCGGAGATGAGCATCCTCGATGCGCCGTCTCGCGAAGCCTGCGTCGTGCGGCGCGAGCGGACGAACACGCCGCTGCAAGCCCTGATGATGTTGAACGATCCGCAATACGTCGAGGCCGCGCGGGCTTTGGCGGAGTTGGCGATGAAGAACGGCAACGCCGAACCCCAGGCCCGCATCGCGTTCATATTCAAACGGGCCGCCGCGAGGAATCCTGACGGCAAAGAAACGGACGAATTGATCGGCGCTTACAACGATTTCCTCAAGAAGTACCAAGGTGCTGCAAAGGCGGCGAAGCAGTTAATCGCGATCGGCGACTCGAAACCCGACCCAAAACTTGACGCCGCCGAGCTGGCCGCCTGGACGATGGTCGCGAACTTGATTTTGAACCTCGATGAGGTGATTAATAAGGGGTAGCATGGGATCATGCGTGAACGTTCCCACACGAAAGGTCGAGTCTACCAGCGTGATGTCAAGCACTGGATTAGCAGAAACAGTTTCTTGGGCTTTGAATCCGAATTGTTCGGGGACGCTTATGACGTGACCAAGAAGGCCTGTACCATTGGCAAACTGGTTTTTGATTTCTCCCTTCGGTTAGGGCGAGGGGATCTTGCACGGCACACCCTGTATGGCGAATGTAAATATCGCGATGAGCGAAGGGGCAATGTTAACACCGACTTCAAGGAGTTCCTGAAACGTGTTTACGAGGCGCTCGCCAACGCCGAGCCGGATGAAGCGGATAGCGCAGTGTTTGTTTTTGTTAGTAACCTGCCGCCAGATGATTGGCGGAGGTACTTGAGGAACAAGCAAGAGTATTGCAGGCGTGATTTGGACTAGGGACCGTCCAATCCACTCGACGATGAATTGCTTGCAAAGCTAGCAGGAGTTGTTCACCTATTGGTTTTGAGCGCCGCGATCATAGTAAGTGAGTGAATCATGGGATTGAACTTGTTACGCGAACGGTTTAGCGATTGGCTTGCAGATTATGGGCCGGAAAGTCGTGCCCAGCTCCTCGCCAAGCTTGAAAAACATGTCGGCCAGAAAATCGATGTGAGCGCCTGGCAAGTTGAGGACAGAGCTTTTCCCCGTGTCGGCAGCTATACGAGTTACGGGATTTTTCGGCTGTGCCTCCAGTACGTCACGATGGGCGATTTCGCGGATGAACTTGACGAGGCTGATGACGTGGAGTTCGAAGCGCTCCGGGAATTTCGGACCGAATTAAAGCCTGGATTCTTGAAGGTGCCCTATGCCGCCCATTTCCTAAACTCCGGAGATACCGACACGATTTTTATCCCGATCATGTTTGCAAAGCCGTTTGCTTACGATGAGCGATTTGTGGCCAGTTTGCCTGGCGCCGTAAAGGCCTTGGAGGCTTTTGCAAAGGGCCTTAGGGTTGATTTGGCTGTGGAAGCGGAAATGGAGTATGGCGCGGAAAAGGGCAAATGGCTGCCAGTGGCCACCGCCAAGAACGTTGCCCGCATCCTTTATTCCTTTTTCACGGAAAAGCCGAACGCATGCGTGGCCCTGTCCTGAACTCGCATGATAAGCATTTGTGAAAACAGGAGACACTCGATGCTCCCGCTTCATGATCAAATCCAGACTCTAACTCGCCGTCACTTTTTCGGCCGCACGGCACTCGGATTGGGCACCGCGGCCCTGGCGTCGCTCCTCCCCAACCGCCTACGTGCTGACGAAGCGGCGGCGGCACTTTCGCCCACTGGGGGCCTGGCGGGACTGCCTCATTTCGCGCCGAAGGCCAAGCGGGCCATCTACCTGTTCATGGCCGGCGCCCCGTCGCAAATGGACATGCTCGACTACAAGCCGAAAATGGTCGAGATGTTCGACAAGGATCTGCCCGACTCGATCCGCAACGGCCAGCGGCTGACAACGATGACAAGCGGGCAGGCACGATTTCCGATTGCACCGTCGAAGTACAAGTTCTCGCAGCACGGTAAGTCCGGAGCTTGGGTGAGCGAGCTGCTGCCGTGGACGGCAAGAATGGTGGACGACATCGCCATCGTCAAGACAATCTGGACCGAAGCGATCAACCACGACCCCGCCATTACTTACATCTGCACGGGCAACCAGCTGCCAGGCCGCGCCAGTCTCGGCGCGTGGCTCAGCTACGGCTTGGGTACCGCAAACAAAAATCTCCCCGCATTCGTCGTGATGACGGCATCATGGACTGGCCGCAAGGATGCTCAGGCGCTTTACAACCGTTTGTGGGGCTCCGGCACCCTGGCCAGCAAACATCAAGGGGTAGCTCTTCGCTCCAGCGGCGACCCAGTACTTTTCCTATCAAACCCTGCGGGAGTGGACTCCGAGACGCGCCGCCGCATGCTCGACTCATTGGCCCGTTTGAACCAAAAGCAGATGGATGAAGTCGCCGACCCGGAAACGCAAGCGCGCATCGCCCAGTACGAAATGGCATTCCGCATGCAGAGTGCCGTCCCTGAGCTTACTAACATCAAGGACGAGCCGAAAAACATCCTCGATCTGTACGGCCCCGACGTGCACAAGCCCGGGACTTTCGCGGCCAGTTGCCTGCTGGCCCGGCGGCTGGCGGAACGCGACGTGCGTTTCGTGCAGATCTTCCACCGCGGCTGGGACCAGCACGGCAACATTGCCGGCGACCTGCCCAACCAGTGCCGCGACATCGACCAGCCGGCCTATGCACTGATCCAGGATCTGAAGCTCAAGGGATTGCTCGAGGACACGCTGGTGATCTGGGGCGGCGAGTTTGGACGGACGATTTACTGCCAGGGCGGTTTGACGAAAGACAATTACGGCCGCGACCACCACCCTAAGTGTTTCACGATCTGGATGGCAGGCGGAGGAGTCAAGCCCGGCATCGTCTACGGTGAAACCGACGATTTCAGCTACAACATCACGGAAAAGCCGGTGCACATTCACGACCTCAATGCGACGATCCTGCACTGTCTGGGCATCGATCACACACGGCTCTCGTACAAATTTCAAGGGCTCGACATGCGCCTGACCGGCGTCGAGGAGCACAGCGCAGTCAAGGACATCTTGGTCTAGTAATGTGATCAACCCGGTCGTTGACACGCCCCGCTCGCCAGGGAGATTGTGTGGGGGAGGTTGTGTGCACAAATATATTATCATGGGCGTGCAGGGTTGTGGCAAAGGCACGCAGGCCAAGCAGCTCGCCAAAACATTTGACCTCGTCCACATCAGCGTGGGCGACATCTTTCGCTGGCACATTCAGAGCCACACCAAGCTCGCCGCCCGCATCAAACGGCTGATGGCGGACGGTGCACTCGTGCCCGATGACATCGTCGAAGAAGTCGTCCGGCAGCGGCTCGATCAGCATGACTGGAACTTCGGGTTCATCCTTGACGGCTTCCCACGCAATCACCACCAGGCCGAGTTTTTCTTGGAGAGCTACGACATCGACGCGGTAATCCAGATCGACGTGCCCGACCAGGTGGTGCTCGACCGCATCATGAATCGCCGCCTGTGCGGCAAGTGCGGCCTGGATTACAACCTCATCTTCCACCGGCCCGCCGTGGTCGACGTCTGCGACGTCTGTTCCGGCCCACTGCTGTCTCGAGCCGACGATAACCCCGACGCCGTCCGCGCTCGGTTGAAAGATTATCACGACAAAACGGAACCGATCCTGGAGTTATTCCGCACCAAGGAACTGGTGGTTGCAGTGGACGGCACGCGCCCGGCAGCCGAGGTGCAGGACGAAATTTGGCGGGGTCTTGGATTGAGCGTTGCGGACAAGTGACCCGGATGCCTTGGAACGTTCGGAAGAAATAAGCATGGTCTGGCGAGTCCGAAGCGCAAAGCAAGGACGAGCCCCATCCGTTCCTGCGGCTATTCGGCTCGTCCTTGCTTTGCGCTTCGGACTCGCCGCATTCCTCTTGACCCTCGCCGCATTTGTTCCGAACGCACTTGAAACGAAAAACCGGAGCGGCCTGCTTGGCAGACCGCTCCGGTTGACGTTATCACGTGCCTTAATGGCGGATCAGTTCTTGCTCTCTGCCCCTGTCGTTACAAGTTGATCGGGGACTGGCGGCGTCACCGACGACGTGTCGAAGACCAGCTTCTTCTCACCTTCGACCTCGCCGGCCGTCACGGTGATGGTGTCCTTGCCCACGAACTTGCCGCGGAGCAGGTCTTCCGACAGGGGGTCTTCCAGGTAGTGCTCGATCGCACGGCGCAAAGGACGGGCACCGTACTCCAAGCTCGTGCCCTTCTCGATCAGCAACTCCTTCGCGGGGTCGGTCATGACCAGCAGCAGACCCTTCTCCTTGAGCCGCTTCATCACCTTCGACAGTTCGATGTCGATGATGTGCTTGAGGTTGTCCTTGTTCAGCGAACGGAAGACGATGATGTCGTCAACACGGTTCAGGAACTCGGGCCGGAATTCCTTCTCCATCGCGCTCTTGAGCTTGTTCTTCATCGACTCGTAATTGCCGTCCTCCGTCCGTGGGCGGAACACATCCGTCATCGAACGCCGGCCGGTGATTTCCTCGGCGCCGATGTTGGTCGTCATGATCACGATGGTGTTCTTAAAATCGATGACCCGGCCAACGTTGTCGGTGAGACGGCCTTCTTCCATGATCTGGAGCAGAATGTTCCAGACTTCAGGGTGAGCCTTCTCGATCTCGTCGAGCAAAACCACGCTGTACGGCTTCCGGCGGATCTTTTCGGTCAGCTGGCCGCCCTCTTCGTAACCGATGTAGCCGGGGGGCGCACCCGTCAGCCGACTGACGTTGTGCTTCTCCTGATACTCGGACATGTCGAGCTGCACGAGTGCGTTCTCGTCACCGAACATGAAGTGCGCGAGCCGCTTTGCAAGCAAGGTTTTGCCCACGCCGGTCGGCCCAGCAAAAATGAAGCTCCCGATCGGACGCTTCGGGTCCTTAAGACCAGCCCGGCTCTTGCGCACCGCCTTGGCAATGGCGCAAATCGCCTCGTGTTGGCTGATGACCTGCTTGTGCAGTTCGTCTTCCATTTGCAACAGGCGGGCGGTTTCGTTGTCCTCCAGTCGCTTGAGCGGCACACCGGTGATCTTGCTCACGACCTCGGCGATAACGTCCTTGTCGACGACGCCGTCGATCTCCTTGGATTTCTCACGCCAGTCGCGCGTGATGCGTTCCTTCTCCTTCTTGAGCTTGTCGGCCTGATCGCGCAGGTGAGCGGCTTTCTCGAAATCCTGCTCGGCTACAGCAGATTCCTTCTCCTGGATGAGCTGCTCCATCCGGGCGTCGAGGTCCTTCAAGTCCGGCGGCCGGGTCATCGCTTTGAGGCGAACCCGCGCACCGGCCTCGTCAATGACGTCGATCGCCTTGTCCGGAAGACAACGGCCGCTGATGTAGCGGTCGGACAGCTCAACCGCCTCACCAAGGGCCTCGTCCTTGATCTGGACGCGGTGGTGAGCCTCGTAGCGGTCGCGGAGCCCGCGAAGAATCTCGATCGTCTCGTCCTTGGACGGCGGGTTGACAATAATCTGCTGGAAGCGGCGCTCGAGGGCGCCATCCTTTTCGATGTACTTGCGATACTCGTCCAGCGTGGTCGCGCCGATGCACTGGATTTCGCCGCGAGCCAGCGCCGGCTTGAGCACGTTGGAGGCGTCGATGGCGCCTTCCGCGCCGCCAGCACCTACTAACGTGTGCAGTTCGTCGATGAACAGGATCGTGTTTTTCGCCCGGCGGACCTCGTTCATGACCGCCTTGATGCGCTCCTCGAACTGACCGCGGTATTTGGTCCCCGCGACCATCATGGCCAGGTCGAGGACGACGATACGCCGATCGCGCAGCAGTTCGGGGACATTGCTGTCCACGACCAGCTGGGCCAGGCCTTCGACGATGGCCGTCTTGCCGACGCCAGCTTCGCCGAGGAGGACAGGGTTATTTTTGGTGCGGCGGCTCAAAATCTGGATGACGCGTTCGATCTCATTGGCCCGACCGATGACCGGGTCCAGCTTGCCCTGCCGGGCCAGCTCGGTCAGGTCGCGGCCAAAGCTGTCAAGGGCCGGTGTCTTGGACTTGCCCTTCGTCGCCTGTCGTTCGCCGCCGCTGCTGCCGCTTTCTTCCGTAGGCATGTTGTGCCCCAGTAAATTAAGGACTTCCTCGCGCACTTCTTCGAGCTTGAGGCCAAGGTTCATCAAAACCTGAGCAGCTACGCCTTCCTGTTCGCGCAGCAAGCCCAGCAAAAGGTGTTCCGTGCCGACGTAGTTATGATTGAGATTGCGTGCCTCCTCGATGGAGTATTCGATGACCTTCTTGGCCCGAGGCGTCTGGGGCAGCCTGCCCATCGTTACCATGTCGGGCCCCGACTGGACGATCTTTTCGACCTCCAGACGAATCTTGCGGAGGTCGATGTCCAGGTTTTTGAGGACGTTGGCGGCAACTCCGGACCCCTCCTTGACTAGCCCGAGGAGGATATGCTCGGTGCCGATGTACTCATGGTTGAAGCGCTGCGCCTCTTGATTGGCGAGCTGCATCACTTTGCGGGCGCGGTCCGTGAAGCGTTCATACATTCCAGCCATCTCCGACTGTCCCTTTCCACGTCCGTCTCGGCGCTCCGAATGGTGTGAAAGTGGGGAGAGCAGTGTGTGGTTTCGTGTCGTCTATGCAATTCTTCTCATTCACCCCTCCGATGTCCAGAGGGAAACCAGCGGCACCGGCGGGAGTCGTAAGCCGTGCGAGCCAACTTGAGCGGCTGCGCGTTCCGGACGCGCGGGAGGTCCGTTTGGAGACGGATGGTGTTGGAGAGGTGCAAAAGGTAGGTAACCCTTATTGCCCCCTGAGATTCTATTCCCTGGATGCACACAAAGCAAGGATTGGTGGCAGACCGTTACGATCGGGGAAACTGCGGAAAATAGGGCTGAGTTTTCAGTACAGAGCGCGCAAGTCTGCCGACAAGACCGCAACTTAGGGATTGGATCTCGGTCCATACCAAATTTCTAACCCCTCGCGCCGACGAAACGACTGCGGTCCACGAATCACGACGCGCGCGATGACTTGGAGGATTTCCCACGCGGAGTGGGCCCGGAGCTTACGGCCAGAGGTTATTACGCGCTCCCTTAGAATTACCCATCGGCCCTGCCGCTTGAGACGTTGACCGAACGCCAATTCCTCAGCGGCAAACAGTTCCTCGTCGAAACCGCCGGCCGTCAGATACGCCTCGCGCGTGCAGAAGAGAAAGCAACCGCCGGCGACACCGAACAATCGGTACAATGGCGTCGTGAACCATTGCATGAGGACAGCGTAGGCCGGCAATTTGCCATCGAAACGAAAGACGCAGCCGCCCCCCACGGCACCTTTGTGGAGCGCCTGCATAGCGGCTCGCACTACTGCCGTATTGACCAACGTGTCCGCATCGACGAAAAAGAACCACTCGCCGGCAGCCGCGCGGGCGCCGACATTGCGTGACGCCGAGATCTGGCGACGGTCGTGGCTGACCACGCGCGCACCTTGCTCAGCCGCAATGGCTGCGGTGCTGTCGGTCGAGGCATCGTCGGCAACCACAATCTCGTACAGATCCCCAACGGCTCGGCCCGCATCGTGCAGAGCAGCCAATGTGGTGCCGAGGAGCGCTTCTTCGTTGTGGGCGGGTACGATGAACGATATCATGGGTCTAGCGGATCTCGCTGGGCGGTAGTGCAGTTTAGCGTGTTCTTGTTGACACGGCGCAGTCTTCCTTTATGATGACAAACGCCCACAATTTTCGGCCGCGTCGGGTTGCCCGCATTCCCCAGCTCCCGAGGCTTGGCCGCCCCCCAGTGTCCTCCCCATGCGAGTGCTCCTTGAGTTTTAGCTCGGTGAGTGCTATCATTCGGGAAGGGAATCCCTGCTGATGCCTGCCTTTGATCCAGCCAAAGACATCCGCATCCTGCGCGCGCCGACTGTTTATCTGACTGGCCGTCAGATGGTTGACGCAGGCGACGTCGATCGTTTCCTGGCCGACCACGGCGTCAGCTGGCAATCAGACACCGAAGTGGCGGGTGAGCAGCTGGCGGAGGTGGCAGGACGACTTTGTTACATGTCGTTCGCCAAGCCGCGGCCGGGCGGAAATAAAGCCTACCTTGACCACATCTTGGAGGTCGGGCACGGCTCGGTTTTGGAGCACGCCGTCTGGAGCTTTATATTCACGGGCGTATCGCGCAGCTTGACTCACGAACTCGTACGCCACCGCAGCGGCTTTGGGTACTCGCAATTAAGCCAGCGTTATGTGGATGAGTCCGTTGCGGAGTACGTCGAGCCGGACGTAATTGCAGATGACCCCGAGAGCCATGCCATTTGGCTGGAAGCCGTTGGACACGTTCATCAAGCTTATATGAAATTAGTTGCTCGTCTGGCCGAACAGTTTAGGGACGAGCCCGATCGAACTCTCCGCCGCAAGCTTGCCCGCCAGGCGGCCCGAAGCGTGTTGCCCAACGCCACCGAGACGAAGATTTTCGTCACGGCCAATGCACGTGCGCTGCGGCATTTCATCGAATCGCGGGCCAGTCGGCACGCGGAAGTCGAGATTCGCAAGCTCGCGGTGCAGGTTTTGCGCATTATGCAGGTCGAGGCGCCCAACCTGTTCGCGGACTATCAGCTGACGCCGCTGCCCGACGGAACCTTTGAGGCGACCACGCCGCACCGTAAGGTCTGACATTTTTTTCGCCCGCCCGATTTACTTTTGCCGCTGGCTAGCGGCAAGCCCGCTTCCATTCTGATGCCCTCGTGGAGCATCGTTCGAGGAACTTCATGACACACGACGACTCGGTTCAAGGCGTACTGGAGTTGCACCCCAAGGGGTACGGCTTCCTTCGCAACGCCGCACGAAATTACACGGCCCAACAGGCCGATCCTTACGTTCCGACCCCTCTTATTCAAAAGCTCGGTTTGCGCGAGGGCTTGTTGCTAACGGGCCCTGTTGAGCCCGCCAAAAAAGGCAGTGGTCCCCGTCTCGCCCGCATCCTTCAGATCGAGAATCAGACGCCAGACAAGTATCGACCCCGCAAGTTCGATGATCTCACGCCCATCGATCCCCACGAGCAGATCAAGCTGGAGACCGGCCGTGAACCGCTGACGACGCGCGTCATGGACCTGCTGTGTCCGATTGGTAAAGGCCAGCGCGGATTGATCGTTGCGCCACCGCGGACAGGCAAGACCATCCTGTTGCAACACATTGCCCAGGCGGTCGTACAAAACCACCCCGAAATGCACCTCATGATGCTGCTGATCGACGAGCGGCCCGAGGAAGTGACGGACATGCGCCGCACGATCCGCGGCGAGGTCATCGCCAGCAGTTCGGACCGCGACTCCGCCGCCCACGTCCGCTGCGCCGAACTGGTCATCGAGCGGGCCAAGCGACTCGCGGAGCAGGGCAAGCAGGCGTTCGTGCTGCTCGACAGCCTGACGCGGCTGGCGCGGGCTTACAACAAGAACACCGGCAACGGCGGCCGTACCATGAGCGGCGGCGTCGATTCGCGCGCTCTCGAAACTCCCAAGCGCCTGTTCGGCTCGGCCCGCGTCTTTGAAGAAGGCGGATCGCTGACCGTGATGGGCACAGCCCTCATCGAGACCGGCAGCCGCATGGATGACGTGATCTTCCAGGAGTTCAAGGGCACCGGAAACATGGAAATGGTCCTGGACCGCAAGCTTGCCGACCGTCGTATTTTCCCGGCCCTCGACATCCCGCAATCCGGCACTCGCAAGGAGGAGCGGATCCTGGCGCCCGAGGTCCTACGACAAGTCACCCTGCTGCGTCGCATGCTGGTTCAAATGAGCCCGACCCAGGGCATGGAAATGCTTGTCAAAAAGCTGGGCGAATACGATACGAATGCGGACTTCTTGGAGAAGTTTTCGATCAAATAAAGGAATGTGAAAGAGGGGAATGAAACACAGAAATGCGCCTTTCATTCCCCACGCCTTCGGTTGTTTCACTTCTTCAGCAAACCCCGAACCTTCAGCCATGCCGCCAGGCGGTCTGGCCACGTTGATAGTACCGGGTCCTTCGGGGCCAGACCTACGCCGTGCATGCCTTCCTCGTAGATGTGAAGTTCCGCGGGCACCTTCGCCTTGCGCAAGGCCAGGTAAAACAAGACGCTGTTCTCCGGAGGCACCCCTGTATCGGCGTTTGTGTGAAACAGAAAGGTGGGTGGCGTCTTGTCTGTCACCTGTTTGTCGTTGCACAGGCTTTCGAGCAACTTCGGGTCAGGATTCTTGCCGATCAGGTTCTCCCGCGATCCCTTGTGGCAGTAGGGGTCTTCAAAAGTGATTACCGGGTAGCACAGGATGGCGAAATCAGGCCGGCAACTTACTTTTTCAATCGGATCCTCGGCGTCGGACTTGCCGTCATCGAAATGCGTGGCCGCGGTTGACGCGAGGTGACCGCCGGCGGAGAAGCCCCAGATGCCGATCTTGTGTGGATCGACATTCCATTCCTTGGCCCGACTGCGGACGGTACGGAGGGCCCGCTGAGCGTCCTGGAGCGGTGCCGGATGGTGGTAGGGCGGGGCGATCCGGTATTTCAGGACGAAAGCTGTTACGCCAAGCTTGTTCAGAAACTCAGCCGGCTCTTTGCCCTCGTGGCCAGAAGCGAGAAAGCCGTAGCCGCCGCCTGGGCAAACAATGACTGCGGCCCCACTCGCCTTGTCTGACGGGGCAGGGTAGACCGTGATGGACGGTTTGTCGGCGTCTTCTTCACCGGCCGCACCTGGCGCACCCTTGGCCCACAGTAACTCGACTTTCGGCTTGTCCGGCTCCTTGGGCTTGTCCGGTTCCTTCGGCTTGTCCGGTTGGGCGACGAGGAAAGGGAGCATCAGGAGCATTAACACGACGGTCATGGTAGGTCCTTTCGAAGCCAGGGTGAATGGCAGACATGGAAGTGAATACCCGGTCTTGCAACCCGCGACAGCGGTTTCGATCATCATTCATTTCGAAAATATGCCAATGCGCAACAGCACTTTGCCTCGGTGACCGGGCTGGGCGGCCTGGCGAACTGCGGCGTTGACGTCATCGAGCGAAAACGTTGCTCCGATTTCCGTCGAGAGCGTGCCGCCTTGCATCAGCTTGCCGATGCGGTTGAAAAGTCCCAACATCGTTAGCACTCCCTGGTCGCGAACCCATTCCGATAACCAGAAGCCTTCCACTTTTTTCTGACCGACCAGCAAGACGCGGGGATCGATTTGAATCGGTTCGCCGGCCAGAGTGCCGTAGAGCAGTAAGCGGCCGCCGCGGCCAAGGCTTTGCAATGCTTGTGTGCCTGTAGTGCCACCGACCGAGTCGATGGCGTATGGAACGCCGGCGCCTTCTGTCAGGGCCTGGACGCGCTCAATCAGGTTTTCCTCGTTGGTTGCGACCACCGCCGTGCCGCCGAGCCGAGTCAGCTCCTCGGCCTGTTCCCGGCGGCGAACCACGTTTAGCGTCCGAAAGCCGTAGAGTTGACCCAGGCGAATCACCATGCGGCCAAGTGCGCTGGCTGCTGCCGTTTGCAGCAGCCACGCGCCAGGCGGCACACGGAGGATATAGCGCGTCATGGCCAGGGCGCTCGCCGGGTTAACGAAGAATGTCGCGGCCTGCTCGTCTGACATGGTTGCCGGTATCGGCACCGCCTGGCGGGCGGGAAGCACGACCTGTTCCTGCCAGTTCCCTGTGCCGCTGTTGAGAACCGCGACCCGTTTGCCTTTGACGCGCCACGCCAACAAGCCCGATCCCTCCTCGACGACGCCGACGCCCTCAAAGCCGGGCGTTGCCGGCAGCGGAGGGCGTTTGCCATATTGGCCACGGACCATAAGCAGGTCCGACGGATTGATCGGACTGGCCAGCATGCGCACCCGAACCTCGCCCGGCCCAGGCGCCGGCGACGGCACGTCACGTACTTCTAACACCGTTTCGGGATCGCCAAACGTGTCGAAAACGACGGCTTTCATTGTCGGGCATACCTCGCCGTGGCTGGTGAAATCGCGCCGAAAGCGAATTTATTCTGCGGTGTGGCAGTCAGATGTCTTGAGTACGTCGAGCAATTGGTTTACGTGTTCCGGCGTGTGGGCCGACGTCAGGCCGATGCGTAACCGGGCGGTGCCATCGGGAACGGACGGCGGCCGAATTGCGGGTACCAGTACTCCCCCCGCTCGGAGTTTGTTGGAAAGCGAGATCGCTGTCTGAGATTCGCCCACAATCAAGGGAATGACATGGCATACTGAGGCACCCACGTCGTAGCCAAGCGCCCGCAATTCTTCCCGCAACCGACTGGCCTGAGCAAGAAGTCCCTGCCGCAGTTGCGGCTGTTCTTGCACGACACGAACCGCCTGCCGCGCGGCCGCGGCTGCGGGGGGGGGGCCAACGCGGTGGAGAAGACATAAGGGCGAGCGAAATTGATCAGGTAGTCGATCAAGGTGCGCGAGCCGACGACGAAGCCACCCTGGGCCCCCAGTGCCTTGCTCAAGGTGCCGACTTTGATGAGCCGCTCGAGCTTGGCAGATGCCGACAGCAAATCCGTGACGCCCCGTCCGTGCTCACCGATCACACCGGTAGCGTGGGCTTCGTCAAGAACCACCATCGCGTCAAATTGCTCCGCCAGTTCCAGCAACTCGCGCAGCGGTGCCAGGTCGCCGTCCATGCTGAAGACGCTGTCGGTGACGATGAACCGCCGCCGTGCTGCCGAGCCTTTGCTTCGCAGGAGCGCGGTGAGATGACCCAGGTCGGTGTGGCGGTAGACGCTGGTGGAAGCGCGCGAAAGACGGCACCCCTCGATGAGGCTGGCGTGGTTCCACGCGTCACTGAAAATGGCGTCGCTGTCGCCCGCTAATGTGCTGACAACGGCGAGGTTGGCTGCGAAGCCGCTGCTGAAAACGAGAGCAGCTTCCTGGCCCTCCCAGGCCGCCAACTCCCGCTCGAGTTTGCGAAGGGGCGGCAAATAGCCGGAAACCAATGCCGATGCGCCGGCGCCGCAGCCGTAACGGCGCGCGGCCCGACTGGCGGCTATTGCTAGTCGAGGGTCGCCTGCCAGGCCAAGATAATCGTTGGAGGAAAAGTTGAGGAACTCGCGCCCTTGCCAGCGAACATAGGCGCCCTGCACGGACTGCATTCGGCGCCGGACACGGTGCAATCCGCGCCGCCGGCGCTCGGCAAGGTCGTCGTCCATCCACGTACTCATGTCAGGAGCCGGTCAGGAGAGGACGGGCAGTTCCCACGTGGTCGCCGGCGGCGCCGCGGGCGAGGCGATATTCGGGTCGAGGTCGCCGACTCGGTCATCGTGCCACTGCAATTCGAGATCCTCGATCATCTGGAGGTCCTCGCCGTTGGGTCGGCCCGCGGTGGCCAGGTAATTGCCGATCAGGCCACTGGTGCCGCCGACGTAGAAGATCCAGCTTTGCAGGTCGCGCAAGTTCTTTTCGCGGCCGCCGGCGATCTTGAGGTCTTGACGCGGCAGTACCAGGCGCATGACTGCGATGATCTTTAGGATTTCCATGGGTCGCAACCGGGGCGCATTTTCGAGCGGCGTGCCGGGTATCGGGAAGAGGAAGTTGAGCGGCACCACACTCGGATTCAATTCCTTCAGGCTGAACGCCAGGCTCACTCGGTCCGCAACCGTCTCCCCCATACCGAATATGCAGCCGCAGCAAGTTTCCAGTCCCACACGTTGGGCCAAGCGCACGGTGTCCACGCGCTCTTGCCAGGCGTGGGTGGTAACAATCTGCGGGTAGAATTCCTTGGAGGTTTCGAGATTGTGATTGATGCGGCGAACGCCGGCCGCCTTGAGGTCCTTGGCCTGGTCTTCGGTCAATCGGCCAAGGGTAGCGCAATGGCAGATGCCATCCACTTCCTTCATCGCATGGACGGCTTCCATGATTTTCGGCCACTCGCGGGCAGTCGGGCCCCGACCTGCATTCACGATCCCGAACGCACTGGCCCCGCGCTGCTTGGCGTCGGTGCAGGCCTGCGCCACCTCGTCGCCGTTCATCATCGGGTGCGGCTCAATGCCCGTGTCGAAATGGGCACTTTGCGCACAAAACTTGCAGTCCTCGCTGCAATTGCCGAACTTCGTTGGCAAGATGCTGCAGAACGTCACGCGGTTACCGTGAAAATGCCTGCGGACCTTGTGAGCGGCATAGAAGAGGTCGTAAACGTCCTCGCCCTCCAGCCGGAAGAGTTCATCTGCCTCGGCCCGAGTGACTTCCCCTCCTGCAATCACTCGGCGGCTGAGGGCGAGAAGGTCCGGCATACCGTTGTCCGT
>Ga0206872_10181_pt1 | contig 18363 bp, 15 predicted proteins | sample Alteio_BWOrgCont_34_FD_152906 | JGI IMG/M metagenome (GOLD analysis project Ga0206872, IMG submission 152906) | Enriched cells from forest soil in Barre Woods Harvard Forest LTER site, Petersham, Massachusetts, United States -... | ecosystem: Environmental > Terrestrial > Soil > Temperate forest >... | reverse complement strand
CCACATAAAGTTAATGCCAACTCCGTCAGGATCGCGCTTTTTGGAGTCCTCCCTCAAATCGTTAAGCACACGATCCAAGGACAAGTCGTAGCGGACTTCATTGCGGCGCATGTGCTCCAGTTTGGTAAGGATTTCCTGGCGTCCGGGGGTCGTGTAAACCAGGTTGGTGTGGGCCATCGGGTTTGGAATCGGCAGGCTGTCTTGTTTAGTAGGGGGGATCCACTCTTGTTCCACCGCAGCTATGGATGTCTTGGCCACAGCCTCACGAAGACGGGCGTTGGCCGCAAACTGCGCTTCCTTGACAAGATCCAGATAATACGGGGCGGTTTTGTTCGATGGATCTTCCTTGAGAATACGGTTGAGAATATTTGTCGCCTCACTGTATTTGCCCATTTCGTACAACAACTTGGCATTTTGCACCTGGGTGGCGATATCAACCTTTTCCTTTTTCATATCAGGAATGGTTTTGACCAATTCAGGGCTGGGCACGGTGCCTTGCATCGCCACGGTTCGATTTTCAATTTCCCGCTTGAGCTTGCGCAAAGATTCGTTGTTTGGATCGACTTTAAGAGCGGCCTCGACTTGCGCCAAAGCTTCCGCCATTTCTCCGCGGGCCATGGCTTGCCGGGCCAGTTTCTCGCGCACACCATCCAAACCTGCCAGGGCCTGTCTTTTCTCCAGATCCACCGTGGGATTCCCAACCTGAACAAGCGGGGTAAGAGCCACGGCTTCCTGATAAAGTTTGGCCGCCTCAGTCAGTTGACCTCTCTTTTGGGCCGCCACGGCCTGGTCCAGCTTCAAGTGCAGACGGATGGTGGCCTCCTGGCGGCGCACCGCTTCCTCCTCGGCAATTTGCACCGAATCTTGAGCGATAGATCGTTGGACTTGCAACAAAACGGCAAGAATGAAAACGAGGCGAAAGGTAATTTTAACTGCGGATGTCATGATATCGTGTCTCTTTTTTTAAAAGTAAATCCCATCATGGGCTTTCATTCCATTTGATTGTCGTCTTTTTATTGTTGCTGACCGATTGCACTCTAATGAGATTGTTTGTTATTTCAACAATTTTATACTGTTCGTCGTCCAGTTTGATCGTGTCATCGACGCGCTTTTTAAGCAGATTGAGCGATTCGGGATCGTACTTGATATCCACCGTATAGCCATCCACTTGTTTGTACGAATTCGTTTTTGAGATCCAAACGTTTTCCTGAGTCGCCTGAATCTCCAATTGCAAATCTGTTGGGTCGTTCAAAGCACCTTTAATGCCACGGATAATATAAAGGCCCGATTTCGGCTTTGCGTCCTTCTCAGCATATTCCGTCGTCCTCTTTCCCGAGTGAGTTTGCAGGCTCATAATGTAAACCCCGCCGTTGCCACTGGCATGATCGAAGGCAATTACTGTATACAGGGGGTCTATCTTGATGACGGAAAGGGCGTCAGGCCCTGTCTTAAGAAATTTGTGCAATTCACCGTTGATTCTCCTCCAAGTGACCGGATTGAACAGATTATGCGCGCCGGAAAGAACAACTGGCGGCGGATTGGTGACTTCAGCCAAGGCCAGCAAATCGGCGCTCAGATCCAGCGGAACAAGCGGCTTGGCCCTGGACGGTATCTCGGAAACCGGTTGATTCATTTCTGCCTTAACGGCAGTAATTTTGGCGCCCATCCATACTGCCGCAGCCGCCAAACCCAGCAATACGACGCACAGGATGATTTTTTCGTAATGCTTCTTGAGGAACTGCAATATGGCTTGAATGACGGCTTGCATTAGTGCTCCAACGCCTTGAGTTTTACCACTTCAACCAAAAGAGTTATCAGCAATCTCTTTTCCGACAGTATTGTGACCGGAGGCCCGTAAACCGTGGCAACGGAGCCCGAAGCGACAGATGCTGAGGAACTCGTGGCTAAGCCTGGTTTCGTCCCGGGAATTCCCGCACGCGGCTTCAACGGATTTGCCGTCGCATTGGCGTATCGCGGCCCAAGAGCAGCGACCGCCGGTTGTTGCTGCGACGTCGTCGCTTGCGGCGCAGTCGTTTGTGGCGCCGACGGATCGGCTTGGACATCAATGGCTTTGATAATGAAACAATTGCTGGATCGCGCAAATCCATCCAGCACCGCGGCAATTTCGGCGCTAAAACCTCCGAAGGTGATTTTGTACGGGGTAACAATCCCCCATTGATTGGTCACGATAGGGGTGGTCAAACAATCTCCGTTGCCATTGTCTTCAGGCGAAACAGGCGCCCGCTGTAAACCAGAAAGATAATTGATTTTGGCATTATAGAGAATGTTCAAAATGGTGCTGATTTCCTCCAGTTGTTGCATCCAGGGCCCGATGTTGCCTGGGGGATAAGTGAGCTTTCCTATCAGGCCGGAGAAGGAAAAAGAGTAATCGGCCGGCACTTGAACTCCCGCATTGGTGGCCGCGGCGCGAAATTGGACAAGACTGTCTTCAAGGTAAGTTTTGAACCCTCTTTGATCCTCCACCGGCGGCGCTGGAAAGGGCTCAAATCTTTTTCTGAAATCAGCCAGAAACATGCGCACATGGGCCTCGTCCGTTTTGGCTGCCTGAATGTTCTCCGTGGAGGGATAGGGGGTTTTTTGCTGGACCGCTTGATAGTTGCTGAACGTTTGGGCGTAATCATCGCTCAACCCGGTGTTGGCATTCAGGGCGCTGTAGAGGAGATAGGAGCAATAGCCGGTCAAAAGCAACCCGACGGCGATGCTGATAACGAAGAATAGGTTTCGTTTGATCCAGGCCATACTTAGAGTTTGAAAGGTTTCGCCAGTTCCACCGTCAGGGAGAAGCTAAAAGTGTTGGAACCTTCGTCCGTCTGGATGCCGCTGGGACCAAACGCGCTTTTCCCGGTAAAATAAGGACTGTTGGTCAGATTCTGCAAAACAGAGTAGGCCAGATCGGAATTGGCTGAAGGGGAAAGATCCAGGCGGTTCACCCCGCGGCAAAGAAGGTTGACTATGCTGATGACATTCCCCTGCCCCGGCGATGGGGCAACAGGCGCAACAGGCGCAGGAGCCGGATTGTTCCTGAGTCCGGGCAAGCCCGGCATGCGGAAACCCCTGCCCCCACCCATAGGATTTCCTCCGCTGCTGGGAGCACTGGCGCCACTCAGACTGCCTTCGCCAGGTACAACCGGAGTAAACTTCACCACCCACACTCCCACATCCGTATTTTTGCCACTATTGTCGGGTGTCTGGAAACTGGCTTTTGTCGCCTCTTCCGCTTTCATCAATACCGACCGCAATTCTGTCAACAGTTTTATCCAATAAAAGCGATCCTGCGCCAATACCACCATCTGGTCGGCCTGGCTCTTGAATTGAGTCCGATCACGAAGGGCGTTGTCCAATTGCTGGCTTAACAAGGTCAAACTGTCCAGCGGCCCCTTGAGATCCTCCAACTTGCGGCGTTTAACATCGCCGATGCGGGACTCGGCCAGGTAAATGGCAAAAACCACCAGCGCCAGGCTGAAAACCGAGGCGATAAGATAGGGTTTTTTGTGGGCGAATTCCTGCCGTTGAATCGAGCTCTTCGGCATCAAATTCATCTCGACAGGGCAGTGGGCCAAATCCCGCAAACCCAACCCGACCACTTCCCCGAAGGAATGGGCATACTTGGAAAGTTCATCCAAATCCAGGCCGGGATCGATTTCTATGTTGCGGAAGGGATTAAAATAATCGACGGGCAAATTGAGTTTTTCCGCGAAGAATTGCGCGGTGTAGGGCATGATGGATGCGCCGCCGGAAAGGAAAAGCCGTTGCGGAGCGGACCCGCCTTGCTGGCCGCGAAAGAATTGAATCGTTTGATTCACCTGGATGTGCAGCCGGGTCATGACCTGGCGGGCAATTTTTGAAATGGCCGCGGCATGCGGGTCCTCCGGCTCGGCATAGGCCCCGCCCAGGCTGACCGAGCCTTTTTCAATCTTCGTCGCCTCGGCTTCCGGGTAGCGCATTTTTGCCTCGTTGGCGAAATCCTGCGTAATGGAATTGGCCCCAATGTTGATGCTCCGCGAGTAAACCTTGCCCTTTTCAAAAAAAAGCAAATTGCTGGTTTTCGCGCCAATGTCCAGCAACATGGTGCAGCCTTCCAGATCGCCGTAGTTGTAACGAAAGGCGTTGCACAGCGCAGCCGGCGACACATCAACGAGTTTCAGGCGCAAACCGGCGCCTTCGGCCGCACGAAAGAGGCCTTCAACAATTTCAGATTTGACCGCCACCAGCAACACTTCCAGTTCGCTGGTGGCGGAGGTGCCGAGAATTTGATAATCCCACACCACTTCGTCCAGCGGAAATGGCACATTTTGCTGGGCTTCGTAACGAATAATTTGTGTTACCTTGGAAGTGTCAACCGGCGGCAGCTTGACAAATTTGGAAAAAACGTGGAAGCCGGGCGCACAAACATTGATCTGCCGGGAGCCAAAGCTTTTTTCGGACAGCAATTCCTGCAACGCCTTCAGGATGGCGGCCTCGCGGGTCTGCTCCTGCGAGCCCTCAAGGCCAAGGGTCTTGATGCCATATTGCTTGAGGCGCAAACCCCCGGTTTCGTTTTGTTCAAACTCCGCCAGCTTCAAACTTCCAGCCCCAAAATCGGCCGCCAAAAATGATTTCGAATTTAACATTGAATTCGCTTACGCCACAAATACGACAGACACAACAGTTCCAATCCGTTAATTCACATCCTCGACTCGTCTTAAAAGTCCGTGCTAGTTACAGCAAATCAAGCCTGGGGTCAATTGTTTTGATACAGAACTTTTCTTAAGCTGGTTGCGTGCCACGGGGCGGACCGGGACCCCGTTCACATACCATCGCAAATAAAAAGCCATTCCCCGTCCACCGCCTCCGCCCATGGCCATTTTTGCTTTAATTTCACGCATAATGCGTGAAATTAGCGCACACCCAATGTTGGCCGGACCTTATATTTTGCCGCGGAAATATTTAATAGTTTTGACAAGCCCGGCGGCCAGCGGGACGCGCGGTTCCCAACGCAACAGCGCCCGGGCCCGCGTAATATCGGGCTGGCGCTGGCGGGGATCATCCTGGGGCAGCGGTTTATAAATTATTTTGCTGCGCGATCCGGTGGCGCGGATGATTTGGCGGGCAAACTCCAGCATCGTCATTTCCACCGGGTTGCCAATGTTCACCGGATCGTTCGTCGCGCTCATCATCAAACGGTAAATGCCCTCAATCAAATCGGAGCAATAACAAAAACTGCGCGTCTGCGTTCCCCGGCCAAAAACGGTGACCGGCTTGTTCTTCAAAGCCTGGCTGATAAACGCCGGCACCACCCGGCCGTCGTTCAGGCGCATGCGCGGCCCATAGGTGTTGAAAATGCGCACAATTTTAGTGTCAATACTATGCTCTCGGTGGTAAGCCATGGCCAGGGCCTCGGCAAAACGCTTCGATTCATCATAACAACCGCGCGGGCCGATGGTGTTGACATTTCCCCAGTACTCCTCGGTTTGCGGATGCACCAGCGGGTCGCCGTAAATCTCGGATGTTGACGCCAGCAAAAACCGCGCGGCTTTGGTTTTCGCCAGGCCGAGGGCCTTGTGCGTGCCCAGCGAACCCACTTTCAAGGTTTGAATCGGCAATTCCAAATAATCAATCGGGCTGGCCGGGGAGGCAAAATGCCATACATAATTCACCGGCTGATCCAGGAAAAGGAACTCAGTCACATCCTGCTCGATGAATTTGAAATTCTGGTTCCCGGCCAGATGCGCGATGTTGTCCACCGAACCGGTGACAAAGTTGTCAATCGCCACCACCTTATGACCGCGTTGCAGCAAATAATCGACCAGGTGCGATCCCAGAAAGCCGGCGCCGCCGGTGACGACAGAGGTGGGTTGGAGTTTGCGGGTCTTAATTTTTTTTATCATGGTCAAGTTTGATCAACTCGCTCCTTTGCCCAGGAGAACGACCCAAATGGTGCGCCAGAGAATTTTGAAGTCCAGCCAGATTGTCCAATTATCGATGTATTCCAAATCTAAACGCACCCATTCCGCAAAATCCTTGATGTTGTTGCGCCCTGAAATCTGCCAAAGGCAGGTCAAACCCGGCTTGACGCTCAGGCGGCGGCGGTGGGCCACGTCATCGAAGCGCGCCACTTCGTCCACCGGCAAGGGGCGCGGCCCGACCAGGCTCATCTCAAAGCGCACGACATTCAATAATTGGGGAAACTCATCAATGCTGAATTTGCGCAGAATCCGCCCGAACCGGGTGATGCGCGGATCCTTGGTCACCTTGAAGACCGGGCCGGACATTTCGTTGAGCGCGGCCAGTTCCTGTTTCAATTGCTCGGCATTGGTGACCATGGTGCGAAATTTATACATGACAAACGGCTTCCCGTTCAAACCGCTGCGCTCTTGCCGGAAAAAAACCGGCCCCTCGGAAGTCAGTTTGATCACAATGGCGGCAACCACCATGGGCAGCGCAAATAACGCCAGCAGCAGGATGCCGCCGAACAGGTCAACCAATTGTTTGGCCAGCCGGGCCCAGGGCGTCTCCGGCCCGGAATGAAAGACGAAAACAGGCCGTCCAAAAAAATCGTCAAGGCTGGTGCGCGAAATCTGCGTCTTGAAAAAGTCGGCCAACAGCCAGGTTTCGATCCCTTCCAGTTCGCAGGCCAGGATGGCCGCCTCCACCTGGCTGAGCACCGTGTGGCTGGCGTTGATGATGACGGTATTCACGGAGCGGTCATGGATGAATGAAACCAGGTTCTCGAGGGGGGATTTATTCAGGTCGAACTCCCCGATGATCTCCAATTCTTGCAGGGCGGGGCCGATCGAGTCCCGCAATAACTGGGTGTCCTCGGCGGTGCCGATGAGAATGATGCGCCGCTTGAATTGTGCCTGGCCCAATTTGCTCTGATATGCCAGGCGCAACACCTCGCCTTTCAGAATCATCAACCCAAAACTGCAGAAACCAAAGAGCACAAAAACGCCGCGCGCCCCCTGCTGCCCTTCCCTTCGTAACATAAATTGAATCAGAATCAAACCGATGGCGGAGATGGTGCAAGCTTTGGCCAGTTCCCAAGCCACCTGGCGGCGCGGCGAGAAAATTGGCCGTTCATAATAACCCTGCGACTCCAAAATCAAAGGCGTCATGGGAATCACGACCAAAAAAAGCCAGAAGTAAACGGCGCCAAAGTCCGCGATTTGATCGACGTGATCCAGTCCCCGAATGGGCAGTCCATGCCAATTATAACGAACCAGCCAGGCCAGCCATAAACCGAGGGCAAAAAGCCCTCCATCAATAAATTGATAGACCTGTATTCGGACTTGCCGATCACGATGCAGCATTGGATTCGGAACGAGAACTTATTTCACGTTGAACTTCAACTCAAACTGGCTCCGCTGTGAACCGCTTCACTTCTGGGCTTGCAGCGGCAACCGGCCAGCCGGCGAGCCCGTAACCAACTGAAACTCCGGAGCGGATGCTTGAATAAACTTTTCCAAGCGCTCAAATGTGGCCTGTTCCCGCTCCGGAATGCAAGTGGCAAAATAGCTGATGTATGCCCAGCGCTCCAGCTCTCCCTTTTTCAGCATCGTCTTCCACATCGACAACAGGCGCGAGCTTTCTTCTGCCGTGATCTTGTCCCCGGAAACAAACCAGTAAATATAAATGCCAGTGATCATCTGCCCGCTTTTCGGAAGCTGGCGGGTGGCCGTCAGTTTGATGGCCGGAATATCGTAGGCGAACGGACGTTCCACGTGCAGGCTGATCCGCTCGGTTTGGGTCACAGTCCAACCCTGCGCGTAGAGGCAGTATTGTGGCTGGTGAATGCTGGTATGATCCGTCCCCATCAAGACCACGCTGATCTGGACGCCGAAATCGCTCCCCGAGGCTCTGTAGTATCCACGCCCGAAAGTGGTGTCTTTGGGCAACGTCCTCTCTTCCGAGATAGTGATGGGACAGGTCCAATGCGGCCAAGCCGGGATGCCCAGCACATTGGTGGGCAGAACCACGCTTTGGGTGGAAACCATGTTGGTTGCTTCATCGTAGATCGGAACCGGGCTGACCCTGACGCCGGGCGGCCCGAGAAGATGCCGCCCTTGAAAATCCTTCAACCATCCCGCCGTGACGACCATCATTCCCAGCGCCGCGGCATATACAACCCAATTGGCCTTCCTCATGGTGGCCCAGCCGGTTTTTTTTCTCTCAACAATCGCCCGAGCAGGAACACACATCCGATGGCCACCGCATAAGTCACATAGCCAAAATAATCGTCCACAAAGGTCCCTGCCGCCGCAGACTTAAATGTATTTGCCGCCAGGATGATGGTGGTGATTCGCAGAATGTTGCAAATCAGTGCCAGCGGAACGGTCGAAACAATCATCACCGTCCGTCGCCAGAGGGTCTTCATGGTCAAGACTGAAAAAATGGTGGTAATGGCCAGCAGCGCGATGAAACTGCGAATCCCGCTGCACTCCGCCGCCACATCGAAACTCCCAAAAAAACCATTGGGATCAGTCAGCTTTGTTCCAATTCGCTCCACCGGAACTTCCAGCAAATCTTTCGTGATGAATGTCGCTCCCTTCGCCGCAATGAGTCGCAAAGGCAGCGTTAATCCCTGGGCAAATGTCCCTCCCATCGGCACGCAAAATGCGAAAATAAAGAAGGGAAAAAAACTCACCATCAATGTTTTCCGGCCCCAAACCAACCCGACCAATATCCAAGCCCCGGAAAAAAACGCCACCATGGACAACCGCGGCTGCTGCACAACATAACCAACCACATGCAACCCCAAGGCAAACGCCAGCGCCACCAAACCCGGCCACCAAACCCCGGCCACAGAATCGACCAGCCGGCGGCGGCGGAGCCAAAGGAGACCCAAGACTACAATCGGGATTAGCTTTCCATGGCTTGCATCATTAGCGGGATCGCTCCACTTCTCCCACATCCAATTGAACAAAGAATCCGTCCGGCCAGCAATAGCCGAAGTCCAGCCAAAAAACTGAAAAAGCAGGCACCACGCCGCCAACAACCCCAGGTAAATCGTTCGACCGGGTAATTTCGTCCAATAAAATTGGAGTTCCTGCCCAAAATGGTCAAACGATACGGCCGCACCGCCATTGGACACGACAGCATTGGCATCGCCCTTATCAATCACATGCATTCCTCCCAAGTTACATCGCAAAGGGATGCTGCGCAACCTAATCCGAAGAGTCAGAGCGATGACAGGCGCAACTATTCCGAATTTTTTGCGCGAAGAAGCGCAAGCCTGTTAATGCTTGCCCGGCTTTTTGATCTGATCGTAGATCCAGTGATAGGTCTTTTCCATGCCGTCGCGCAATCGCACGCACGGTTCCCAGCCAAGGTATTTCTTGATCAGCGTGTTGTCGGAGTTGCGCCCATTGACCCCTTTGGGCGCCTTCAAATTATAACTGCGTTTCAACTTTACCCCGGCAATTTCTTCAACAATGTCAACAAGCTGATTAATCGAAACCAGTTCACTGCTGCCCAGGTTGATCGGTTCCAAAATATCGCTGGCCAGGATGGCTTCGACGCCTTTGAGACAGTCATCAATATACATGAAACTGCGGGTTTGGTGGCCGTCCCCCCAAATCTCGATTTCATGTTTGCCCGATAATTTGGCTTGAATCACTTTGCGGCAGACGGCGGCCGGCGCCTTTTCGCGCCCGCCATCCCAAGTGCCCAAAGGCCCGTAAACATTGTGAAAACGCGCCACCCGTGTGACCATGCCGTAATCTTCGCGGAAATGCCGGCACATCCGTTCGCTGAAAAGTTTTTCCCAGCCGTAACCGTCTTCGGGCATGGCGGGATAGGCGTCGGCTTCCTTCAAGGCGGTGACGTTGGGATCGCGCTGCTTGTCCGCGTTGTAAACACAGGCGGAGGAAGCATAAAAGAAGCGCTGCACACCGGTTTCTTTGGCGGCCATGAGCAAGTGGGTGTTGATCAAGACGGAGAGCATGCAAAGGGCCTTGTTGTTTTCAATGAAGCCCATGCCGCCCATGTCGGCGGCCAGATTATAAACTGTGGTCACACCCTGGAGGGCTTGCTGGCAGGCCTCGCGCTTTTGCAAATCCAGTTGCAGGTTTTCGACGTCTGGAAAAACCTGGTACCATTCGGACAGCGGCTTGATGTCAACCGACCGGATTTCCTTAATGCCTTGTCGGCGCAAATCAGCAATCAGATGACCGCCGATAAAACCGCCTCCGCCACAAACAATGATTTTTTTTGCATTCATAAATAAGCCGCGCAAGTTAACGCAATATGGCAATACTTCAAGAGAAAGTTTTAGTCCGGGGCATCGGGGAAATGGACCACACTCCATTCTTCCGGGCCGGTCCCGGCCTTTTCCGTAATCATTTGACTGGCAACGAGGATGCCGCCGGTGCGGTGCAACCATTCATCGAAACCCTTACTTTTCTGTCCGTAGATCATGTTTTTGACTACGAGCCATTGCAGCTTGCCCGGCTGCATGCGATCGGATCCCAGCACCTGCACCACGCGCCGGGCGCCAAACGGCCGCCATAATGAAGCTTCCACATCATCGCCGCCTTCGATCACACCGATGACCTTGGCGGACTCTGGAATACTCCGCCGCAGCGAAGCAAAAAGATCGTTCCTATGCCGATATACCTTATAAACCATTCTGGCATGCGCTATCAGATCATTCGTCGGAAAGCGGTCCACAGCCCAGTCAAAGAACCGTCTCGCCGGCCAAAGAGGCCGGGACGGAGTCAAAATCACAGCTGCCAGGGCAATCGTGCCAACGCAAACCGCCAGTAATCTGTACCATCGCTGCCTCACCAAAAAGCTCTGCGCCGGAGTCAACACTAGCGGCAGCAGCAGCAACGGGTAATACGCGGCAATCAGGCGGGACGTCGATTCACTGCCAAGTTTGGACATGAAAACCAAAAGCGCGACCCAAGTCAGGATGCCGATCATCAGTCCCTGGCGCCGCGTCCAAACAGTGGAGCGCATCAGGTTCTGATGCCGGAAATGCAAAATCGCCCCCAGGGAAATGATGGCCATCACGGTTATGCCAATGCCCACTCCAGCGGATTCTTCCTGGGGAAGCTCGCGAAATCCCACGACGAAACGAGGGAAATCCCTTTTCAAGACCGTTTGCAGTCTTCCGGGAAAGCGATCCCACACCCAAATTTCCGCGGAGCGGGCCAATGGCAGAAAAGGCGGTTCCAAGCTTTGCAGGCCCAACTGCAAACCGTTGCCTAAAATCCCAACCAAGGGCTTTTCCGCTTTGAGCTTGTCCATATTGTTCGGGTCTCCCGTCCAATCTCCCGTAAAGTGCTGGTTCAGCAACGCCACGGGCAGAAAGGACACCAGGACACTTAAAAAAACGACCGTCATGCTGGCGAGTAACTGCTTTTCCACCAGTCTTATCGCAGGCCACATTGCCCAGATAATGGGTAACAATAACGGCATATTCGAAGCTTTGACTGCGGTGAGCAATCCCGCCGCCAAAAAGGCCAGCCAAAGATTCTGAACCCGGCAAGTTCTCCGGGCCTGGAAAGCAAAGTAAATCGCAGCGAGAAAATAAGTTGCCGCGACGGTATCGTTGGAAATGCTGCCCGCTTGCATGGCATAACACAAGGACGCCGGCATAAGCCACATCCAAAACCATGCCACCCGCCGGGCCACGCCAGCCGCGACGAAAACCACGAAGACAAGGCTCGGCAGCAACAGGAAGGCGGCTATGTTGATCAAAAAAAAGAACCGGTCGCTGTGTGTCAATACAAACAGGGGCGTCATCAGCCATTCAAAAGCTGTGCCGCTCAAATTCATGCGATCGTTGACCGTGGCAATCCAGTGCCAGCCTGATGCGGCCAACCAATGCAATATTCGCGGAAATCGATAGGTGAGCGCATCGTAATTATTGGGCGCGTGCAGCGCACCTCCGAATGTCGCCAGGATGGCCGTCAGGAGAAACACCAGCGGCAAGGGACGACGGAATCGGCGCAGATTCCATCGCGCACGTTTTACCCCGGTCTTGGCGCCATCCGCCCGGCGCCATCGCCGGCATAGCACCGCCAATCCCGCCGCGAAAATGAAAAAAAAGACTGCGTAGCCAGCCAGATTGAGTTGGTGCAGCACAGATAAAACCCACCCGGCGGCGACACAAGCGGCGGACCCGAGAATCCAAAGTTTGACCAGTTTAATCATCTTCAGTCCCAGCCATCATCGGGCATTGCTGGCATCCAAATCGAGTTCAAAGTCACAGCGATTTCAGTCCTGCAAGGGATATTTTTTCAAGCCGCTCAACTGGCAGATTATCCGCGCGACAAAAAGCGGGTTGTTCTTGCAGTAGCGCTTCCACAACCGCCTCGGCTCGGAGCAGAGGCGAAACAACCATTCCAAACCGGAGCGCTGCATCCAACGCGGCGCCTGGCGGACTTTCCCGGCAAGGAAATCAAAGGCCGCGCCCACGCCGAACATTAAGGTCACATCCAGTTTTGGCAGATATTCGGCCATGAAACGTTCCTGCTTCGGCGTGCTGAGTCCGACCCAGACCACGTCCGGCCGCACCGCGCGAATCATCTCCGTCAACGTCGCCTGCTCCTCCGCATTCAAAGGCCGAAAAGGAGGCTGGTAAGTTCCCACGATCCGCAACTTCGGAAATCTATGGAGCAACTTTTCCTGCAACACCTGCGCCGTCCCGTCGGCCCCTCCGTAAAAAAAGTGGCGCCAGCCGGTCTGCTCTGAAAGCGCCAGCAGGGCGAGCGTGAGGTCCGGACCATAAACGCGACCCATGTGCTTCTGCCCCTGCAACCGTCCCACCCAGACCAGCGGCATGCCATCGGGCGTGCAGAGAAAAGCCCGATTCAAGATTTGCCGAAACCCCGGGTCGGACTGCGCCTCAGAAACACCATGCACCCCTGTCACACACACATAACCTTTCTCCTTTTTCTCCAATGCCTGCGTGATTCCAGCCAGCGCCATGTCCATATTGATGGCGCTGACACCGACCCCCAAAACATTGACACGGGCTGTCGGCAAGACGCTGGGGGCTAGAGCTTGCATCAGAACCAAAATCCCCTGATGTAAGCGCGTTTATTCAATCAGGTTGGTTCCGGTTTGCTGGCCACGAGGATCAGGCTTTGCCCGATCGGATTGCCAAGCAGGCGACCGATGGCGAGCGAGACCGGCAAAATCCAGCGATCAAATAATTTTATACTACCGAGGGAAAAGTTCTCCCGCCGCAATAGTTTACAGGCCAGAAGCCAGGTGAAATACCCTATCAGATTAAAATAATTAAGCGTCACCACCCGAAAACCACCGGACTCGAGCTTGTTTTTTAATTCCTGCCTGGAATAACGGCGATAATGACCAAATTTTGCGTCAACCGGGGAGTATATCTCCTGTCGCGCAGGCACAAACAAACACAAATGCCCCCCGTTTTTGAGCATGGGATGGTAGGTTTTGATCTCGCGCAGATCCTCCTTGATATGCTCCAGGACATTGACGCTAACAATGCAATCCCACTGTCCGCCAACCTCTCGGGCCGTTCCCTTTAACAGGGGAATGTCTGGGTTGTTGTCCCGGAATTTCCCATGAAATGCCGGGTCGGGTTCAAGCCCGGTGATTTTGGCGCCGGGTGAAAAAATTTGCAGGTCTTGTGTAAATCGCCCGATGCCGCAGCCCACCTCCAACGTATTGCCGCGCACGAATGGCCCGAACACGGAAAGAATGGCTTTTCGATAATTGCGCGCCTCGGATAAGGGGCCAAACTCAAATTCGTTGCCCGCAAGATTGACTTGCTCACCAGCCATATTCAGGAAAGGAGGTTGTATTTGATGATGCACCATAGCGCACTCACCCCGTCACGCCATGAAATCTTTTTGCCGTCCGCGTACGTCCGCCCGTAGTAAGAAATCGGCACTTCGTAAATTCGAATGTCCTTGATGCGGCGGATTTTTGCCACGATCTCAGGTTCGAAACCGAAGCGGTTCTCCTGTATCTTGACACCCTGGATGATCTCCCGCCGGAAGACTTTGTAGCAGGTTTCCATGTCGGTCAGGTTCAGGTTGGTAAACATGTTGGAAAGAGTGGTCAGGACGTGGTTGCCCAGTGAATGCCAAAAATACAGGACGCGCGTGGCGCCTCCTCCGGCAAAGCGGCTGCCAAAGACGACATCGGCCTTGTTGGTAATAAGAGGCAGCAGCAGTTTGTAGTACTCTTCCGGGTTATATTCCAAGTCCGCATCCTGCACAATAACGTAGGGCGCTGTGGCCAGGGCAAACCCTGTTTTCAAGGCCGCCCCCTTGCCGCGGTTCACCGGGTGATGCACCACGCGGACGGCGGGGTTTTCAGCAACGATTTGGTCCGCTATTTTGGTGGAGCCGTCGGTGGAGTAATCGTCCACGAGGATGACCTCCTGCACGGGTCTTTGCGCGCAGACGCACTGGACAATGTCCCGAAGCGTGGCCTGTTCGTTATACACGGGAATGACCACCGAAAGACACGGGGCCACGTCCGCATTATCGAGAATGGGAGGAGGTTTATTGCCAGTGGGTGCCATCTTGACTCCTTGTTTGCAACGGCAGATTGTTCCGAATCTCGCGGACGTTAAATTGTTTCATCGCGGAATAGAATAAGCATGGAGTGGCGCTTTTGCAACCCGCTGTCTTATCATTTCGAGGTCTTTGCTCAACGGCTTGTATTGACTTGTTTGGCAGACCGCACGATCTCGAATAATTGCCTTGTCCAAGAATCCACATTGGTATTGGCCAGCAACCATTTCCGTCCCGACTGGCCCATGCCGTGGCGCACGGCTTGTCCGCGTCCCTCCAGGTCTTCAACCTGGCTGGCTAATTGGGCGGCATCTCCCCGCTGATGGACGAGGCCGTTCCTGTCGCTCACCAATTCCGGCATCCCCCCCGAAGCCGCAGCCAGCACCGGCTTGCCGTAATCGAAAGCGTCATAGATGACAAAAGACAACGGCTCGGCCCAGATGGAGGGCTGGATCACGGCCCGGCACCGGGACAGCAGTTGATGCTTTTCGTCGCCCGTCACAAAACCGCGATATTCCACGCGAGGATTGGCTGCCGCGGCCTTTTTCACCCATTCCGCCAAAGGCCCTTCCCCGGCCACCAAAAGGCGCGGAGCATTGTTCCCGAGCCGACGGCGCAAAATTTCCCAGCAAACCACCGCGACCTTGATCCCCTTGTCCTCGATCAAACGACCCATAAAGAGATAATAATCTCCTTCCGGGAAATTGGCCTCGACGTTCACCGGGACGCGGGGATGATAGAGGCGGAAAATCTTTTCCGCCGGCACGCCCGCCCCGATAAATTGCACGCGCATGAAATCGGAGATCGCCACCCAGGCTTTAACGGCGCGGAACTGGTTTCGCAGGTGCATCGAAGATAAAACGCAGCCCAAAATAAAAGTTTTAAGCCGCGATTTTTGCCAGGCGCCCGCAGTAATTTCACGGAGGTAGGCACGGGGCCACTGCCGCGCGCGCATGGCTTGGGCATTGTTGAGGTAGCCGGTGATTGAATAAGGCCGGAAATTATGGACATATTGAACAACCGGAATCTTTTGCCGCAAAGCTTCTTCATAGACGGCGGGAGATCCCACCGGAAATATATTATGAACCAGCCACGCCTCGGCGGGGGTTTGCTCCTGTTTTTCACGCAGGCGCCGCGCCGATTGCGGATTATGAAACATCCAAACAAGCTGTTTCCATGGGGCGGGCGCGGCGCTTCCTTTCCATTCCGCACTTTCAAAAATACATTCGTTAAAACGGCACTGGCCGCTTAAAATATCCGCAAATTGGTTGACAGCGATTTCCTCGCCACCCTTGTCAAGATAGCGGTTGAAAACCTGTAGAATCGCTGGAGGCGCGGAGGGCATTAAAAACAAATCAAACGAAAGGCGATTTCAGCCGGCTTTTCCAGACGAAGGTCGGCTGCGCCACATGATACGCCACCCTTTTCTCTGGACTGGCCAGCGTGTAAATCGCGTAATCGAATGGCGGCTGGCGATAGATGCCGCCCAACAGCCGGCGCAACCGGTGTTGCCATACCAGCGCAAACTCCAGCTTCCGCGCCCAAGCCGGCGCCGCATTGGCCATCACCTGCTTTTCCCTCTGCGCGTTGGCACTCAGGTTCATGTTCGCGCCCGTGTCGGTGAAGGCGGCGGCGAATTGGCGAAGCGTGCCCAGCGGAATTCTTTTCTCGAGCAGACGCACCACCCAGGCAGCATCCCCCAAGTCGCGCCATTTCGTGTCAAAAAACAAACCGTGATCCTCAATGATTTTTCTGCGGAAAAACATGGAACAGGTGAAAGTTTGCAGATGCGAAACCATGGTGTGATACTTGTGGGGGACCTGCACCCTCCGATAACACATGCACTCACCCTTTGCATCCACCACCAGGGAATCTCCGAACACCACGTCTATTCCAGGATGACGGTCGAAATAATCGGCCACGGCTTTGAGGGTCCCGGGCAAATACTGTTCATCGCAGTTCAAATAAGCCAGGAGATCGCCTTTGGCCCTTTTTAATCCACGATTCACGGCATCGTACATCCCTGCGTCTTTTTCGGCGTGCGCCTGGACTCGCCGGTCTGACATAAGCCAATCCAAAGTGCCGTCATCAGAAAGACTGTCCTGAACAATGTGCTCCAACTCAACCCCTTGATCCGCCACCGAGGCGATGCAAAGTTTAAGCCAGGCGGAGCTTCTAAAACTCGGGGTAATTATGGAATAGCGCATCTGAGCATTACCCCAATTCCATAACACACGCCTTCACGAACTGAAAGCCTTTTTTCCTCCCAAGCGCAATTCCGGCTTGAGGCAGTTTCAGCCATAATGGTGACACACATCAAACAACAGGAACCCCCCGCTGCTTATGACGCTGCCACACCTTTCGCATGGCTTTTCGGCATGGTTGCTCAACGCCATAAAACAACAATACAGAGGCGATGAATGTGACAAACAAATGCACGAATAAGGAACGTTCGCCGCCGGACCACGGGCCTGCCCTCTTTAGAAGGATGAAACATAAATTATGCACCATATAAACGGAATAAGATAAGTAACCACCAAAAAGAAACACTCTTGTGGAACACAAGCGCGCCACGAAACCCCGCTGATAAGCCAAACTCAATACGATGGCCCCCAGCAATGGAAGACAGCAGTAGCCCCCTAATCCCAAAGCCGGCAGAACCATGTAGAAACTCACCAGAAGAGCTATGATTGTAAAAGAAACGATATGGTGCCAAGGCAGGTGATTAATGACACCGGTCTGAAAAACATGACATAAAGCGCAGCCGGCAAGAAACTCACCTGCAATGCGAACAACTCCGTATGTGGCGCCTGGCGGTTGCATTATCTGGCAAATCAAAGCTGTGGCAACGAGCGCAAGCGTGGCCACGACCGCAGAAAGGCGGGCCGATAATGTGCATAATCTTGATGCAATCAAAAAGGGAAACACAAGATAGGCCAGCCACTCACAACTAATGGACCAAGCCGGCACGTTCCAAGAATCCTTTAATGGAATCCACCAACTTTGCGTCAGAAGAACATTCCATAAAAAGGCGCGAGCAGTATAAAGTTCCGGATGGCCGGGCAGCGTGCCAGAACGACGCTGACCCCATATCAGGAGCGCGAAGAGAACCAACAAGAATGCATGCACAGGCCAAAGCCTGGCCAACCGCATCCACAGAAATTCGCCAATGGCAGAAATACGAAACCGCGCAAGTTTGCCCGCATAGTTATAATGAATAATGAATCCACTCAAGATGAAGAACAAATCCACCCCAAGGTATCCATGCCTAAGAATGGGTGCAAACAGGTAATTGAGATGGGGCCACGCTTTGAATTCGTCTCCTGTCATGTGATATAATACAACCCATGTGGCTGCCAATGCACGGATGCCGGTAAGGGGATAGATTTCCTGTCGAAGTCTTTGGTTGCTGATCATATGGGATGCGCACCCAGTCGTCTGGCCGAATTGGCGTTGCGTCCCGGCAATTTATCAAACATGGCGGGACTTTACACACCTCTAAACTACCTGTCAACGTGGAGCGATTCCGGCAAAGCGCATCCGAAATTATTTCACTTCCATCGCATAGGCCTGTGACTGGGGGACGCCCCGGCGTTCCGCCACGGACGCGGGCTTTCTCTTGACTCCGCCGTTGAGGCTGACGCTCAATCCAACCGCCCCCAAAAAAACAGCCAGTTGGCTGTTGAAAGCGCCAAAGATGAAGAAAAAAGAAACACAATAAGTGAGATAATAAGCCAATAATGTGATGTTGACCCGGCGCAATCTTGGATCGCCATAACGATAGTTCGAGAGAAGGACCCGATAGCCCGCAATCAATACCCAAAGGAACCCCACCACCCCCAAGGCTCCAAATGGA
>Ga0206872_10161_pt1 | contig 18505 bp, 18 predicted proteins | sample Alteio_BWOrgCont_34_FD_152906 | JGI IMG/M metagenome (GOLD analysis project Ga0206872, IMG submission 152906) | Enriched cells from forest soil in Barre Woods Harvard Forest LTER site, Petersham, Massachusetts, United States -... | ecosystem: Environmental > Terrestrial > Soil > Temperate forest >... | reverse complement strand
CGGTGTTTCGGTTTTGGGTAAAAGGCAAATTGGGTGCAGTAAAGCTCAGCTCCTTCACCTGCGTAGTCTCCCTTAATTTTAATACTTTGTACAACGCCTATCAAACAAAAAATACCGATTCGCTCGACCAGTATTACCAAACTCTTGTACAAACCATTCGGTCGCTACCGCAGGTGAAGGAGCTGAGCTTTACTGCACCCAATTTGCCTTTTACCCAAAACCGAAACACCGGAGGTATTACATATAATAACCGGCGGGTAGATGACAACAATTGGTATACGGTTGATGATAATTACCAGAAAGCGCTGAATATGCAATTGCTGGAGGGAAGGTGGTTTAACAAGGGAGATGATATTGCGAAAGACAAACCCATAGTGATCAATGCGGATCTGAAAGAAAAATTGTTCGGCAATGCTGACGCGCTGGGTAAAACTATCGGCGACGGCGACAATAAAAATAAAATGAAAGTTATAGGCATTGTACAAAGTATTAAAATTAAGGGAGACTACGCCGCAACCGAACCCGGCATTTACCAGCGCACGGATACGGGATCGTACCGATGGCTGGGCACAATGCTGGTTAAGGTTACCCCTGACGCTGATGCCGCCTTTGAAGGAAAACTGTATAAAACCGTCGCCAATTACATGAAGAATTCGGACATTGAGATTGAGCACATGGTGGACAAACGCACCAGCATCAACTATTTTACCCTGGTGCCGATGATCGCGCTGCTGATTGTGGCCTGTTTTCTGATCATCAACGTAGCGCTCGGTTTATTTGGCGTACTTTGGTATAATATCAATAAAAGGAGGGGAGAGATCGGCCTGCGCAGGGCAGTAGGAGCCACCGGTAATGCTGTTTCAGCCCAGTTAGTGACTGAGGCCATGATCCTGGCGACGCTGTCATTAATTATCGGCTCCTTTTTCGCAGTGCAGTTCCCTTTGTTGAATTTATTTGACCTGCCGGCGAGTGTTTACATAATTGCGCTATTTTTATCGATTATATTTATTTATTTGCTGGTGCTGGTTTGTTCGCTGTATCCGGGTAAACAAGCCGCTGCGATTTACCCGGCTGTGGCTTTGCACGAGGAATAGGAGCCGGGGACGCCTCACCCTGCCCTCCCCAAAGGAGAGGACTTAGGTGAGGCCAAACGATTTAATTTACAAACATGATCCTGATCATAGATGATGACATAGCCGTTCGGGCCTCATTGCTCCTGTTGTTAAACGACGGGGGCTTTGATGGTTTGGGCTGTTCCGGCCCGGTGGAGGCGATGAAAGTGATCAAAAAACAGGAACCTGAATTGATCATCCTCGACCTTAATTTTTCAAACGACACCTCCGGCAAGGAGGGGATGGAACTTTTGGGCAAGTTCAAACAGATCAACCCGGCCATACCGATCATATTAATTACCGGCTGGGCGAGCATTGAGCTGGCTGTACAGGGAATGAAAGCCGGGGCTAACGATTTTATCAATAAACCCTGGAGTAACGAACATTTGCTGCAATCGGTTAAGACTTTGCTTGACCTGAAGGAAAAGAAAACGGAGCATCATACCCGCAAGCAACTGGATAAGTCCTACGACTTTCAGCACATAATTGGCGAGGACGCCAAAATGCTGGAGATTTTGGAGACGATAGGACGCGTTGCATCCACAGATGCTTCCATCCTGATTATGGGCGAAAGCGGCACGGGGAAGGAACTGATCGCCGAAGCAGTGCATCAAAATAGTCTTCGCAAAAACAAACCGTTTGTTAAGGTGAACCTGGGCGGTATTTCCACGTCGTTGTTTGAAAGCGAAATGTTCGGCCATGTGCGCGGGGCTTTTACCGATGCCAGGTTTGACAGGGCCGGCCGTTTTGAGCTGGCGAATAGAGGAACAATTTTTTTAGATGAAATAGGCGACCTGGATGGCGGCAGCCAGGTAAAACTGCTGCGTGTACTACAGGATCGTACTTATGAAGTGCTCGGCAGCAGCCGCACAAAAACGGTGGATGTGCGCGTAGTTTGCGCCACCAATAAAAGCCTGGACGACATGGTAAGCAGGGGTACATTTCGCGAAGACTTGTTGTACCGCATTAATTTGATAACCATTTACCTGCCGCCTTTGCGGGACAGGCCAAAGGACGTTCCCTTGCTGGTAAATTTTTTTATCGGCAACCTAAAAGAAATATACAACCGGCCTAAATTATCAATAGCGCCGTCCGCTATTAAATGGCTTCAGCAATTGCCTTTACCCGGTAATATCAGGCAGTTAAAAAACCTGGTGGAGCGCACCATACTCGTCAGCAAAAATGACGAACTTGAAATAGAAGATTTCCGCTCGCAATTGGAATTGTCGCCGGTAAAGAAGGGTAATATGCAACTGCCCGGCATCGGTACTTTAACTTTGGAAGAAGTGGAAGTGGCGATGATCAAGCGAGCGATGGAATATCATCACAACAAGGTATCAAAAGCTGCCGTATCTTTGGGGCTTACCCGCAGCGCCCTTTACCGGCGGCTGGAGAAGTATCAAATACCTTACGATGAGGCTGAGGACTAAGTACATTTTGTTTGTCGTTATCATTCACATGGTGGCGCTTGTCCTTGCCTGGTTTGTTTTCTGCCAAAACAGAATATTCTTTATCATCTCGGAAGTATTTGTCATCATTTCAATTGTAATTGCCTGGCAGCTATATGTACAATTGCTGCGTCCTTTAAAAATGCTGATGCAAGGCGTGGAGGCTATTAAAGACCGCGATTTTAACGTAAAATTCCTGTCAACCGGCAAGTACGAGATGGATAAATTGATCGGTGTGTATAACCAGATGATGGATGAGTTGCGCACTGAGCGCACCCGGCAGGAACAGCAGCATTTTTTCCTTGAAAAACTGATCTTAACTTCGCCAACGGGCATCATTATTTTGGATTTTGACGACCATGTGCAGCAGATCAACCCTAAAGCTTTACAGGTGCTTGACATAAAAGCCGAAGAGATTTTAAAATTCCCGGTTGATAAGCTGAACAAACCCTTGCTTAAGCAAATCAAGCAATTGAAATCCGGAGAGTCGATAGTTGTGAAAGCTGACGGAATCAGTACCTTCAAGCTGCAAAAATCGCATTTTATTGACCGTGGATTTTCAAGGCATTTTGTGATGATAGAAGACCTGACCGTTGAAATATTAGCCGCCGAAAAAAACGTTTATGGAAAAGTGATCAGGCTGATGGCGCACGAAGTGAACAATACTGTGGGGCCTGTAAACTCGATTATGCAATCGGCCTTAAAAACCACCCGGCTGTGGGAAAAAGACGATGTTAAGGCGGTAAAGGATGCCTTGCAGGTTGCCGTCGACCGCAACCAAAACCTTAATTTATTCATGAGGAACTTTGCCGACCTGGTTAAGCTCCCCACACCCAATACAAGACCGCTTGATCTGCACCGGATGGTTAATTCTGTCGGGATGCTCATGCAAAGTAAAGCCGGTGAAAAGCAAATCAACATCGATATGCAGCTTGCGGATGGTCCGTTTATCATACAAGCCGATGAGCAGCAAATCGAGCAGGCGGTTATCAATATCGTTAAAAATGCGATTGAAGCGATTGGGCGCGATGGAACGATCGGCATGCAAACATTTTTAAAAAATAAAATCCTTATCATCTCTGACACTGGCCCCGGGATCGACGCTGCCGATGCTGCCAATCTTTTCTCACCGTTCTTCAGTACCAAAAAAGACGGGCAGGGGATAGGTTTAACACTCGTCCGCGAGATACTTGTCAATCACGGCTTTGACTTCTCTTTAAAGACCATAACTCAAAACCAGACGGAGTTTACCATAGTGTTTCGCTGACATTTTATTTTTATTAAGGTTGTGCTAAATGAAAATTTGTTGTATAACTTTAATAAATTATAAACCCTAATCAAATTCAATTATGGAAACAAAACCTCTAACTAAGTATGTTGCTGAGTTGCTGGGCACCTTTTGCCTGGTACTTTTCGGTTGCGGCGCGGCGGTAATTGCCGGCGCAAACGTTCCGGGCGTGGGCGCCTCGGGGATCGGGCTGCTGGGTATATCACTGGCATTTGGCGTTAGTGTTGTAGTAATGGCCTACACAATCGGGCCTATTTCAGGCTGTCACATCAATCCTGCTATTTCCATTTCGATGATGGCCGCCGGCAAATTGTCGGTTATGGACACCATTGGCTATGTAATTTCACAGTGCCTTGGCGCTATCGCCGCATCAGGCATTTTGTACTTATTGGTTTCCGGTAATAGCGATTTTAAAATGGGCGAGTATGCGCTCGGCGCGAATGGATGGGGAGCCGATTACCTCGGCAAATATTCAACTGAGTCGGCTTTTATCGGTGAAGCAGTATTTACATTTCTTTTCCTGATCGTGATATTCGGTACAACCGCGAAGCGCGCCAACCCCGCTTTTGCGGGTCTTGCTATAGGTTTATCCTTAGTTTTAATTCACCTGGTGCTGATCCCGATCACCGGTACATCTGTAAACCCTGCACGCAGCCTTGGCCCGGCATTATTTGCAGGCGGTAAGGCGCTCAGCCAGTTGTGGTTGTTTATAGTGGCGCCAATCGCCGGCGGTTTGGTAGCAGCGGGCTTTTATAAGCTGTTATTGGACGAAAATGATAAGGTTACCAAAAAGACAGTTGAAGTTCATGAGGATATATCGATAAACAGACTTTAACTTTTACAATACTTAGCGTCCTTATACCCCTATCGGTTAAGTCGAAAGTCTTAAGATGAAAGTCTTGAGACTTTTTTATTTATCCAAAACAATAATTACCGAAGTGTTCACGTGTTCATGCAGGTCAAAAAATGAACATTATGAACACTTATGAACACCCTTAAATAAGCTTTAGTCATTGAAAATGAGCGCATTGTGCATTTTATTAAAAGCAAGAAAAAGTGCTTTTTTACGAGATGAACACCTGTTGCTGTACCAGGATGAACACCGTGGTGCCCTTGATAGGAATGCAATTTACTGTGAATAAGATAATTACGCCAAAATTGAGCGTCGCTTTTTTCGGCCGGAAACCGTTCATTTAGGAAACCCCCAAATCACAAACATTTTGAAACGACAGATATTGTGATCGTGGTGAACTGTTTATTCCTGGAAAAAGTTGACACTTTTGTTGAATAATCCTGTAGTTCGTTTACAAACTTCACGGTTAAAAGTAGCCATCAAACTGGTGTGGAAATACCATCGAAACACCCCTTGAATGTCTTCGAAACGGGTACGAAATGCATACAAACGGCATCGAAAAAAAATTCTCCGACGCCCAAAAGTGTTCATTTTTGTTCATCGTGTGAACGGGTTTTCGTGCCGTTTTGCCGCGCCCCCTGGTTGGTTTTATGCCCGTGGGAGCTTTTTGCTTTTGGAATAAAATTTTAAAGGCAACCATTTTAAATAGCAGGACGTACCTCAATCAGTTCCGGCAATCAACCGAATACCCCACAAAATTGAGGCAAACTTTAAAAGGTATTTTTACTATTTTAACCAGTGGTGAAAAGATAACGCTTTACAAGCTTATCCTTTTTGACCTGGTTATTGGCCTGTTGGATATTGTTTTCCTGGGCGCACTGCTGCTCATCGTCAACTTTTATACCAAAGGCGCCGCCTCGCCAAAAGTTTCGTTTCTTCCGGCATCGCTGCTAAATCCCAACTCCCTATTGCTGATCGGTTTGTTTTGCCTGCTTTTCTGCCTCAAAAACTGGTTCGGTTTCAGCGGACTAAAATCACAGCACCATTTTTTTTATGCTGTCGCTTCGCGATTATCCAAACGGAACATGCAGTATTATTTTAATAACGACTATTTGCAGTTTGTTAACGTCGACTCGTCCGTTTACACCCGGAACATCAGCCAGCAGCCGATTGAATTCAGCAGTTATATCCTTACCAATTTCCAGCAGGTTGTATCGCAGTTGATATTGATCGTTTTTACTGTTTGCGCTATCCTTTTTTATCATCCGACACTCTTCCTTGTTTTGTTTTTGTTATTGGCGCCGCCGGTTGTTTTGCTGGCCTGGTTAATTCGCAGTAAATTGAGGTATATACGCGTCCAGATAAAACGGACAAGCGAGAAAACCCTTCAACACCTGCACGAATCGCTCTCCGGATATATTGAGAGCAATATTTACGATAAAAGCGACTTTTTTACCGGCCGGTTTCACCAATATCAGCAACAGCTTGACAACAATATCGCTACGCAGCAAACCCTGCAAAGCCTTCCATCACGCCTTATCGAAGTTTTTGCTGTTGCGGGTTTTTTTATGCTGATCGCTCTTAACAAACTATCGGCAAATAGCCCGCCGGTCGACTTGCTCACAATTGGAATATTTATGGCCGCCGCCTATAAAATCATCCCCGGGATCATCAAAATACTAAACTGTACCGGACAGATCAGAACCTACCAGTTTGTTATTACCGATCTTTTGGCCCCCGATGCCAATCCCGTAGCCCCGGCCGATGAGCCTTCCCCCGTGCAGATAAAGTCTGTCGGGTTTCAGCAGGTATATTTTAAACATGGCGATCATCAAATCCTGAACAATCTGTGCTTCCAGCTGCACGCCGGCGACTTTATGGGACTATCGGCTCCTTCGGGCAAAGGGAAAACAACCGTTATCAACCTTTTATTAGGTTTTTTGCAACCGGGATGCGGCGCCATCTGTGTTAATGGCAAAAGTATTAATAGTGAAATGCTTAAAACTTACCGCAGGCGCATATCGTATGTGAAGCAGCAGCCATTTTTTATTCATGATACGATGCTCAAAAATATTACGCTGGCCGATTGGCCGGTCGACCTGGACAAATTAGATAATATCATCTCCATTTGCGGGCTTCGGTCGCTTTTAGAGAAACACCCGGAGGGCCTTGAAAAGGTGATCACCGAGAATGGAAAAAACATAAGCGGCGGCCAGCGGCAAAGGATGATGCTGGCCCGTGCGCTGTATCATGAATTTGACTTCCTGATTTTGGATGAGCCCTTTAGCGAAATAGACGACCACTCGGAAAATGCCATACTCACCCAATTGCAGGGACTTGCCAGGGCCGGGAAAATGATCCTGCTCATCACACACAACAAATCGGGTTTATTGTTTTGTAATAAAATGCTTTCGCTGGATGGAGAATAAACCCGAAACGTTGGTTATTCTTAGCCCCGGTTTTCCTGCAAATGAGGGGGATACCACTTGTATGCCGCCAATGCAGCTTTTTACGAAGGCACTGAAAGATGTTTGCCCCGGTTTAAATGTTATTGTTATCGCTTTTCAGTACCCGCACTTTAGAGGGGAATATGATTGGAACGGAATAAAAGTAATAGCTCTTGGTGGGCAAAACGGCGGCAAGCTGCATCGTTTGCGAACCTGGCAAAAAGCCTGGGCCGTTTTACGCAGATTGAACCGGCAATACGAATTGATGGGCCTGCTGAGCTTTTGGCTTGGGGAATGTGCTTTTGTGGGCAGCTATTTCGCCAAAAGAAAACGGTTGACGCATTACGCCTGGATATTGGGCCAGGATGCCAAACGCGGTAATAAATATGTCAAATGGATAAAACCACCGGGCCATACACTTATCGCCTTGTCGGATTTCATTGCCCGGGAATTCAGGCGAAATTACGGGGCTTGGATAACCCAGGTTGTACCGGTTGGGGTAGATACTTCATTATACAGCCCGGCGCCCGTAAAAAGGGATATCGACATCATGGGTGCAGGCTCGCTGATCCCTTTGAAGCAATACCACCTATTTGTGGAGTCAATAGCTTTTTTAAAGAAGGTTTTTCCCGGCATAAAAGCGGTGCTTTGCGGCAAGGGGCCTGAAATAGAAAATCTGAAAGCACTTTCAGAAAAGCTGGATTTAGCAAACAATCTCACTTTTGCCGGCGAACTACCTCATACGGAGGTGCTGGCGATGATGCAGCGCACTAAACTATTTCTGCATACCTCAAACTATGAAGGTTTTGGGGCAGTAATGGCAGAAGCACTTTATGCAGGCGCACATGTGGTGTCCTTTTGCAAACCCATGGATAAGGAATACCGGCATCACCATGTAGTGGGCGACCTGTCGGAAATGAACGAAGAAATTGTCAGAATACTCAAAAACACCCGGCGCGGGCACGACCCGGTGCGGCTATGTACCACCCAGCAGATCGCCAAAAATATGATCAGCCTGTTTGCGGGCTAATCGTCCCCGTGTCTGTTCACCCTTGTTATTACCCAAAAAATAGGTAAAAAGTATTAGGAATAGTTTGGTTTTTTATTTGGATATTTGATATGAAATCGACTTAACCATTTGATTTTCAGTTAATAATTCCTATAAATTCGTAAACTTCACAATTTTCGCCATGAGAAAAAAATTAACACTCATCCTTTTCGTGTCTGCATCCGTTGCGCTTGTTGCCGTTTCATGTAAGCCAAAATCGGGATCTTCGGGTTCTGATGCGGTATCGTCTGCTAATTCAACTACCGCCGCTTCGGCAAAAGGTAATACCGTGATGGATTCGTTAAATATCACCGATCCTGACGAAAAGAAAATATGTGCGTTATACGATGATGCGATTACCGATTATTTGGCAAACGTAAAAACCCTTTCCGACGATACCTCGGCCGCAGCAAAAGCAAAAAGAGACGAATTGGAAAAAAAATGGAAAGAAAAAAATGACGCGATAAAACCGCAGGTAGAAGAATGGCGCAAAAAAGTAGCCATGAACCCATCGGAAGCAATGAAGTTTGCCCAGTTCTCGATGTATGAGTCGAAAAGGATGATGGCCATAATGATGGATTATGAGAAGGCAATGATGAAAAATATGCCTACCACTACGCCGGGGAATTAAATCAAAGACTCCGCGACAGCTTGGATATTCTGCGCAATAGCTTCAAAAGACAGGTTTGATTTAAAATATGTCAGCGCCCTGGTTTGCTTTGCCTGCAAACCGGGGTTTTTTGTTTCCATCAGCACCGACAACAGACCTTTTTCGTCGCCGGCTTTAAATAGCCAACCGCATCGCCCCCCATCAGTTATCATTCGGAACGACGGGATATCAGTAACGATAGGGACGCAGCCGCATGACATCGCTTCGCAAAGCGCCGTACCGCTGCCTTCATAGTGTGAACCGGAGACAAAGAAGTCGGCGCTGTTATACCAATAAAGCATTTCATCGTGCTCAACTTTCCCAACAAGGATGATCTTATCCACCGCATTTCCCTCTTTTAGCAACTGCTTTATTTGCGGCAGCAACTCATCTGTGTGATACAACATGTACAAACGGGCATCGGGGTTGATTGCAGCATATTTTATAAATGCTTTTAACACGGTCAATGGGTCCTTGTTGTCGTTAAGCCGGCCAACCCACAAAAAGGTGGGATTGCCGGAAACCCCTGTTTTTAATTTTGCCGGTTCTTTTTTGAGATGACGAAACCGTGATGACACTTCCATCACTTCATGTAATTTTGCCGGCGAAGAAATGATCTTTTTTTCTACCCATTCAAGTCCCATTTCGTATGATGCAAATAGGTACGCGTGTATAAAGCGGTCAGCCGCCTTCTGGATATACCTTTTCCATCCTGTAAACGGCTTTTCGGCATGATGATGGGCGATAACTTTCATTTTTTTACCAGCCAGCAAACAAAGCTGGATCATTTGCAGGGGTTTGTTAAGGCCTTGAATGATCACTACGTCGGGGGCCAGCCGGGTAACGTATCGATTAAGCTTGAGTGGGAACAGCGTATTTTTTTTGCCGAAATTTTCAAACCTGTAATCAATCCCGTTGTGCATGCAATTACCTGCATAGTCTATCTGTTTAATGTTGATCACTTCGTTGTCGCGGCTTAAACACTCCAGTATACCCGCGTAGCCTTCAGTCCGTTTAAACCAGCTTTCCGGCGTGCTGTAGTCGGGGGAGTAATTATAGTTGACGGATACGTATCTCATGGCTTACAGATACGAAATGATATACCGGAACCTATTTATTAGAGGAAAAATAATGAAGGAAGCGGGGGCGGTGCGAATCCCCTCCTGAGACGGGAGGAGGGGTGTGTTAACCGACATGCCCGCAAACACGCCCCCGCTAACGCGCGGCCCGGCGCACCCCCTCTCAAGAGGGGAGTTTTGACGGCGAGAGGGATTAAGCCTCGGTTCTTCAAAACAATCCTTCAATATTTGCATAATTGCTTTTCTTAAATTGCAAAAACCCGACGTGGTACAGCGATGAAGGGTTAGGCTTAAGTTGTTTTGAATGAACAACTTTGCCGATCATCAGCATATGATAGCCCATTTTTTTATGGTGAATGATCTCAATTTCTTTGTAGGAGCCGGTAAAGTCGGGCACCGGGAAACCAAACTGCTTACTTTCAGTTAACCCGAAAGGGAGTTCGTTCTTTTCCGTCGGTGATTTACTTGAATGTTTCCCGAGTTTATAAACGGTTTCCAGTTCAACAGTGTCCGTATCACAAACCACAACTTTTTTTGCCTTGAGTATTTTGGCAAGCGTGAGGTTCGTGGTCCTTAAACCCAATAGATAAATATTCTCTTCTTCAATAAATCCCTGGATATCCATCGGGAAGATATTGTAATAGCTTTCATCACTGTACGATACGATAATGATCCTTCGCGGGTAGGAGTAAAGCGCGCTGATAACCCTGCGGCTATAAAAAGTATTTGCTTTTGAGCGCAGAAAATAACCAAACAGCGCCAGGCGGTGAAATAGGCTTAACTGGTGATTCTTTACCCCCTCAATTTTGTACAAAAACAATAGTCCCTTTGGGGTAGGTATCTTTTCGATAAATGACACAGCTATTTCGGCGTTTAGTCCGTTTTGGGTTTTAAACTGCATTTTTACTTTTTCGGGATCAATTGAAGCCGCCTCATCGTTCGAAAGCCACGCCGCTACACAAAAAGGGTCGAGGCAGATCATCGCATGATGTTTGGAAACGTCGATGCTGTGCCTGCCGTTTTTCAGAAAAACGTTTTCCTGCACTTCGCTTTCCCGCAGGCGCGTTATAGCGAATGTCCGGATGATCTTGTCTTTAAAAAGCAGTTTTTTTAATGGGTTCATTGTTCTTCTATACAACTAAAGAATTTTTTACCGCAGAGCGCAAAGAAAAAACACGGAAAACACAAAGCTTTAATAGTTTGTAAATTTTTCCGCTGTGTTTCTCTGTGCCTTCTCAGCATCCTCCGTGGTCAAATTTTTTTACCAGTTGTTTTGACCGAAACATAAGGCCTTTATTTTAGACTTCTATATAACATAAGCTATTTGCTGCCTAAACGTCAGCCGCAGCTTCTTTCGGTCCCGATAGCTATCGGGATTCGGACTAATTAAAAAGTATCAATATCTGCCGATGTGAATTTAATTTGCGCCGTGGGTAAATCCGCGCCCAGGTCCTTAAATATCACCGGGAATGATGGGATAGGTTGGCAAACCGTTAAAAACAACCGGTGCAGCGTAGTTCCGGGGCTCGCATGAAATTGCAGTTCATTTAGTCCAAGGCGCGATGCAAGTTTTTTTAACCCATCCATCGTAATCCCGAACTCACCCTCTCTCATCAATATGTCGCCGATCAAAAGCACTTTGTTTATTTTAAGCCAAACCATCGAATTTTCGATCCTGATGACGTAGGTTTTGCTGTAAGTCTTATAATTTAGAAATCCATTGTTGCGGAAAATACCTCCGAAACCGTCGTCAACCACTGAATTTGCAATACCTAACTGCTTTAGCGCAATTTTTTTTAGCACGTTTTTTCTCCGGGCTTCCGCCGCGGTTTTAAATAAAGACATCTTACCCAAAACCTTTGACAAGGGTTTTAACGCCACCTGTATGCGGAAACAGTCCATCCTTTCTGTTGTTTGCCAGCCTAATTTATTGATGAAACCCTGCAGGGAATTTTGATTGGGGAAACCGAAAACCAGTCGGATACCCAGGCTGCGGCAAAGCTCGAAGGTGCGTGCGGCCAAATCCACAAACAATCCTTTAAAACGATAAAATGGGTGCGTCATGGTATCAGCCGACTGGCCAACGAGGACCCGCGCTTCATTTATGCCGATAAAGCAAGGGATAACCGCATAAAATGCAATCGGCATACCGTTTCGATGGTAAGCCATAAAGCCCACATGCTTTACACCGGTAAATGCGGTATCATATTTAGCCGCAAAAAAGCCGTGTCTTGGTTTTACGCCGTAAACCACTGCATGCAACCATTCAGCGTCGGCGATATTATCGGCGCTGAGCCGCCGTATCCTGTACTCAAATGCCTGCTCAGTGTTGTTCATAGCTGCGCTTTATGGTTGCATACATTTGGTTATGGGTTGAAATAAACGGGTTTACGGTGAACCGCTCAAGCAACGCCGGGTCGTTTTGGTCTTCGGGGAATTTAAAATCCATAACAAGCAGCTGCCTATAGCCCGCGCCTTTTGCTGCCTCAACTACTTCGGGGCTATAGGAACCATAAGGGAACGCGAAACTCTTTATTTTTTTGCGCGTTACACTTTCCAGGTATTGTTTAGAAAGGATCAGTTCCTCGGCAGTATCGCTTATTTTTATCCTTGCAAGGTCGTTATGATAATACCCATGCGACCCTATGGTAACATAAGGAGACGCAGCTAATTTTCGGATTTCTTTGGGTGTCATCTGCAGCCAATAGTCTATATCTGCCTGGTTTATTTTAAAAGGTACCTGTGGATAAAGCTGCCTCATCATTTCTGCTTTTTCTGTAAATCCCGTGTTGCGGAGTTTATCGGCCAGGCTGATTCCATCGGCCACCGAGATGTATTTGTTGTTCTTGTCCTTGCGATACACTTTTCTTTTATAGGTCAGATTTTCGGGACCATATTTACTTACGATGCCTAAAAAATCATTCCATAAAATATCATAGCCCGCGGCTCCGATAGCCGTTATAAAAAAAGTTGCAGGCAGTTGGTATTTTTCGAGCAAGGGTAACGCGTACTTATAATTATTTGCAAAGCCATCGTCAAACGTCAGGCAAACGTTAAAACGTTCATTGCTCAAATTTCGTGCATAATAATCATCCAGCGAAATAACGTTAAAATATTTTTTATAGAATTTGAGGTGATCTTCAAACCTGTTCTTTGTTAAAAAAATGGGGTTGAAACGGGTTGGATCCTCCTTGCACAGCCCATGATAGATCAATATCCGGCATCCGCGCGCCGAACGATGGAAACCACGGTAAAGCCCAAGCCTATAGCCCGCTTCGCGAAGCAGGTATTTGCTTTCGCGATAAATTTTCCGGGCTATTTTTTGGGAGAGGCTCATCAGTCATTCAGCATTAGCGGTCGTTACCGGAAAATTTGCCCCGGGATAGTACTCCAGTATCTGCGCCATCAGGGCCGGCAGATTGCCCTGGACATACTTACAGGCGCCATTTACATAAATTCTGCTAAAATTGTCCGGGTCAACGGTTTGTAGCTGTGCAGCCAGCGTTTCGTCGAACAAACGGACATTGCCCCGGTGGATGACCAGTAACAAGTCGGCCGGCTGCAGCGCAAAAAAGGCATGGTAATCACGCATACCTTTTTTTGTTTGTGCCACAACAATATCAGCTTCCTTGACAGGTTCAATCGATCCCGAGTTTAATGCCCAAGTCCTGGCAGCATTTTGATTAAGCGTATAGTACAATGCCTCGTCATCAAGCAGCCTGGTTTGTCTGGCAATTCGCAGGTGCTCCCAAATGTCCCAGTTGCCGGTTAAAGTGGAATCTGTTCCGAATAATATTTCGGCATTCTTTTTTAATTTATTGACCGACGCAGTTTTATTCAGCAAAAAATAATTGGATTCCGGGCACCATATCAGCGCTTTAAATTTTTTGGCCTGCTTTTCTGACATCGCTACAGCATGTACGCCGATTAACGGTCGCCCGAGCAGGTTCCAGCGGGTTAGTTGATTGATCTCGTTGAACGACCGCCAGTCGTCCCCCTCGCCAACGTGTATGCATACCGGGAGTTTGGCATTTAAGGGGTTATTTAATTTAAAACGCCACGCGACTTCGAAACCTACCGAGTGCAGCGTTTGCATATCCTCAAAAATCGTGATCAAGTCGTCTTTCAATCCTGATGACGCGCCATGGTTAATCACCGTTGTAACCCCGCAGAGCAGATTTTTAAACACACCCCATTCGTAGCGCAAAACAGATGGCACTTTCAACACTGCGGCTATTTCCGATTTATAATTTTTATGAATATGCCGGCCCCATTCTGTATAATTACCGTAGGTGCTTTTACCTAATTGGGGATAAAGGTTAAAGTCGAGGTGATCATGCGAATTGATCAGGCCGGGAAACACCAACGCATTTTCGAAATTTAAGGTCAATACATCGTTGATGTCAGCAACAGCACCCGGCAAAACAGCCGCTATTTTATCATCGACGATCACGATGCTTACAAGATCATCCGTTCCGGCCATTGTCAGGTTATTCAGGATCATCAGCCCCTCCTGAAATGTAACCCGTAAATAACCGGGAAACCTTTAAACTTTTCGTAAACATGGTTTGCATTTTGCGCTGCATAATAGTGCGCTACGGCTTCGTCAACCTTTTTCTCCTCTTCGCTCACTACGACAAAGCCATTACGCATTAATATTAATTTGATCAGGCTTACCGGGTGAACAAAATTCCGGACAGCTACCTGTTTATTTTCATGCATGAATGTTCTTTTGCCGCCAAACGCCAAAGCATCAGGGTGGAAATCGGTGATAACAATATCGGCCCTGTATCGGAGTATCCGGCACCAGGCTTCCAAAGCTTGTTCAATATCTTCTATATGTGCCACGGTTAATGTTGATATGAGCACGTCAAAAACGCCATCGTTAACCGCTGCAAAACTGTTATCGGTTATGGTATGAACTTCCGCTTCCGGGAATTTTGTCGTAAGTTTATCTAACATCCCCGGCGAAACGTCGAAACCGGTTAAACCCGCCGGCTTTTTTTGCAATAATTTAGGCCAGTGTCTGCCGGTCCCGCAACCGATATCGGCGACGTTTTTGCCGGTTAGATCGATAAATAAAAGGAAATAGGAAACGAGCATTTCGTCCAAATCAAGCATGAGGTTGCCCGGCTGGGCATCATAGCTGCCTGCCCACAGGTCATAAGCCGCCACCACGTCACACTCTTTTACTGCCGGTGCAAAAACATGCCGGTTAATATACTTTTTCAGAGATTTGATCAAGGTTTTAATCAATTAATAGGCCATACCATGAACTGTCTTCTGTGTGAGTTACGGGTATCAGCATTTAAAGGTTGCCAGCAGATATATTTAAACCTACTGGCAACCCTTCCGTTTTAACGGGCGTATTTATTACAGTTAGCGTTTGAGAAGTAATTGGGTTTGTTGTTTTTATTATGTCCCCGTTAAAGTGGGTGAAAAATACCGGCAGGCCTGGGCCTGCCGGTATGACGGGGCATAGAAGGCTGAAATACCCCATGTGATGATAAAATGAATAAGATAATCCTCTTTAATCCCAAAAGCGCCGAAGGCAAATACCGTATCCCGAATTCCATATTAAGTATTGCAGCATCGGTTGAGGGCCGCTACGACTGGACGATCGTCGACGGTAACCGTGACCCTGATCCGCTAAAGGTAATGGAAGATTACCTAAACACCGGCCAATATAAATACATCGGCTTTACAGTTATGCCCGGCCCGCAGCTACGTCAGGCCATTCCGCTTGCAAAGGCTATAAAAGAAAAATTCCCTTTTACTACGATGATATGGGGAGGCTACTTCCCTTCAACGCAGCCAAAAGTTATACTCGAATCGGGCTTTGTCGACTTTGTTATTAACGGCCCCGGCGATCACGCATTCCCGGCGCTGATTGATGCGCTGGAGCGTAATACGCCTTACGAGTTTATTAAAAACATTATCTACAAAACCGGGGCCGATATTGTAAAAACAGCCAAGGAAGACCTGATGGAACAGGATCCCTTGCCGCCGCTTCCCTATGATAAGCTGAATGACATTTATTATATCGACAAATACCTTGGCAGAACTTTTTTAGGCGAAAAGACATTGGCCTATCACTCCAGCATCGGCTGCCCGTTCACCTGTTCGTTTTGTGCAGTGGTGCCTATTTTCGAAGCCAGGTGGAAGGCCAAATCGGCCCAATTGGTTTATAATGATATCAAATTCATCAAGGATAAATGGGGCGCCGACGCCATCGAATTTCATGATAATAATTTCTTCGTATCGGAAAAAAGAACGGTTGAGTTTTCGAAACTGATCAGGCCCGAAAAGATGTCGTGGTGGGGAATGGCGCGTATTGACACCATGGATAAGTTTAAAGACGAATCGCTGGCGCTGATACGCGAAGCCGGCTGCAAGATCATCTTCTTTGGGGCCGAGAGCGGCAACAATCTCATACTGGAACAACTGGACAAAGGCGGTACCCAAACCGGCGACCAGATCATCCGCTTTGCGGAAAGGCTAAAAAAATTCGACATTATACCCGAATACTCGTTTGTGCTGGGCACACCGGCGCCTACCGAAGAACAGGTGCAGGCGCAGATTGATTTTGAGATAGATTTTATAAAACAGGTAAAGGCGGTAAATCCGCGTACCGAGATCGTATTATATACCTATAGCCCGGTGCCCACTGAAGGTTCAACATTGTATAAACAAGTGCAGGCGCTGGGCTTTAAATACCCGCAGGTATTGGAAGATTGGGTAAGCCCGGCCTGGGAGAATTTTGATATGCGGAAAAATCCGCTTACCCCCTGGCTGAAACCCGAAATGATTGACCAGATAAGGGATTTTGAAACCGTACTGAACGGCGCCTATCCAACGGTTACTGACATACGCCTGAGCAGTTTAAAGCGAAAGGCGCTGCAAGTTGTCGCCGGCCTGCGTTTTAAAACCAATATTTACAAATACCCCTATGAAATAAAGCTGCTGCATAAAATGTGGCGATACAGGCAGCCGGAGATACAGGGGTTTTAGGCAAGAAGTTTCAAAACATGGCTGATTTACCCCCTCTTCGCCACCTTCGGCGGAAAGAGGGTAAACTGTTTTTGTTTCGAATAATCCAGCATTCAAAGCGAATATCATTATATCCATGCAGTCCCTTCCCCACACCCTAAAGCGATATAAGACGCTCCGCACACACATCATCGCTGCCTTGCCGGTAGTGATCCTGATGCCGCACAGCGCCTGTAATTGCCGTTGTGTGATGTGTGATATCTGGAAAGACAATAAAAACCTAAAGCAGCTTACTGAAGATGATGTTTCGGGTTTATTGGACGCGTTAAAAAAGTTCGGTACACGACAAGTGATAATGTCAGGCGGCGAAGCGCTGCTCAACAGCAAGTTTTTCCAACTTTGCGAAATACTCAAAAGTGAACGGATCAAAATTACGGTGCTTTCCACTGGTTTATCTGTTAAAAAAAACGCAGATCAACTATTAGAATGGATCGACGAAATCATCGTTTCGTTAGATGGTGATGAGGCGTTGCATGATGCTATCCGCAATGTGCCCGGCGCCTTTAGCAAGTTAAAGGAGGGTGTCGAAGCTATCAAATCTCTTGATCCCCGTTTTCGGGTAACCGCAAGAACAGTTATCCACCGGCTGAATTTCCGCAACTGGGAATCAATCATTAACGAAGCGAAGATCATGGGGATTGACCAGGTAAGCTTTTTGCCTGCCGATGTGAGCAGTCATGCCTTTAACCGGCAAATGGCCTGGACGGAACCTAAACAACATGAAATATTATTGACTGAAAATGAATTGCCGGAGCTGCAGGAAATTATTTCACGCATCATCGGCCAGCGCAAAAGCGATTTTGCATACGGATTTATCGCTGAATCTCCGGCAAAGATCAGGGAGATTTACGAATATTACGCTGCATTCTACGGTCTTAATGCCTTCCCCTTTAAAAAATGCAACGCGCCCTGGGTATCAACGGTAATTGAGGCCGACGGCAATGTGCGTCCTTGTTTTTTTCATGAAATTATCGGTAATATCCGGGATTCTTCCCTTGTTGCGATTTTGAACAATAGGGAAGCGGTAAACTTCAGGAAGACATTGGATATGCGCACTAATTCCACTTGTGTAAAGTGTGTTTGCTCACTGAACCTGCCGCCCAGAATGGACCCTGCGGCTTATTTATGAGTCTGGCATATAAATTATTTTGGCAACCCTTTAATTATTTGAGACGTAATTAAAATACAAACGGCAAAAAATAGCGATCCGAAATTATGAAGAATATTCTTTTTACTCATTCCTATTTTTTACGGTTTGATCCCAAGCAGTGGCAATTGGGGCAGCCATACCCACCCCTGGGTCCCCTGTATGCTGCGGCGCTGATGCGCAAACATGATTTTAATGTAAGCCTGTTCGATACCATGTTCGCCGTCGATCCTGAAGAAGTTATTGCGGCAATGGCGAAGAGCCGCCCCGATTATTTCGTGATCTACGATGACGGCTTTAACTATCTTACTAAAATGTGCCCTCAATGTGCGCTTTCCTGCCCGTTTTGCTAAAAAACCGGCGAAATGCCGTTCCAAACTTCCC
>Ga0206872_10180_pt1 | contig 18518 bp, 17 predicted proteins | sample Alteio_BWOrgCont_34_FD_152906 | JGI IMG/M metagenome (GOLD analysis project Ga0206872, IMG submission 152906) | Enriched cells from forest soil in Barre Woods Harvard Forest LTER site, Petersham, Massachusetts, United States -... | ecosystem: Environmental > Terrestrial > Soil > Temperate forest >... | reverse complement strand
CTTATCCAGGCGGATATAAAGATCGCTGAATTCGAGTTCTGACAGCATGGGGTTTGAGCCTCGATGGGGGGAGACGTTGAATCCGAAGAGTAATCCTACAATAAAAGTATGAGAATATGGAAAAGATTGGTTAATTTTAGGTGGAGAACAATGCCGCTGCGACCCGCCGCCCTTCGGCCATTAAGACATTATAGGTGCGGCAGGCGGCGCCCGTATCCATGCATTCCACGGCAATACCACGGGTTTTCAGGGCTTCGCGCAGCGGTCTTGGCAAGAGCAGCAGGCGTGGGCCGCAGCCGATCAGCAGCAGCTCGATGGGCGGGGTCAAGGCGATAATGGGGGCGAAGCTTGCCGCATCAAGGCTGGCAAAATTGTTGGCCGCCCAGGCCGTGGACTGTTCGGGCGACACCAGCAACGGACCCTCGTAAAGCGTGCCGCTCACCCGGAAACGGCCGCCCGCATAGGATTCGATCACTTGCCGGCCCGGGGGGATGAGGGGGGTGATGTCCATGGATTAAGCGCTTTCATGTAGAAAATCACAGACCGCGGCCATCATACCACAGCCAATTTTAATAGGAAATAGAATGGCTTCTTACAGATTTTGCGGTGCAGCGTAACAATCCGTAACAAAGAGTGATTTGTTGTACGCCTCGGCGATTGTTACACCGAATGGGGCATTTCTGTTCAAAGGCACGGCACTTCTCATGATGATGCAGCATACATTGAAGAATTCTATCCATTGCACAGGCATCGGCCTGCATTCGGGGGCGCAGGTCACCATGACTCTGCATCCCGCGCCGGCCGATACCGGCATTATCGTGCGCCGCACCGACGGCGCCGCCGCCGGCACGGAAATCGCCGCCCTATGGCACAATGTAGTGGATACGCGCCTTTGTACCGTATTGGGCAATGATCAGGGTGTGGTTGTCGGCACGGTTGAGCATCTGATGGCCGCCCTGGCCGGCTGCGCCGTTGATAATGTGGTGATCGAAATTGACGGGCCGGAAGTGCCGGCGATGGACGGCAGCGCTTGGCCGTTTGTCTTCCTGATCGAGTGTGCCGGAATCGAGGCGCAGGAACAGCCCCGCCATGCCATTCGCATCTTGCGCGATGTGACTGTTGGCGATCCAACCCGCAGCGCCGCCTTATCGCCCGCCTTCGCCAGCAGCTATGCCTTTGAAATCGATTTTGCCAGCGCCGCGGTGGCGCACCAGCATGGCGAGATGGATCTGATGGATGGCAATTTTACCCAAGACATCAGCCGCGCCCGCACCTTCGGCTTCCTGCATGAGGTTGACGCCATGCGCAGTGCCGGCTTGGCGCGCGGCGGCTCATTGGAAAATGCGGTGGTGGTGGATGGCGATACGGTGATGAACCCGGACGGTCTGCGCTACACGGACGAATTTGTCCGCCACAAAATCCTCGACAGTATCGGTGATCTTTACCTGGCCGGCGCGCCCATTATCGGCCATTTTGAAGGCTTCCGCTCCGGCCATATGCTGAACAACCAGCTCTTGCGCGTTCTCTTGGCCAATGCCAATGCCTGGGAAAGCGGCGATTATGACGATATGGCCGCTCCGCCGGTTTACAGCAGGCAGCAGCAAAAGCGGGTAGCCGTAGGCTAATCCCTGATGGGTAATTTGAAAGAGGATAGCCGGCTTGATTACAGCGGCATGCGCTTCCGCACCTCGCGGCAGACGATGGGCAATGGCGAGAGTTGGATCGCCCTGCGGCGCTTGTGGGACCATGTGCCGCAGTTGGATCAAATCGGGCTGCATCCCAATTTGCTGGAACCATTACGGACGCTCGGTTTGCGCCAGGGCCTCATTCTGCTCGGCGGCGCCACCGGCGCTGGCAAAACCACCACTGCAACAGCGATTTTGGTTGAATATCTACGGCGCTACGGCCAATTGGCCCTGACGATTGAAGACCCGATCGAATATGATCTACACGGCGTCCACGGCAAAACCGGTTTCTGCTATCAAAGGGAAGTCGAAGAAGATGAAGAATGGGCCAGCGCCTTAAAAACGGCGCTGCGCTGGCATCCGCGCTATATTTTGGTCGGCGAAATCCGTACGCCGCCCGCAGCGAAACAATTGCTGCGCGCCGCCACCTCGGGCCATCTTGTCATCACCACCATCCATTCCGGCTCTTTGGAAGAAACGGTCTATGCCGCCATCCAAATGGCCCACCCGGAATTGGGCGAGCTGTCACACAATCTGGTGGCCGATGGCTTGGTGGCGGTTATCCACCAAACCATGACCAATGACGGTCCCAAAGTCACCTTCTGCACCACCCGCGATCAAGCGGGCGGCTTAGGTGATCCCATCCGTGCCTGCATCCGCGATCAGAAGATCGGCATGATCACCACCTTCGTCGAGCAACAAGCCTCACGCCTGGGCGTAAGCGGCGGCGGGGCTTTCCTGCCGGAGAAGGCTTTGAAGCGGCTGAAAGAGGCAAGCGAACAAGCGGAAAAGGCGAAACGCCGCCGCTAGAGCATTTTTCGTTTAGATTGACCTTTTGGAAACCGAGCCAAGGTGTATCACGGATGAACACGCATTAAAGAGGATGGACAAGGATTTGGAGGTTCTTGTGAGAAACAGCTTGCTCTCACTTTGATTTATTTATTATTTTTCAATTTCTTGAAAAGAATAAACCTCTCCCACGAACTGCCCGCATCCCTTGTCCATCCTCTTTAATCCGTGTTCATCCGTGATACACCTTGGTCCTCTTTCCATAGAGAAGTGATCATTCAAACCGGGAAGTGCTCTAAGCAGCCGCCAAAGCCTTATGCAGCCGCTCGGCCACATGTTCCCAATTGACCAGATTGTTGAGGAAGGTCTTTAGATAATCGGGACGGCGGTTCTGGTAATCCACATAGTAGGCATGTTCCCAGACATCCGCGCCCAGCAGCACATATTGGCCGTGCACCACCGGGTTTTCGCCGTTCGGCGTTTTGGTGACTTTGAGCTTGCCCTTATCGATCACCAGCCAAGCCCAGCCACTGCCGAACTGCGTGGTGCCTGCCGCGATGAAATCTTCCTTGAACTTATCGACACTGCCGAAATCGGCAGCGAGGCGCTTTTCCAACTCACCGGGGAGATTGCCGCCGCCGTTCTTCTTCATCATCGGCCACCATACCGTATGGTTCCAATGCTGGCCGGCATTATTAAAGATGCCCTGCTTGGCAGGATCGCCGAAAGCCGCCTTCATCACCTCTTCCACGCTGGCATTGGCCAGCGGCGTGTCTTTGGTCAGGTTATTAAGGTTTGTGACATAGGCCTGATGATGCTTGCCGTGATGCAGCTCCAACGTGGTGGCCGACATAAAGGGGGCCAGCGCGTCATGCGGATAGGGAAGCGGGGCGAGTTCAAAAGCCATGATATCCTCTCATTGTGAATGGTTAGGAGGCGACTGCCTATGACATAGTCCCATCGCGCGCTTTCGCCAACCCCTTTTCCGTCACAAAAGGCTAAAACAAAGGGGTTCCTATCCGCCAAACTGCCGCTAACATATTGTTCATCCATTGATCTGATTGGGTTAACTCTGATGCCCACGCCGTCCTTGAGCCTGTCTTATTGCGCCGCCGAACTGCAGCGCCATGACAATGACCGCTTTCTTTGTACCCTCTTCGCGCCTGTGGAACGGCGTGAGGCGTTGTTCGCCCTTTATGCCTTCAACCTGGAAATCGCCAAAACCCGTGAGGTGGTGAGCGAGCCGTTGCTGGGCCAGATCCGCCTGCAATGGTGGCGGGATGCTATTGCCGGAATTTATGGCGGTACGCCGCCGCCCGCCCATGCCGTGCTGGAGCCGCTGGCCGCCGCCATTGCCCGCCATGGGCTGAGCCGGGTTTATTTCGACAGGCTGATCGATAGCCGCGAAGCCGATCTTACAGACGAACCGCCCGCCAGCCTGGAAGCGCTGGTGGCCTATGCGGAAACCACCGCCGTGCCGCTGATGGCCCTCGGTCTGGAAATATTGGGCGCCGCCTCTCCGCCTGCCCTTGATGCCGCCCGCCACGCCGGTACCGCTGTCGCCCTCTCCGGCCTTTTGCGCGCCGTGCCATTTCATGCGCGCGCCCGGCGGCTTTATCTGCCCAGCGATTTGTTGGCGGCTCACGGCGTGCGGACGAATAATTTGTTTGAGGGCAAGGGTGATCCCGGTTTGGCCGCCGTGGCAGAGGCTGTGGCCAACCGCGCGGCATCTTCTATCTCCGAAGCCAGAACCTTACGCAAAAAAATTCCGCGCGTAGCGCTGCCTGCCCTGTTGCCGCTGCGGCTGGCGGCGTTTGAATTACGGCGCCTCCGCCGCGCCCGCTACAATGTATTCGCGCCGCACTTGGCGACACCAAGCCTATTAAGGCCATTGCCGTTTTTGGCAGGGATGCTGCGTGGCTGGTAAGCGCGGGCTCAGCCGCAATCCACGATCAGCGGCTGATAATCAAGCGCCTGCAGGAATTTCAGCAAATCGGCTGACCGAATCGTGGTCGAGGCTTCATTGTGCAGCGGGTGGTAATTTACCCATTCGCTTTGCATCATGTCGCTGTCCAGCACCATGGTGACGCGTTTCGCGGCGTCATTCAAAACGGCGAAAGGATTTACCGCGCCCGGCGTCAAGCCTAAAACTTCCAGCAGAAGTTCGGGTTTGCCGAAGGACAGGGGCGCGGTACCAACGCGCTCTTTGATCTTACCCAGATCAGCACGTTTCTCGGCCGGCATAACAACCAGCCATAGCTTATCTTTCTTGTCTTTCAAGAACAGATTCTTACAAGGCAAGCCATCAATTTTATCGTTCCATTCACGCGCCTGCTCAACTGTGTAAAGCGGCGGGTGCGCCACCGTTTTGTGGGGAATGCCGAGTTGATCAAGGAACGCAAAAAGCTGCTGGGGCGTTGTGCGTTCTTTTTCGGGCTTTGATTCGATTTCAGGAGGCAAGGACATCAGACGCGCTTTCTTATGCAGGGCTTAAGGCATTTTATCGCCTGGTCCTTTTTCGTGCAATCCCTCTGACTCCACCGGAAAAGTATTTTCCCAGCCACCCCCTAAGGCTTTGTAGAGCGACACCAGATCGAGGGCCAGCGTGGTAACGCTATCCGCCTGCTGCTGCTGAGCCGTCAGCAGATTTTCTTGTGTCGCCAGTACTTGGAGAAAATCGACCAAGCCCTGCTTATATCGTTGTCTGGCAAGGGCAAGGGCGCGCTTGTTCTGCACGACCGCCTCGGCCAATTGCACACCGCGCCGCTGTTCGGCTTCATAGGCAATCAGGGCGTTGGCGATTTCCTGCCAAGCATTCAGCACGGTGCGCTGATAGGCAATGGCGGCCTCCTGCGCTTCCGCCTTGGTCAGCTTCAAAGTGCCGCGCAATTCACCGCCCTGGAAGATCGGCAAACTGAGACTGGGGCCGATGCCGTAAGTACGCGCCGCCCAATTCCCCAGATCCTTGGTCTGCAAGGCCTGCAAATCGAAATTGCCGGTGAGATTAACACTCGGGTAAAAATTCGCCCGCGCCACGCCCACTTGTGCTGTTTGCGCGTGCAGCGCCGCCTCGGCCTGGAGAATATCCGGCCGCCGCCGCGCCAATTCCGAAGGAAGCCCCACCGGCACGCGCGGCGGCACGGGCGGCACTGCTTGAGCCGTCATAAGCTCCGCCGACAAAGCCCCCGGCGTTTCACCCAGCAGAAAGCCCAATTGATTGATGTATTGCGCCTGCTGCTGTTCCAATTGCGGAATCAGGGCGCCGGTGCGGGCGAGCGCGGCGGCGGCATTGGCGGCATCCAATTGCGTGGCGAGGCCGGCATCGGCGCGTTCACGGGTCAGGCGCAGATTATCGCGATCGAGGGCAAGATTTTCCTGCGTGATCTTCAGCTCGGTCTGCGTACCGCGCAGCGCAAGATAGTCGCGCGCCACTTCCGCCAGCACCGAAACCAGTGTGCCGCGCCGCGCCGCCGCCGAGGCCTCCAGCGCCGCATCCGCCGACTCAACCGAGCGCCGCACCCGGCCCCAGAGATCCAGCTCCCATGAGGAATCCAAACCATATTGCCAGAGATTGAAAGAAGGAAATGTAAAGGCGGTCAACGGAATGGCGTTTGAGCCGCCATCACCTTTGCCGCCGCCGCCGATCAGGCTGATGGCGCCCTTGGCGCTGGGCAGTTCGCGCGCATAGGAAGCATCGGCATTGGCGCCGGGCAGTTCGCTGGCGCCGGCGATACGCCGCTGCGCCCGGCTTTCCGCCACGCGCATGGTAGCCGCCTGTATATCCAGATTGGCCGAGACCACGCGCTTCTCAAGCGCCGTCAGCTCGGCATCGTTGAACAAGGCCCACCAATCGGGATTGAGCGGTTCGGAGACCGGGACACTGGCCACCGTTGGCTCTTCCGTCCCGCTGCTGAACCATTCGTCCGGAAACCAGGCGGCGGGCTTTTCAAAATCCGGCCCCACCGTGCAGCCCGACAGCAGGCACAGCAGCATTGCTTGATAAAGGGGGTTTCTAATGCGCCGCGGCACCGGGAGCGCCTCCCTTTTTGCGGGAGAGGAAAAACGTAACCGGCACAACGCAAAAAGCCATGACGGCGCAAAAGCCAAACACATCGACATAAGCCAATATGGAGGCTTGCTGGCGCAAGGTTTGGTACATCAGTCCCAAAGCCGCCTGCGCCGCTGCCGCCGCCGTAAGCCCGCGCGATAACAGCGCTTGCTGATAATGCTGAAGCGTCAGCGCATAGCCCTGATCAAGCGGCGTGAGATGCGACACCAGATAGCTCATGCGTCTTTGCGTTCCTTCCGTGATCATCGCCGTGGAGAGCGAAATACCCACCGATCCCGCGACATTGCGGAACATGGTGAAAAGCGCCGCGGCATCGCCGTTATCCTCGCGGCTGATATTGGCGAAGGCGGTCGTGGCCAGCGGTGCGAACAAAAAGGCCAAGCCACCCGCCTGGGCAATGCGCATGGAAGCAAGCGTTGTGAAATCAATGTCAGGCGTCAGACCATGCGAATAGAGCATCGCCGACCCCAGACAGGCAAAGCCAGTGGTGATGATATATTTGGTCGGCACTGTTTTTTGCAGACGCACGACAATAGGAATGAGAAAGATAAGAAAAAAGGCGCCGGGTGAAAGCAATAGCCCGGCATAGGTGGCGTTGTAGCCGAGGTCTTGCTGCGCCATCAGCGGGATCACCACGGCACTGGCATAAAGAATGGAAGCCATGCAAAACATCAACACACAACACAGGGCGAAATTGGCGTCTTTCAGAACGCGGATATTCAGCACCGGCTTCTTGGCATAAAGCAGCCAGGCGATTGCACCCGCTATGCCCGCCGCCGCCATGGAAGCCGTCAGCCGGATGAAGTTTGAATCGAACCAGCCATCATCCTCGCCGCGGTCGAGTGTAATTTGCAGCGAGGCCAAGCCCAGGATAATCAGCGCCAGGCCGATGCCGTCGATCCCTGCGTGCTCTTTGCGGCGCGCCCAGGGAGGATCTTCAATCAGATGGGTAATGGCGAAGAAAGCGAAAGCACCCACCGGGATATTGATAAAGAAAATCCAGCGCCAACTGAAATTGTCGGTGATCCAGCCGCCCAAGGTGGGGCCCAGCACCGGCGCGACGATTGTGGCCAGCGCCGTCAGCGCAAAGGCGCGACCGCGTTGGTCGGGCGGGAAAGTATCCAGAATAATGGATTGCTGATTGGGCTGCAAACCGCCGCCGAAAAATCCTTGCGCCAACCGGAAAAAAATCAGCTGCGCCAAACTGTTTGAAAGGCCGCACAGCAAGCTGCAGACGGTGAACATGCCGATGCAAATGAGGAAATAACGCTTGCGCCCCAAAAGCCGCGCGAACCAGCCGGAGATTGTCAGCACAATGCCGTTGGCGATCAGATAGGAGGTGAGCGCCCATGTCGCATCGTCATTGCTGGCCGACATGGTGCCTGCGATATGCGGCAGCGACACATTGACGATGGTGGTGTCCAGCACCTCCATGAAGGCCGACAGGGTTACCACCACGGCGATCAGCCAGGGGTTGGATTTAGGTTTCCAAGTCCCATGTTCTTTTGCCGCCGCTGCCTCATCGCTCATTGCAGCCTCACGACCGGCTCCACGGACAGGCCGAGCGGCAGCGGCATGTGAGGATCAAGGCCACTATCGATAACAATCTTCACCGGCACCCGCTGCACGATCTTGACAAAATTGCCGGTGGCGTTTTCCGGCGGAAAGGCGGTGAAGCGGCTGCCCGAACCAAGCTGAATACTATCCAAATGGCCCTTCAGCTTCAGATCAGGATAGGCATCCACCGCGATATCAACCTTCTGCCCCGGCCGCATGCGGGTCAGCTGGGTTTCCTTGAAATTGGCGGTGACCCATACTTCCGGCGCAACAATGGCAAAAATCTGCGTCCCGGTTTGCAGATAATTACCCATTTCGACATTGCGCTTGGTAATCCAGCCATCCTGGGGCGCCACAATGCTGGTATAACCCAGATTAATCTCGGCCTGCGCAAGATTGCCGCGCATTTGTGCCACCTGGCCTTCCAATTGCCGCAGTTGTGCCTCGGCCTGGGCGATGTTCTGCTCGACCAGCGCCGCCTGCTGCACCTGCGCCTCGGCCTGCTTCACCTGGCCCTGCGCCTGCTGCAGATTGGCGGTGGCATTATCGATGCTTTGCTGCGAGGTGGCGGCGGGATTAATCTTGTGCTGGCGGTCATATTCGGCCTGCGACTCGAACAATTGCCCCTTGGCCTGCAGCAATTGCCCCTCTGCCTGCGCCAGTTGCGCCGGATAGGTGGTGTGGGCCTTATCCAAGGCCACACTGGCGCTGTCCCGCTGCGCCTCTATGGAAGCCAGTTGCCCGGCGGCCTGATCGCGCACCGCCTCATAATCCCGCGACTCGATTCGCACCAGCACATCGCCGGCATGGACGAACTGATTGTCATTGACCAAAAGCGCCGTCACATAGCCCGAAACATGCGCGGCGATCATGATGGCGCGGCCGTCCGTATAGGCATCGTCGGTGGATTCTTGGTTGCGGGTGAGAAACCAATAAAATCCTACGCCAATCAGCGCAACAATAATGGCCAGGACAACGGCGATTAACGGCGTCTTTGAGCGCTTTTTCTGCGCTTTCCCGAGCTCCGGCTCCCCTGCCGCCTGATCCGCCACGTTCGCTCCCTGCCAATGATAAATGGCCGACTTCGTTCATACCCTACTTGAGAGAGAACGGCAAACAAGCTGAGGAAGGCCCTTGCGGAGATAGCCCGCCTACGCCCTTCGGGCTACGACGCGGCAGCCTTCGCGCGGCTGGCGGAAGAGGTGAGATTCGAACTCACGGTGAACTTACGCCCACGCCGGTTTTCAAGACCGGTGCCTTAAACCGCTCGGCCACTCTTCCAACGGGTGACAGAAAGCATATTCGGGCGTGCAAAGTCTAGTCAGCCCTCTTGTCCAGTCTGGCGAAACATTTTAGAAGAAAGCTACAGTTCGCAAGTGTTTCTCTTCGCCGCTGCCCCCTCCCCTAACCCCTCCCTCAAGGGGAGGGGAATCAGGTTGGCACATGCGCTACCGGTATTCCCCTCCCCTTGAGGGAGGGGTTAGGGGAGGGGGCAGCGGCGTAAAGCCCCACCGGACAACCGCCTTTCGTCTTTCCCGGAGTTCCCCATGCCCACCCCCAAAACCCTTTTCATCCTCGCCGGCGACGGCATCGGCCCCGAGGTGATGAGCCAAGTGCGGCGGGTGATTGAGTGGCTGGCCAAGAAGCGCTCCGTTAGCTTCAATGTGCGCGAGGGGCTGGTGGGCGGCTGTTCGATTGACGCGCACGGGCTTCCGTTGACCGACGAAACCCTGGCCGACGCCATGGCCGCCGACGCCGTTCTGCTGGGCGCCGTGGGCGGCCCGAAATGGGACAGCGTGCCGTTCGAGCGCAAGCCCGAACGCGGCCTTTTGCGCCTGCGCAAGGATATGGAGCTGTTCGCCAATCTGCGCCCCGCCTTGGTGTTCGATGCGCTGGTGGAAGCCTCTACCCTCAAGCCCGAACTGGTGCGCGGGCTTGACATCATGATTGTGCGCGAGCTGACCGGCGGCGTTTATTTCGGCCAGCCGCGCGGCATCACCACCCTGCCCAACGGCGAGCGGCGCGGGATTAACACGCAAGTCTATGACACGCACGAAATCCAGCGCGTCGCCCGCGTGGCGTTTGATTTGGCGAAGGCCCGCAAGGGACGCTTATGCTCTGTAGAAAAAGCGAACGTCATGGAATCCGGCGTGCTGTGGCGCGAGGAAGTGACAGCCCTGGGCAAGGCGGAATACCCCGATGTCGCCCTCAGCCATATGTACGCCGACAATTGCGCCATGCAGCTTGTCCGTCAACCGGCGCAGTTTGACGTGATCGTGACGGACAATCTCTTCGGCGATTTGCTTTCGGACCTCGCCGCGATGCTGACGGGTTCGCTGGGCATGCTGCCCTCCGCCTCACTGGGCGCGGCGGACGCCAACGGCAAACGCCGCGCGCTTTATGAACCCGTGCACGGCAGCGCGCCGGACATCGCAGGCAAAGACATCGCCAACCCCCTCGCCTGCATCTTAAGCTTCGCCATGCTGCTGCGCTATTCGTTCGCTATGACGCAAGACGCCGCGCTGATCGAACAAGCCGTGCAAAATGTGCTGAGCAGCGGGACAAGAACGGCCGACATCATGGCGCCGGGCATGGCGAAATGTTCGACCAGCGTGATGGGGGATAGTGTGATCAGGGCGCTCGAGAAACTCGACAGCTAGAGCGCGGTCTATAAGGCGCCGAGACCGCTCTCAAGCGCGCATCATGACGCACCTGGCGACGGTGATCCTTTTCTTCTTGTCGCTGTCTTTCATTGCCTTCCGCCAGCCAACCTTCTGCCCGGGCTTGCGCATAACCTGGATATTCAGGATTAAGCTGCACCCGCCCGATAATGTACCTATGCCATTGCTGCCTGGCGGAAAGCGCCAAAAATTCTGCCGTTTGGAAAAAACCGGAAGAGGCATGATGGTCAGACAACACGCGCCCTATCACGGTCCTAAATTTTTCCGGCATTAACAACCGTTCACCCATGGCTCTGCAGAGGCTGCGATAAAGCATGTTTTCCTTTTCGTAATCTCTTGCTTGTTCGCGATTCCTTACCTGCCAATATTGGTCGCCCTCTTTAATCCATCCTTTCCCAACGGCGCCCTTATAATAGTAGTGGTGAGAATTCATTTCCAAAAGACCCTCCAGGCTCTCTATGTGCCAGCAAGCATCGTGGGAGATTTGATGAAAATCAAGAGGTTGAAAGTCGGCAGGAAGATCTGCCAGATGATCCACTATGATCCCGCTTAATATAGATTCGAGTTCCCGGCTTGTTATCCGTTGCGTGCCCCATTTTTTACAAAGGGCTTCATACAAATCCATATGTTCTGTCATTGGCATTTCTCCCAAGGTAAGTTCTTGGTGAAGACTTACCATGGATTGTAATGACGACACAATAGCATGCTTTAGGAGAAACGATTTTTCTTACCGGGCCGATCTTTTTTCCCTTTTCCGTCCCCTCACGCCCCCATCCTCCTCAAACAACTCCGCCAGCTTCTCCACCATCGTCCCGCCCAGCTGCTCGGCGTCCACAATCGTCACGGCACGGCGGTAATAGCGCGTGACGTCGTGGCCGATGCCGATGGCGACCAGCTCCACCGGCGAGCGGGTTTCGATCCATTCGATGGCTTGGCGCAGATGATGTTCCAGATAATTGCCGGGGTTGACAGACAGCGTACTGTCATCAACCGGCGCGCCGTCGGAGATCACCATTAAAATACGGCGCTGCTCTGGCCGCGCGATCAGACGGCTGTGAGCCCAAAGCAAAGCCTCGCCGTCGATATTTTCCTTCAAAATCCCCTCGCGCAGCATCAGGCCCAAATTCCGCCGCGCGCGGCGCCAGGGGCCGTCGGCGGCTTTGTAGATAATGTGGCGCAGATCATTGAGGCGGCCGGGATTGGCGGGCTTTCCGGCGGCCAGCCATTGCTCGCGCGCCATGCCGCCCTTCCAGGCCCGCGTCGTGAAACCCAAAATCTCCACCTTCACGCCGCAGCGTTCCAGTGTGCGCGCGAGAATGTCGGCGCTCATCGCGGCGATGGTGATGGGGCGGCCGCGCATGCTGCCGGAATTATCAATCAGCAGCGTCACCACCGTATCGCGGAAATCCGTGTCCTTCTCGCGCTTGAACGATAGTGGCAGCACCGGATTCACGATCACGCGGCTGAGGCGGGCGCTATCCAGAATGCCCTCCTCCAAATCAAACTCCCACGCCCGTATCTGCTTGGCCATCAAACGGCGCTGCAGGCGATTGGCGAGGCGGGCGATGACACCTTGCAGATGCTGCAATTGCTGATCCAGAAGCATGCGCAGGCGCGAAAGCTCATCCGCATCGCACAGCGCGTCGGCGTTCACCGTTTCATCGAACTGCGTGGTGTAGGGGCGGTAATGCGGGCCATCCAAAGAATTGCGGCGATCATCGTTAAACAAAGTCTGACCGGGTGCGCCGCCCTCGCCGTCCTCATCGCCCTGCCCCGCTGTTTGATCACCCTCTTGGGCGAGATCGGCGGCGCCGCTTTGCAGTTCGTTATCTTCATCACCCGCACCCGCCGCGCTGGGAGATTGGCCGGGGGCTTGCTGGCCGGCTTGCGGCTCACCCTCATTGCCTTCGTCGGGCGTGCTTTCGCTGGATTGGTTTTCGTCCGGCTCAGAACGCGCGGGCTCTTCCGCGCCGGTTTCAAGCTCCAGATCCACCAACAAGCGGCGGACTTGGCGAGCATAGGCCTCTTGGTCGGCGGCAAGCTTGGCGAGCTTGTCCAGATCAGGCCCGGCGCGCTCATTCACCCAATCACGCCACAGCGCCACGGCGGCCTTGGCGGCGGGCGGCGGCGGCTGGCCGGTGAGACGCTCGCGCGCCAGCAGCCGCAGCGCCTCGGCCAGCGGCACCTGCGCGCGTTCGGTGACGCGGTCTAAACCCTGGCGGCGATAGCGTTCCTCCAGCGCCGCATCCAAATTGGCGGCAACGCCCGCCATGCGGTTTGCGCCCAGCGCCTCATAACGCGCCTGCTCCAGCGCCTCATAACTGGCCTTGGCGATCTCACCCGAGGGCATGCGCTGCGCATGCAAGCCGTCATCATGATACCGCACCCGCAACGCCACCGCATCCGCCGCGCCGCGCATGGTGGCGACATCCTGGGGATTGAGATCTTTCGGCGGCACGGGAACGCGCGCCCGTCCCGCGCTGAGGCCCGGCGGCTCGGCCGTGAAATTCACCTGCAATTCCGCATTCTCCGAGAGCGCCCGCATCACGGCAGCCGTGGCGCGCTTCATGGATTCGGCGGGGGGATCGGGTTGGGTGGTCATGCTTCCTCACGCACCTGCACAGGTAAAGACCGCAATATATATTTGCGCCATTCTATCATGATAACCAGCGCACTGTTCATAATGACGATGGTGGCTGGATATAAAATCGTGGTTACAGAATAATCCGTGATGGCGAGAATCGACAGAATCGTTCTTATATCCCCAATAACATATGTTGGAATCGCCTTGCTTTCCGGCTTGCAATATGATTTTCGGAAAGTGGGATAATAGGCAAAAATATCGATCAACGTAACCAACACCACTGCGATAAGCGGATTGGCGGTGACATACCATAAAGGAATGGCGCTTAAACCCAGAATGAACGCGATCCAGTCGCCGCGCGTAATCGTTCGTTCGCCATAGGAAAATGACAGAAGAACGGTCAGCACATTGAAAACAACATTCACCGCCGTCGCCCAAGCGCCCGGCCCCGCATCCGCTGAATATTGCGCCGCCGCCGCAATGGATGACATGAGCCCCCAAATAACATGAGAAAAAATATGCGGCCGCGTTTCTTTTTTGAGAATGGACCAGATATAAGGCGTTCCTGCCATCAATGCGAAAAATAGGGATATATAGCCAAGCTGGGCTTTATCAAACATCACCCACCCCAGCTTCACATATGTCCCGGCTGCGTCAGACGAGCAATGGCCTGCTCGACAGCTTTTGGGGTCTGATCAATAACGGCCATGAGCACCTGCGCGGCGCGGTCCGGGCGGCGGCGGCCTTGTTCCCAATCTTGAAGCGCACGCGGCTCAAACCCGAAACGCTTGGCAAAGGCGGCTTGGCTGAGGCCGGTTTTGAGGCGCACAGTTCTGGCATCCACCAAAACGGCGGGGTGATGAATGCGCGTCGGCAGGCTGATTTCACCGCTTGCATGGGCGGCGGCTTCTTGCATTGCCTCAACCAATTCATCGCCAAGGCCGCCCTTCTTGCGCTTAGCCAAGGGCTTTGACGAAATCCTGGAGCTTGCGTTTTTGCTCATGTGTCAGTTCCTCCTGTTCGTTCTTGGCATAGACCAATAGAAAATAGATGGTGTCCGCCGATACCTGCATATAGTAGATCACCCGCACGCCGCCGCTTTTGCCGGAACGTCCTCTTGCGCCGCGCGCCTTGCGAATACCACCGGCGCCCCGCACAATCGGCCAAGCCAGAGGATCGGCCACGATTTCATTCTCAATCGTGACAAGCTCAGCCTCTGTCAGCAGCTTCGCCGCGCGACGAGAATAAGGCGTGGTGCGGATGATCTTCATGCGATTCCAATATACGGCAATGCCGTATAATTGTCAAGAAAAAATACGACAGGATTTTATGGGGTGCAATCCTTAAGAAACACTTGTTTTTACACCACTCTCCGGCAGTTCCGTTCCAAAGCAGCGCTGGTAATATTCGGCCACTGTCGGGCGTTCCATTTCGTCGCACTTGTTTAAAAACGTCACGCGGAAGGCGAAGCCGATGTCGCCGAAGATTTGCGCGTTTTCGGCCCAGGTGATCACCGTGCGCGGCGACATGACGGTGGAGATATCGCCCGCCATGAAGCCCGCGCGCGTGAGATCAGCCACATTCACCATGGCTGAAACCAGCTTCTTGCCCTCCGGCGTGCGGTATTGCGGCTGTTTGGCCAACACAATATCCACCTCTTGATCATGCGGCAGATAATTCAGCGTGGTGACAATGTTCCAGCGGTCCATCTGGCCCTGGTTGATCTGCTGCGTACCGTGATAAAGGCCGGAGGTATCCCCCAGGCCCACCGTGTTGGCGGTGGCGAACAAACGGAAGGCGGGGTGCGGACGCAGGACTTTGTTTTGATCAAGCAGCGTTAATTTGCCCTCCACCTCCAGCACGCGCTGGATCACGAACATCACGTCGGGGCGGCCCGCATCATATTCATCGAACACCAGCGCGCAAGGATGCTGCAGCGCCCAGGGGAGAATGCCTTCGCGGTATTCGGTAAGCTGCACACCCTCACGCAACACGATGGCGTCTTTACCGATCAGATCAATGCGGCTGATATGGCTATCGAGATTGATGCGGATGCACGGCCAATTCAGCCGCGCCGCCACCTGTTCGATATGCGTGGACTTGCCGGTGCCATGATAGCCCTGCACCAACACGCGCCGGTTAAAGGCAAAGCCCGCCAGGATGGAAAGGGTGGTATCGCGGTCAAAGCAATAAGCCTCATCCACATCCGGCACATGCTCTTCCCGCTGGCTGAAGGCGGGCACCTGCATGTTGGATTCAAAGCCGAAGGTCTGGGCGACAGAAACCTTAATATCCGGCTGATCCGCGTAGGCTGATTTTTCTGCCATGTCTGCTCTCGTTATTTAGAAGGTTTTATCCACAGATGGGCACAGATGAACACAGATAAAAGGAAGAAGGATTTCTTCTTATCTGTGTTCATCTGTGCCCATCTGTGGATAATTTTCTTACCTTACCCCTCACCCACCATCTCATGATAGCTGCTTTTCAGCACATTGTACGCCTGATTAATCCGCTTCAATCGTTCTTCGGCCTCTTTGTCGCCGCCGTTGGCGTCGGGGTGGTGTTTTTTGGCCAGGGCGCGGTAGCGGGCCTTGATCATGGTGAAAGTGACGGGCAAGGCCAAATCCAGCACCGCCAGCGCATCATCCTCCGCCGTGCGGACGGGCGGCGGTGGCTCGTGCGCGGCGCTGTAATGGAAATTGCCCGTTCCCTCGCCCTCGCCGCCGTGAAAAGCATTATATACGGTATCGCGGATGAAAGCCTCACGGGCGCGCCAGCCGCCCATCGGCCAGGTGGGGCGCTGCCAGATGACATCGAAACGGATCTCCGCCTCAATCTCCGCGGTTGACATCCCGGCGTGATAATCCCAGGCGGCGTTATAGGCGCGCACATGCTCAAGACAGAACCAGTAATATTCCGTCAACAAAGCGCGGCCCTTGGGCGCGCGGTAAAGCCCCTCGCCGGTGCATTCGGGCGCATCGCAGCAGCGCGGGGCCGGCCGGTCCGGGTCTTGATAGAGAGGGTCTATGGCGGGGCGTTTCGACATGGCTAAAGTATGGTCAGACTAAGCCGCGCTGGCAAGCGGCGCTGTGGCAATAATAGCATTTTAGCCCCCCTATACTGTGACGGCCCTGCCATTATGTCTGGCATGATATTAATTTTTTCTCGCCAACCTGCCCCCTACATTGAATAAATTATCCCCACCCCCCACCAAAACCCTATTGACACCGCCAAAATTGATGGGAAAAGGCTCAATTAGCCCTTGAGTCGCTTAAAGCCCCCGCCCCTCTTGCAAGCGGCGCCGTTCCCTCTCATATGATGATCGTTCGTTGTGACCAGATAGGGTCTTGCCATGACTGAAGAACGCTTAAGCTTCCAGGCCGAAGTCGGCCGTTTGCTGGATATTGTCGCCCATTCGCTTTACAGCCAGAAAGAAGTGTTTCTGCGCGAGTTGATCTCGAACGCGGCGGACGCCTGCGACCGGCTGCGCTATGCTGCCCTGACCGAGCCGGGGCTGATCGCGGATGATCCCGATTTCAAAATCCGGCTGCTGGTGGATGCGCAAGCGCGCACCCTGACCATTACCGACAATGGCATCGGCATGTCGCGTGAGGAATTGGTAAGCCATCTGGGCACCATCGCCCGCTCCGGCACCGCCGCTTTCCTGAAAGGGATGGAGGGCAACGGCAAGAAAGACATCAGCCTGATCGGACAATTCGGCGTCGGCTTCTATTCGGCCTTCATGGTCGCGGATCTGGTGGAGGTGGTGAGCCGGAAGGCGGGAAACGCTGAAACCTGGCGTTGGTCATCCGACGGCAAGGGCGAATTTACAATTGCCAGCATCAGCGCCAAGGACGCCCAAAAGGAAACGAAGCGCGGCACCAGCATTACCTTGCATCTTAAAAAAGACGAAGACGAATATCTCCAAGAACAACGCCTGCGCCAGATCATTATCACCTATTCCGACCATATCGCCTTCCCGATCTTCTTCGGGGCCGAAGGCAATGTCCCGCTCAATCACGCCAGCGCGCTGTGGACACGGCCCAAGGCCGGCATCACGCCGCAGCAATATCAGGAATTCTATCACCACATCGCCCACGCCCAGGATACACCGTGGACAACAATGCATTGGCGCGCGGAAGGCGTGATTGAATATACGGGGCTGCTGTATGTGCCTTCCGTAAAACCATTCGATTTGTTCACGCCGGAGCGCAAGCAGCATATCAATCTTTATGTGCGGCGCGTGTTCATCACCGACGATGCGCAAGAACTCCTGCCCGCCTATTTGCGTTTCCTGCGCGGCGTGATTGACTCTGAGGATCTCCCCCTCAACATCAGCCGCGAAATGCTGCAGCATAATCCCATGCTGGCCAAGATCAGGGCCGGCGTGACGAAGCGGGTGCTCGGCGATATTCTTAAAAAGGCCGAGGACAAGCCCGCCTACGCCGCCTTCTGGGATAATTTCGGCGCCGTGGTGAAGGAAGGGCTTTATGAAGATTTTGAGAACCGCGAAGCCTTGCTCAAACTCGCCCGCTTCCGCTCCACCGCCGGCGATGAATTGATCAGCCTTGAGGATTATATGGGCCGCATGGCGGAGGGGCAGGACAGCATCTTCATCATCACCGGCGACGATCTGCAGGCGCTGAAGCGCAGCCCGCAATTGGAAGGCTTCAAGGCCAAGGGCGTTGAAGTGCTGCTGCTGACCGACCCCATCGATGAATTTTGGGTGCCCACCGTCGGCAGTTATAACGATAAGCCGTTCAAATCGGTGACGCGCAGCGGCGCGGCGTTGGGCAGCATCAAGGGCAAGGATAAAAACGATGAAAAGCCCGAAGCCGCGCCGGCGGGCGAGATTGGCACGCTGATTGCTCTTTTCAAAACGGCGCTCGGCGATGCGGTAAAGGATGTACGCAGCTCGGAACGCCTTACCGACAGCGCCGTCTGCTTGGTGGCGGATGAGAATGATGTGGATATGCATTTAGAGCGGCTGCTGAAAATGCATAAGCAAATGAATATCGGCTCCAAGCGCATCCTGGAACTCAACCCCACTCACCCGCTGATCCGCCGCCTGGCCGCCAGCGCGCAAACCAAGGGCGCCAGCGATACGCTCACTGACATGGCGCTGCTCCTCTTCGACCAAGCCCGCATCACCG
>Ga0206872_10155_pt1 | contig 18587 bp, 18 predicted proteins | sample Alteio_BWOrgCont_34_FD_152906 | JGI IMG/M metagenome (GOLD analysis project Ga0206872, IMG submission 152906) | Enriched cells from forest soil in Barre Woods Harvard Forest LTER site, Petersham, Massachusetts, United States -... | ecosystem: Environmental > Terrestrial > Soil > Temperate forest >... | reverse complement strand
TAAAATAAAAAGGATATGTTGAGGGAAAAAATGAAAAAGTATGTGATTGGTGGTTGGAGGTTAGAGATTAGTCGGGAATGTCGGGAAAAAGCTGGAGTTTTTGTTTAAGCCCTGACACCTGTTTATTTAGGTGTTGCCATCCTGCAGGCCATATTTTTTGTTGAGCCGGTCTATAGAGTCTTCAGCGCTTAGGTACGTTTTTTCATCTTCCTGTAATCTCTCATCCAAAACGATTTTCATTTCGGTGGCAAGTTCAAAATCGTCTTCGTCTTCTTCCACAATAATATAGTAGTAAACTTTGAATAAAAAAAGCGCTAGTTTATACCCACGATGCTTAAACTGGCTGGCCTGCTATTTGTTTTCCCTTGCTTAAAGTCTGTGTTTTAGATGAGTCTTCTTTCAATAAAGCCCTTTTTTCTTTGTCTGCTTTAATAAATTCGCTAATCGTAAGCCCTTCCTTTTTTGTCAATGGTCTTGGGTCAACTACAAAATCAACGTCAAGAGGTTCTTTTATTAGTCCCATATTTAATAGTTTAAAAATACTTATTAATCAATTTTAACGCCTCTGGTGTCTTAATAACCATTATGTGACCGCCAACGTGAACCGCTCCCAAACTTTCAATATAATGGTTAATTAGTTTGGTTTTTGCAATGAACGAAACATAACCCTCGCCACCGCGCTGAAACGAAAGTTTACAGGCAAATGCCAGTAAATTTCCCGGGACACCCAAATAAGTTTTACGTTTTCCAACATTGAATGGCGCACTTTCGATAAGATGCATATAAACATGGTCTGGCTTTACTTCTAAACTTATAATCCCTTGAATAATATTCGGATTATTAGAAATTGTTAGCTTAAAACATCGCGTTCAGGAATTTTAATTTCGTTTCTCCAATTAAACCTCCATCCATTTTTAACAGTAATATTTTTCAGATCGGCAACAGTCAGCAAAGATATATCTGTAAGAAAACTATCGCCGGACTGAACGTTTTCGATAGAGTTTGTTAACTTATCAATTACGAAATCGAGTAACATATTTTGTTTTCTTTTCCATTTTCTTGCAGCGAATTTACAAAATGTTGAGGTTTTAAACAAGTAGGTACTGTGAATAATTAAACAGCAATTGTTTGATTTTCCAGTTTTATGAACATCATACTAAACCTTGGCGCCAATAAAGGACTTACCCCCAACCGGCTATTTTTGGGCAAAGACGATTAGTTTTTGAAGAGACCTCATATGTTTTTTTTGTAACTTTACTGAAATTATATTGTTATGATATCCCACGAATTTGTCGAAATTAACCCACAAATAATGATGGGCAAGCCAATAATAAAGGGAACCCGAATTACGGTAGAACAAGTATTAGAAAGTTTATCCGAAAGCAATTCTATTGATGAAGTTTTGCAGGCCCACCCTCATTTAACCAAAGACCAGGTTCATGCGGCCTTATCGCTCGCTGCGCAATCGATAAGAGGGGATGAAATATACTCATTAGCAAAATGAGTTAAAAAAAACTAAATGGATATTACACTTCACCCCATCGCCACCATCACCAACAAACGCGCCGCCCCAACCGACGACTTTTGGGGCGATACCCTATCAGAAATTACACTCCTGCCCCATATTCCCGAAGATGCATTTAAAGGCATCGAAGAATTTTCGCACCTGGAGATCATTTATTTTTTTAATAAGGCGGATGACAGCAAGATCGTCTTCGCGGGCAGGCCGAGGGGGAACCCGGCATGGCCCGAAATGGGTATTTTTTGCCAGCGGAAAAAAGACAGGCCAAATCATTTGGGGCTTTGCACTGTTGAATTAGTTGAACATAGCGGCAGGACGATAAAAGTTAAGTCCCTTGATGCCATTGACGGAACACCGGTATTGGATATAAAACCGGTATTTAAAGAGTTTGGCTTAAAAAGCGAAATTAAGCAGCCAGCCTGGGTTGGCGAATTGATGTCGGATTACTGGAAATAGCTGGAAAGCTGAAAAGAATAGAATAGAATGTCATTTCGACCAAAGGGAGAAAGCTTTTCGAAGATACGGGCGAACCATGCAAAGCGTATAAGTTTTCTCGCTATCGCTCGAAATGACATTTTAGGTTAAAACTGTTTACACCAGCACCCCTCCCCCGTCAACAACCATAATTTGGCCGGTTGTAAAGTTCCCTTTCATCAGGTATAAAAAGGTTTCGGCAATATCTGTTGCTTCGCCAATGCGGCCTGTCAATAATTTACCGCCTACCTCGCTAAACATTGCTTCCCTGTCGGTTTCGGGAATATTGCTCCATAGTTCTGTGCGTGTCATACCGGCACAAACGGCGTTTACACGTAACGGCGCCAGCTCAACGGCAAGCGCGCGTGTTAATCCTTCTATGGCGCAAGTCAGGCTGGCTGCTACCACCCAGCCCTTCCAGGGCCGCAAACCGATGGTGCCGTTTGTCAGCGTAATTGAACCGTCTTTGCGCATAAAGGGACTTGCGTACTTAACAGCCATTAATGCGCCCCAATAACGCAGGTTGAAAAATTGTTTTGCCTCATCCATTTTTATTGACGATAGCTCACTTAATTGCAGCGTTTCACCGGCAGTAAATACCAAATGGTCAAACTCCCCTATCTTGTTAAAAAGTTCAGCTATTTGTTGTTCATCGGTAAGATTAGCCGCATAGCCTGTACTACCTGCAGGCAATGCCGCCAGCGCCTCATCAACCCTATGCTGGTTGCTTGACACAACCACAACTTCGGCGCCCTCTGCGGATGCTGCTAATGCAGTGGCGCGGCCAAAACCCGATGTGCCACCCAGTAAAACCACCTTTTTACCTTGTAAACCTGTTGGTGCTTTTGATTCTTTGTCTTTCATGATTATTTAGTTTTTGATAAGACAAAGTTCCGTCTTGCTAAGCAGATGACATTTACCAAATGGTAAAAAACGATCAACGCATGTTTTTGCGGATACGGCTTAATGACTGCTGTGTTATGCCCAGGTACGAGGCAATATCGCTTAACGAAACCCTGAGGGCTATATCGGGCTGACGGACTAAAAAATTACGATACCGCATTGCAGCATCTTCGCCCAGGTAAGCGTTCCTGATCTGTATTTTTTCCAGCAGCGCCTGCGTGGTAATACTTGTTATCAGTTCCTTCAGATAAGGTAATTTTTCGAACAGGTTTAGTAATTTTTGCTTTTTTAGCACAATAAGTTCAGCATCACAAGCTGCTTCGATGCCTTCTGTGGCAACTACATTATTATTAAAACTATTCAGGACACAGCAAAACTGATTTTCTTTCAAAAAAAAGTGGGTTAACTGGTTACCTTTTTCGTTTTTTGATACGATCCGCAGAACGCCTTTGCATATAAAAAACATTTCGCGGCAAACCTGCCCCTCGCTAAAAAGCACTTCGCCTTCGTTTACTTTCCGGTAAGCTAATTCGCGTTCAATAAGGTCAATATCAGCCTGCGGGATATTTCTAAATAAGCGGAGAAAATTTATGAAATGGTCAAACATCGCTTAAAACTATATATTTCAAAATTAAAAGGTAACAAAGCATTCAAAAAAGCAAAATAAATTTGCGTAACCCAAAGGTTACATATATATTTGCGTAACTTAAAGGTTACTCATTATGCAAAGAGACTTACTTATTAAATGGTATTTCCCCCATCCGCCCGAAAAGGTTTGGGAATGCCTTACCAACGCGGAGCTGATTGGCCAATGGCTGATGAAAAATGATTTCAAGCCCATTGTAGGCCATAAATTCCAATTTCATACCAAACCCATTCCCAAAATGGGGTTCGACGGCATAGTAAATTGTGAGGTGCTGGAAATAACGCCCGGACAGCGATTGGTTTATAGCTGGAAAGGCGGCCCGAGGCCCGGTGTTGTTGAACTGGATACTATACTTATATGGACCATTACCGCAAAAGACCAGGGCACTGAAATAATACTGGAGCATAAAGGCTTTAAGGGCCTGAAAAATTATATAACGAGCATCATTATGGGGAGCGGCTGGAAAAGACACATACCGCGCCGCATGGGCAGCCTGTTAAACGAAATGAAATGAAAAAAGCAACAGGCCCTTTGCGAGCGATTGCAAACCCGGGCAGGCGCGAAATACTGATGTTGCATACCAAAGATAAATTATCATGAATTCGCTTGCAGGTAATTTTGCCGGGAGCGCGCGATAGCAACAAGAAATAAGCATACTATATTATAAAACGCCAATTAAACCGCTATGAAAGCAATTGAAATTATTTCCGTCCCGGTGACAGACCAGGACCGGGCAAAAGACTTTTACGTAAAATTAGGTTTCCAGATACTAATGGAGGCCCCTTACGGAGAAGGGAAATGGATACAGCTTGGCTTTCCGGGCCAGGATGCGTGTATTACGCTTGTAAACTGGTTTCCGAATATGCCCGCAGGCAGTATGCGCGGTTTTGTAATTAAAAGCGACAGCCTTGAACAGGATATAGAAGAATTTACGGCAAAAGGCATTGAAGTGGGTAAAATTGAAGATACACCCTGGGGTAAATTCCTTTCGGTAAAAGACCCCGATGGGAATGCTTTGAGCTTTCACCAGCACTAAACTTTGATTTGCAATATTTTAAGATTTTCGGATAAACGCCTTTTAAAGCTATAAATCCGGGCATTATCTTTCCCACCCAAATCCGGTACCTGTAGTTTTTCGGCGAGCCCTTTGCCGTTTGGTACGCTATGGTCCACTGCTTCGAGCTTATTATATAGTTTTTTTGGCCGCCCGTTAAAAATAACTGACGTAATTATTATGTGATTTCACTAAAAAGGGCATTGCGCACCAGCTTTAATATCAGGCAAATATTTTTTGAACTTTTTTCAAATGCACTCGTACAAATGCCTGTATCTGCGATAGGCTTGACCTCCCGATGCAAGATTTGATATAAGTACAAGATTTGATATAAGTAAATAATACAATGAGATCACTAATTTTTACGCTGCTGTTAGCAATAGCAGTATGTTTCTCTTCCTGTCAGAAGGAGACAATTACCCCTGTAGTTACACCAGCCCGGATTATCCCAGGACCTCCCGCATCATCGATCGGGTTAAACCAGACCAGTGGAAATGTTACCATAACAGGATACCTGCGCATTCAAATGGCGAAAGACGCGACTAATACTGATAATATCCTGATCGATTTTAAACCAGGTTCCGAAACGGCCTTTAATAGAAGTGAAGACGCGCCGTCGTTACAGGGATTTGGGGTGGTGGGTTTGGCGAGCCTGTCGAGCGATAATGTGGCCCTCTCTATTAACACAATGCCTTTAACCGCAAACGGCGCTACTATCGGCCTGGTTGTGAAGGCCAATGCAAGCGGTGCGTACCAGTTGAACTTGCTGACAGTTAGCTCTATCCCGACAACATTTGGCATTTGGCTGAAAGACGGCATCACAAAAGATTCAGTCGATTTCAGGAATAACACAAGCTATCCTTTTAACATAAATAAATCCGATTCTACTACTTTCGGAAGCCACAGGTTTAGCGTGGTGCTTCGGGAAAATAATTAAAAAGGTTTATTTTACCACGATACAATTTACCGGCAGCGCTTGATTTCTCAATTGAACGACTGCCGGAATTCCAAAGGCGAAACGTTTGTTTTTGTTTTGAACAGCTTGCTGAACGACTGGGGATGCTCAAAGCCTAATTCGTAGGCAATTTCGCTCACGGATAAATTGGTAACCGATAATTTTTCCTTTGCTTTTTCAATCAGTTTATCGTGTATATGCTGTTGCGTGCTTTGGCCGGTCAGCGTTTTAAGCAATCCGCTCAGGTAACCCGGCGATACATTTAGCGTACCGGCAATATGCTGAACAGTCGGCAGCCCTTTTTTCGATAAGTCATCGCTGTTGAAATAATCCGTAAGGATATCTTCCAAACGATCCAGAATTTTATGGTTGGTTATTTTCCTGGTGATGAACTGGCGATGATAAAACCGGTCGGAATAGTTGAGCAATAATTCCAACTGGGCAATAATAATGTCCTGGCTGAATTTATCAATGTTCGAACGGTATTCCTGCTCGATGTTTTGCATCATGCCAATAATCGTAGTTTCTTCCTTTTCTGAAAGATATAACGCTTCATTTACCGAATAATCAAAATATTCATATTTTTTTATTGTTTTGGCCAGGGGCGTATTCCACATAAAATCGGGATGGACAAGCAGTAACCATCCCGAATGTTTTAATGCTGAGCTCCCCTCAACCTCGATTCCAAAAACCTGCCCGGGCGACATAAAAAACATAATGCCTTCATCAAAATCATATTCCTGCTGGCCGTATTTCATCCTGGCATTAAAATTTCTTTTAAGCGATATGGAATAAAAATTAAACACCAGGCTTATGGATTCACTTTGGGGCAATTGTTTAATCGACTCAAAATTTATCACGCTTATCAACGGATGCTCCGGCTTTGGAAGCCCCATAAGCCGGTGGTATTCGCTGATTGTTTTAATCCGAAGCGGCTGTATGTTTGGCATGGCACAATTTACTTTATTATTGTTTAAAAACGAGGCTGTCTCAAAAGTACAAAGCCTAAAAGGAGGCAGAATAACATCTGGCTTTAGTGATCTTCGTGAAATCTTAGTGGTTAATTTTTTACCATAAAAGGCACGAAGAATCGCACAAAGACACAGAGATTTTATTATTCAGCATATGTTTTTTTTCCTCTCATTTTTGGTTAAAGGCAGCTGCAAATTCCTTCGCAAATTCTGTCAGCTTCACTTTGCCAAAAACCGCCGGCTTGTGCAGGTAATAATCCTCATACAATTGCCCCCTGTGAAAGCCTGCATTCATTTCTACCAAACCTTTGGCGATATTTGGATTCATTCCGGCAGCTATCATGCCGTTCAGCAGTTGCCCGTCAGGAATAGCAAGCCATTTCAAATCAGGCTTGCCGATAGCTTCGCCTAAAATGCCTGCCACTTCATTTGGCGAAACTTCATCGCTTGCTATATAACGAACTGTTCTGCCATCAAAAGGTTTTTCAATTTCTTCGGCAATAACAGCTGCAATATCCAAAGGCGAAACCCAGGGATCCCTGGTATCGCCACCATAATTGGAAACGATTGCCCCTTGTGTTTTTATGGTTGGTATAAACGCAAGCATATTATAGTAAAAACCCACCGGGCGCATAAATTTAATGGAAACATCATCCGGCAGTTGCTTCAAAATGTTTTCTACATTGTAATGAAGGGCAAGAATACCATGGCCTTTATCGGTATGGGCGCCGATGCTGCTGAGATGGACTACCCGCTTTACGCCCGAAGATTGAATAGCTTGCCTGTAATTGTTGCCAATCTTGCTGATAGCAGCCATAAGATCAAGATTTGGGTCCATGAAACTGCCGGCGCCATGGGTTTCCATAACATAAACTACATCGGCGCCCTTGAAAACGGCTGATAGAAAATCAGCGTCCTCCATTGTGCCGATAGCAGCTTTTGCGCCCAATGATTCAATGTCGGTTTGTCTGTCCGGTTTACTGCTGATCACCGTAACCTCATGTCCTTTTTGTACCAACTCTTCAGTCAGTGGTTTACTTATGTGTCCTAACGAACCTGTTACTATTATTTTCATTTTTTTATTTTTTTGATATAGCAAAGTTCTGTTGAAACGAGTAAACAGATGTATCCAAATCTGCTATTGTTGTAGCCAAAAATGGGGTTTGCTTTCTTGATGTTCGAACCCTTTTACCCTCTTTGCCGATTTCGGCAGAAAGGGTGGTCGGGTCACTTCACTATATAACATTTATTGCCGATGTTTGAGCCTAAATATCAGTAAAAACAATGCCTGCACAAACTATTGACACCGGAATCAACGTGTTTTTTATCCGGAACAGGAAGCTGATGACCATACTATGCATAATCGCGCTGGCGTTCTTTCCCTTTGAAATATATAACGCGCTGACTTTTGGACCGGGACATATGTTCGAGACTCCCGGCACGTGGTTGAACGCTCTTCTTACGTTCCTGGCAGTCCCGCTTTGGCTGCTTATTCACATTTGGAAAGTGAATAAGGCTCACCGGCAGGAAATGACCGCATTAGATCAAGGCAAGGGTAGTATTGAAATATAGGTTTTTGTATTCAGCAGCCTGCCGGATGTTTGAATAGTGTGGTGCATATCCCGCGCATCGCGGTGCAGGCAGCGCAAACCCGTGAGTATTTCGTTATTCCTGCCGGCATTTTGCAGGGCGTTTATGCCGCTGGGCCTGTTTATCAAAAACTTTTGCCAGCATTTATTAAAATGCCCGAAAATAATTACTTTGTGCCTTTATTAATCAAATAACCAAATCATACCATCTAAATTTTTTATCGATGAACAAGATCAGGGCCATCATCCTATTACTGTTGCTAACCTTCATTTTTACAAGCCTCGCCAGGGCCGACGAAGGCATGTGGATACCTATGCTGATAGGCAAAAACTACGACCAGATGAAGAAGCAGGGTTTTAAACTAACCGCCGAAGACCTGTATAGCATTAACAAAGCCAGCATTAAAGATGCTATTGTTTCGCTGGGCGGTGGCTTTTGTACAGGCGAAGTGGTATCAGGTCACGGCCTGGTCTTTACCAATCACCATTGCGGCTATGAGGCCATATCGGCCAATTCAACGCTGCAAAATGACATCCTCGACAGCGGTTTCTATGCCAAGAGCTATGGGGACGAAAAACCCGTGCCGGGTTTGTATGTTCAATTTTTAATAAGGATTGAAGACGTGACGCCGCAGGTATCAGAAGCATTAAAAGACGCTACCGATGCAAACCGGGGGATGAAACTGCAGAAGATCAGCAAGGAAATTGTAGCGAATGCTACCAAAGGCACCGGCTATGATGGCGCCGTTAGCGTGTTTTTTGGCGGCAACCAGTATTTTTTGTACATATACCAAAAATATTCAGATATAAGGCTGGTGGGCGCCCCTCCGCAATCCATCGGTAAGTTTGGCGGCGAGACCGATAACTGGGAATGGCCGCGCCATACCGGCGATTTTTCTATCTTCAGGATATATACAGGCAAAGACGGACAGCCTGCAGAGTACTCAGCGGACAATGTTCCCTATACCCCGAAAAAATTCCTGCCCATCTCATTAAAAGGGGTTAAAAATGGAGATTTTGCGATGATTTATGGTTACCCCGGCCGTACCGACAGGTTTTTGACCTCCAACGGCGTAAGGCTGGCAACTGAGGAAACCAGCCCCGTGATTGTAAAGCTTAGGGATATCCGCCTGAAAGCCTGGAAAGAGGAAATGAACAAAAGCGCGGAGACAAAGCTCAAATTGTCCTCAAAATATGCAGAGATTGCCAACTACTGGAAATATTTTATCGGGCAAACCGAACAGTTGAAACGTTTAGATATATACAATCAAAAACTGCAGGAGGAAGCTGACTTTACAAAATGGGCGGCCGATAAACCGGCCTATGCAGGTTTAATGGATGATTATAAGAAATTATATGCGGATTACGAACCTTATGCCATACACCGTACCTATATTAATGAAGGCTTGCTGGCCCCCGGCTTTGTAATAAATACGCTGAATACTTACTACGGTTTACGGGCAATTGATAACCAAAAAGGTAATGCCGATGCCGCCGCCGATATTGCCAAGCAACTGAAAAAGATAAATGACGACTATGTACATGATTACAATGAAATTGCCGATAAAAAGATATTCGTGCAGATCATGTCGGCTTATTATACGGATATACCAAAAGACCAGCACGCGGACTTTATTGAAGACATTGTAAACAAATATTCACCCGGAAACGCCCCCGAAGCCTTTAAACAGTTTGCTGATTACCTGTGGGCCAACAGCAATTTGATCGATCCTGCAAAATTAACGGCGTTTATGCAAAACCCATCAGCAGATGCATTGAGCAAGGACCCCGCTGTAGTTTATGCCATTAACGTTAACCCGAGGATCTATACCAAAAACGTTTTCGGCAATAAAGTCAGTGATTTTGAGGGCAAGAAGGCAGATCTTGACCGCCTGTACCAGCAAGCGCTGCTGGAAAAAAACCAGGATAAACTGATGTACCCTGATGCCAACTCAACTATGCGCATCAGCTACGGCAACGTGCAGGATTACACCTCAAAAGACAATGTGCATTACCCCATACAAACGGACCTGAACGGCGTGATGGCAAAATATAAGGCCGGCGACAGCGAGTTTGACCTGCCCCCAGCCCTCATAAATGCCTATAAACATAAAGATTTTGGGCAATACGGCGAAAATGGCACCGTGCCGGTTGATTTTATTACCAATGATGATATTACCGGCGGTAATTCAGGCTCGCCCGTCATCAACGGCGATGGTGAGCTCATCGGCCTGGCCTTTGACGGCAACTGGGATGCCATGAGCGGCGATATTGCTTTCGACAAAAAGTATAAACGCACTATTTGCGTGGATATCAGGTATGTGCTGTGGTGCATTGATGTACTGGGACATGCCAATAATTTGATCGGGGAGTTGGATTTACATAAGAACTAAAAGCGCCGGCTTGCAGGAATTGTTTGGATTTTGTGTCGCCGCTATAACAGAAAGCCTTTGGATTAACTTCCGGGGGCTTTTTGTCCCTGTTCAGGCACGGCTGACGGCCATCGCCGCATTTTACACCGGAAAGGGGGATAATTTTTCAAAAAAATAAAATAAATTTACCTTTCTATATTGGGACCGGATAAAACAATTTAAACTTTATGCAAAATCTATCTAACATCGGCCGTATTTTCTATGGAATAGCTATTGCCATCTTCGGCTTCCAGACGATTTATTATAAGGATTTTCATCCATACCTGTTACCTGCAGGCCATTCCTGGATTCCGGGTGTTGCTGTATTCGCCTGTATTTTCGGGGCCCTGCTTATTTTAGCCGGGGGATGTATCGTTTTTGAAAAAAAAACCAGGCCGGCTTCCCTCCTGCTGGGCAGCGGGCTGCTGTTGATAGTTTGTTTTTACTATATCCCGTACGAATTTATCTCCACCTCAAATTATATGCATTTTGGCGAGTGGGAGAACGTAGCGAAAGAATTGGCATTGGCCAGCGGCGCATTTGTTATTGCCGGCTGCTTTTCAGGAAAAGATGAAAGCGCCCTTACCCGTTTTTTAGGGAAGCTGGCGCCTTACGGCACAATTTTCTTTTCCTTAACCATAATCAGTTTTGGCATTATTCATTTTTTATATGGAAAAGATGCGGCGGACTACATCCCTTCGTGGATACCCAACCACATGTTCTGGATTTATTTTGCCGGCGCGGCGTTATTGGGCGCAGGCATCGCAATTCTTTTTAAAATCAAGACCGGATTATTTGCCGCTCTTTTGGGGGCAATGATTTTTACCTGGTTTATTATTCTCCACATCCCCAAAGTTGTAGCGGCCCCTTTCGCCGATATGGGAGGCGAAGCTATGAGCGCACTTTTAGCGCTTGCCTATAGCGGAACTGCTTTTGTGATTGCGGGGGCTAAAAAAAGATAGCTGTCCCAGCGGATTCTGCGCCGCGCGAAAATCTTACTTCAATTCAACGCCAGCTGCACGCATCGCACTACAGGGTATAAAAAAACAATCAACATTAGCGACCGGATATATACCGGCATTTTGCTTTGGACCTCCAGCATAGCCAATCCAAAATTATTGAAACCGGGTAGCGGGGATTGCGAATTTTAACTTATATTTAAAAAGTATTAAATTTAAGGTTATTATTTATCACCAACGTATCTGATTGAACTTTACTAAATCTTTCAGCACCGTGCCAGGCAAGGCCCCCATTAAAAATGGCCTGCGTTATTTGTTATTATTCGCATCTATTATCATAGACCATTCTTATTGCAGTGCACAATCTTTCAAACCAAATTGGGTAGATGATTTGCGGGGTGCATCTCCGTACTGTACGGTGACCGACTTAACGGTGGATAAACAAAACAACATTTACATTTGCGGCTGGTTTGAAGGGACCTTTGATTTTGACCCTTCTGCCGGGGTAAAAAATTTAACTTCAGTTGGCCAATACGACACTTTTATCGCCAAATATAAGCAGGACGGCACAATGCTGTGGGCAGAATCCATAGGGGGGTCCGGTAACGAACAACCCAACAGCATTGCAGTAGACAAGGATGGGAATGTTTCGATCACCGGCAATTTTAATTCTGCGACATTGGATGCTGATCCTGGTCCGGGCGTTTATATCCTTAATGACCCCGACACGCAGACAGATTTTGGATTTCTTATTCACCTGGATACCAATGGCAATTTTTTATGGGCGCAATCCGGGCCAGAGTTGTATGCAGCGGTAGCTTCGGATAGCCAGGATAATGTGATCGTCACATCCATCTTCGATGGCTCAATCGCAAAATACGGCCCTGCCGGCAACGTACTATGGAATATAAAACTTAAGGTTACAGGCCCGGAAATAGGAATTGGCGTCCTTATTGCCAGCTGCAAGGTGGATAACCAGGACAATATCATCATATCGGGCGATTTCAGTTCTACGGTTAATTTTAACCCCCAGGGCGCGGCATATAACTTAAGCCCTGCTAACGTCGATGGAGAGTTTGTGGCCAAATACTCGGCATCCGGCGCCCTGAGTTGGGTTAATGGCATAAGTTTGGTGTCGAATGTCAACGATGGCAGTACCTCAATCGGTGTTGATCAGCAAAACAACATTTATTTCAGTACGCCATTCTATGGTTTGATAACCTTTGGACAGACTACCCTGACGGCCAATGGCATCGACGATAATATTTGTATCACAAAATATTCGCCGGCAGGCGTATTGCAATTTGCTAAATCAATAGGAGGTACTGACTATATCGACTATGGAAGCAAGTTCGCCTTCGACAAAAATAATAATATCTACCTGTCGGGGTATTTTAAAGGCACCGTCAATTTTAATACCAATGCAAGCAACACTAAAAACGTTTCGGCCCACGGGCCGCTGGATTTTTATTTGGCCGAGTACGACCAAAATGGCAATTATATTTATGCGTTTAGCGCCGGACCCAGTAACTGTGGTAATACATTTGGCCAGGGTATAGCGATAGATACCAGTAATAACGTAGATATTAGCGGGGCATTTTGCTCCACCGTTAATTTCGATCCCAGCGGGTGTTCGCCTCAAAGCATTACTGCGGCGGCCAGCGCGTCTGATGGTTTTATTGCCCAATATGCATCTACCGCTATTGCCAATGATGTAATTACTCCGCCTGCCGTAACCAGTTTTTGCACAAGCGCCACGCCCGCCGCAATAACGGGCAGCACACCCACCGGCGGCACGGGCGTTTACACTTACCAATGGCAAAGCTCGGCCGATAGCGTAAATTTTACCGGCATACCGGTGGCCGCATCGATAAACTATACCCCGCCGCTGCCAACCGCAACCACTTATTACCGGCGTGTCGTTACAGCAAGTTGCGCGGCCCCTTTAACCAGCAACGTGGTTACCTTACAGGTGGGCAGCCCCCCTGCCGCACCACAGGCGGCCGGCGATACCATTTGCACCGGGGCAACAGCAACCCTTGCCATTACTTCGCCGCAGCCAGGCTTAACCTACAACTGGTATGCCGCCGCAACGGGTGGCCCTCCCCTGTTCACGGGCGCCGGTTTTACCACCCCGGCTTTAACCGCAACCATTACGTATTATGCCGAGGCCGGCATCGGTGCTTCCGGGTGCAGTTCGGCAGCGCGAACCCCTGTAACCGTGACTGTTTTACAGCCATTGGCCGCCCCGGTGGTAACCGCCGGCCCCGTAACAGCAACAAGTGTAAGTTTTGAATGGACGGCTGTTACAGGCGCAACCGGCTACCAGGTAAGTATAGATAGTGGTAAAACCTTTTCGATACCCAGCTCGGGGGCTGGTGGATTAACAACCACCGTTTCGGGGTTGCAGCCGGGCGATAACGTTACCATTATTGTGGAGGCATTGGGCAGTCTGCCTTGCCAGTTGAGCGCCGGTTCGGCGCCGGTTAACGAGGCAATTCCGAAAACTGATTTAATTTATATACCAAACGCTTTTACGCCAAATGGCGACGGAAAAAATGATGAGGTGCACGTGCACAGCGAGAACATACAAAGCATGACATTTTATATTTATGACCAATGGGGCGAGCTGATCTTCACCTCAAATAACATGCAAAACGGCTGGGACGGCACCTACAAAGGAGCCAAAGAACCGGCGGGGGCATATGTTTATTTTGTGCAGGCCATGATGATTGACGGGCAAAAAGTAACCAAAAAGGGAACAATTACGTTAATAAGGTGAAAAAACAGGAACGGGAAGACTTACGAAGTTTTAGAAACTTCGTAAGTCTTAGGGTATTTCGCAGGTGTATTTTACTCCTCACGGCGTTGATGCGAGGAGATGAAACGCCAAACTTTCTTGCACATAGACTACGAATATTAACTTATATTTAAAATATATTAAATTTAGGCTTATATTAACTCCATTATTTAGCACAAACTAACTGATTGAACTTTACTAAATCTTTCAGCACAATACCTGGCGCTGCCCAAATTAAAACGGGTGCACGCTGCTTGTTTTTGCTTCTATTTTTTTTGACAGCTCATTTTTGCGCCCGGGGCCAGCAGTTTGTACCAAAATGGGTTGAGGATTTTGACAATAGCACCCGCGGCACTTGCGGGCCAACAAACCTGGTGGTTGATAAACAAAACAACATTTATATCACAGGCTATTTTTACGGCATTGTTGATTTCGACCCGTCTGCCGGGGTTAAAAACTTAAGTTCAGGGAGCGTAAGCGGCATTTTTGTAGGAAAATATAAGCCGGATGGCACATTGATCTGGGTAGGCGCTTTTACTGGTGTTGCTGATAATTCTAACCGACCCAATAGCATTGCCGTTGATAAAGACGGGAATGTTTCGGTAACAGGCGAGTTTGACTCGGATACTTTGGATGTGTATCCCGGCGCCGGTGTACATAAGCTGATTAACACAGCCCCCGGCACCGATAACCTGTTTGTTGTACACCTGGATATCAACGGCAATTTTTTATGGGCGCATTCCTTCGGCGGCCCCAAAGCCGCAATTGGATCAGTAAGCGGAAATGGTGTAGCCGCGGACAGCCAGGACAATGTAATTATTACTGGCGTGTTTACTGTACCGACAACGATAGGCGATTCAACCTACATCCCGCCAAAAAATAGTTCATATGGCATGATTGTAAAATATAGCGCCGCCGGCAATATGTTATGGTCAATAACGCTCGACAATAAGCAAACTACGCAAATAGAAAGTGCCGTCGGCTGTAAGGTGGATAGCCAGGACAACATCCTGGTATCGGGTATTTTTGGCGCTACCGTTAATTTTAATCCTTTGGGCGCTGCTTATAACTTAACTGCAAACAATAATAACGGATCATCTTTTTTGGCTAAATATTCGGCATCCGGCATCCTGACATGGGCCAATGTAATAAACGGTCCGGTCGTTTCATGGCAATCCAAACTTGGTATCGATCCGCAAAACAATATTTATTTTAGTACCAACTACTCAAAGTCGATCACGTTTAACAGTTCCACTACCCTAAATTCGACAAGCCAGCAGGACGTTTGTTTCGCAAAATACTCACCAGCCGGCATCGTTCAGTTTGCCAAATCAACACAAGGCGCGACGGCATCGACTTACAACGGACTCTATAATATGGCCATTGATAAAAACGGCAGTATTTACCTCACAGGGCTGTTTGGCGGCACGATTAACTTTAACCCAAATTCAGGCAATCCCGAAAATCTTTCATACCACGGAAACGACGATTTTTTTTTAGCAAAATACGACTTCAATGGTAATTATACTTACGCTTTTGGCCTGGGGAGCCACAATTGTTTTGCTACCTGCGGCAATGACATGGGCATTGACAGTAATGGCAATGTAGATGTTATCGGTACGTTTTGTTCGACCATAAATTTTGACCCAAGTGGCTGCTCAACTGATACCCTGACCGCGACGAGCGGCTCGGGCCCGGATGGTTTTATGGCCCAGTATTCATCGGGGGCTATTGCGAATAATGTAATTACTCCACCCGCCATGACAGGCTTTTGCACAAGCGGTACGCCCAAGGCAATAACTGGCAGCACACCATCGGGCGGCACGGGCGTTTATACTTACCAGTGGAAAAGTTCGGCAGATAGCCTTAATTTTACCAATATACCGGGCGCCGACTCGATAAATTATACGCCGCCTTCATTAACTGCAACCACTTTTTACCAGCGTGTGGTTACGGCAAGCTGCGCGGCCCCTTTAACCAGCAACGTGGTTACATTACAGGTGGGCAGCCCACCCGCGGCGCCACAGGCGGCGGGTGATACCATTTGCACGGGGGCAATAGCAACCCTTTCGATTACATCGCCCCAGCCGGGCTTAGTCTACAAGTGGTACGCCGTGGCCACGGGGGATACTTCCCTATTCACCGGCCTTAGTTTTATCACCCCGGCCTTAACCGCAACCACCACTTATTATGCCGAAGCTGACATTGGCGCCGGATGCAGTTCGGCAAAGCGTACTGCTGTAACCGTTGCCATTTTGCCACCTTTGGCCGTCCCGGTGGTAACCGCTGGCCCAACGACAGCGACAAGCGTAACTTTTGAATGGACGGCTATTCCCGGTGCAACCGCTTACCAGGTAAGTGTAGATAGCGGTAAAACTTTTTCGGCGCCCAGTTCGGGGGCTGCCGGATTAACAACCACCGTTTCGGGGTTGCAACCGGGTGATAACGTCACGATTATCGTGCAGGCTATCGGCACTGTCGCTTGCCAGTTAAGCGCCGGTTCGGCGCCGGTAACTGCCGGGATACCCAAGAATGATTTAATTTATGTGCCAAACGCATTTACGCCCAATGGCGATGGAAAAAATGATGTGGTGCACGTACACAGCGAGAGCATCCAAAGCATGACATTTTATATTTACGACCAATGGGGCGAGCTGATCTTCACCTCATCCAATATGCAAAACGGGTGGGACGGAACCTACAAAGGAACTAAAGAACCGGCGGGTGCATACGTATATTTTGTGCAGGCAATTATGATTGACGGGCAAAAATTGACAAAAAAAGGAACCATTACGCTGATAAGGTGAAAAAACGAATAACATTAATTGCAGCCATATTATTTGGCGCCGCAATTGGCCGCGCGAAGGCGCAGACCGACCCGCATTTTTCGCAAATTTATGCCTATCCGCTATGGCTTAACCCTGCCTTAACCGGGGTGTTTGACGGCGATACCCGGTTTACCGCCAATTTTAAAGATCAATGGACCGGCATAACCAACGGTTATCAAACCGGCGCAGTATCTGTTGATTTTAAGGCGACCGAGAAGGTAAGCCTGGGATTTAATTTGATTAACCAGGTTGCCGGATCGGCTAATTTCAACTACTTTGCTGCTTACGGCACATTTGGTTATAGTGTAGCGATTTCGTCCGACGGTTCAAAAAAACTGCATTTTGGCGTACAGGCCGGCTTTATCGACCGCAGTTTTGACTCCAGCCTGCTGCAGTTTGATAACCAGTACAACCCTTTAATAGGCTACGACCCCAATATAGCAAGCGGCGAAAGCTTTTTAACGACCGATGCTTTTATATTTGATTCGGGCGCGGGAATATATTATGAAGATGCTTCCGGCAATACCGTAAAACCATTTGGCGGGGCCAGCGTATACCACATAAACGGCGCTCCCGACCCTTTTGCCGCCGCCGGGACCAAAACGGTTTTGCCCATCCGTTTTAACATACATGGAGGGGTAAAAATAGCAACTTCGGAAAGCTTAAGTGTAACCCCTAATGTTATCTACATCCGCCAGCAGCAAAACCAGATCAGGGCTGTTGATATTTATGCAGAGCTTAAATCAACCGACGGAAATAGCCTGATTTTAGGGGCAATGTACCGGCTTAACGATGCCGTGGTTGCAGAGTTCGGCTATCATATAAAAAGTGCTGTAATTGGGCTTAGCTATGATATTAATACTTCACCGTTAAATACCGCGACAAACGGCTATGGCGGTCTCGAGTTGTCGTTGAACTATATCTTCGGCAGCCATCAAGGTAATCCTTCCAATTCTTCGCCAAGTTTTTAATGGGCGGGTAAAACAAAGAAACGCACCTTAAATCCGGCCAACTTTTCTGATCGGAAAATGCGGATCCAACTATATCCTTGTATCCCCAACTTCCCTTCAGTTATTCATCGCCAATATTTTCCCCGCTATCCCTGCAAGTTTCCTTTTTAAGTCGCCCTCATCGTTATACACAATTTGCAAATCGCTTATCCCTGCAACGGTTGTTGAATGTTCGGCATTGGTTTGCCTCATGTAAATTATTGTTTTGCCCTTTGCTTTTGCATAGCCTGCTTCAACCCCGATACCGATGGCTTTGTGGGATGTTTCGGCAATTAGCATGTCGCAATTATCAATGTCGGCCATTGCCTGCTGCATCATCTGTCGCTCCTGCGTTGCCTCAAATTTATAGTTATCAACAAATATAAATGTTGCAATGCCAAGCTCATTCAAAGTATCTGCGATTGTGGTCAGCACGTTATCTGCCAATTTGCGATTACTGAAGCTTACCGAAATGTATGCTGTCAT
>Ga0206872_10179_pt1 | contig 18624 bp, 23 predicted proteins | sample Alteio_BWOrgCont_34_FD_152906 | JGI IMG/M metagenome (GOLD analysis project Ga0206872, IMG submission 152906) | Enriched cells from forest soil in Barre Woods Harvard Forest LTER site, Petersham, Massachusetts, United States -... | ecosystem: Environmental > Terrestrial > Soil > Temperate forest >... | reverse complement strand
ACTCATATGCTGGTTCCTTTAAATTATGACGCTTTTTTCGCTTTATCGCCGGAAGATTTTTTGCCCTTTTTGGACGATTTGTCTTCAGACACGGCATCGGCGGCGGGAGCTTCTTCCGCTGCGGGCTGCTCTTCGCCTTCCATGGCTTTGGCAGCTTTTTTCACCACGACCGGCGCTTTTTTCTCATACTTGTCGTGCTTTTTGCCTTTGGCGGGCTTCTCACCCTCTTCCTTTTCAGCCTTGGCCGCCTCGATGCGCGCATCGTCATGCTTGGAGGAGCGTGCAAACGGCACTTCCGCCAAGGCACCAGCGTCGCGGCCCGATTTGGAGAGGCTTTCCTGCAGGCCGTCGAGCGCCGCATCGGCGATAAGCTGGCAGTAAAGGCGAATAGCACGCGTGGCGTCGTCATTGCCGGGGACGGGGTAGGTGATGGAGTCGGGCGAGGAGTTGCTGTCCAAAATGCCCACGACCGGGATGTTAAGGCGCGCCGCTTCCAGCACGGCCAAATCTTCCTTGTTGGTGTCGATGATGAAAATCAAATCCGGCAAGCCGCCCATATCCTTAATACCACCCAAGGATCGCTCGAGCTTCTCGCGGTCGCGGGTTAAGGTCAGGGTTTCTTTCTTGGTGAGGCCGGTCTCTTCCAGCACGAGCAATTCCTCGAGCTTACGCAGGCGCTTGATGGAAGCCTGAATGGTGCCCCAGTTGGTGAGCATGCCGCCCAGCCAGCGCTGGTTGATGTAATACTGGCCGCAGCGTTTGGCGTCTTCGGCTACCGGGTCGGCGGCCTGGCGCTTGGTGCCTACGAACAATACACGGCCGTTTTTGGCAACGACCTCACGCACCGCTACGAGCGCGCGGTGCAGGAGGGGAACGGTCTGCTGCAGATCGATGATATGAAGCCCGTTGCGCACGCCATAAAGATAGGGCGCCATGCGCGGATTCCAGCGCTTGGTCTTGTGGCCGAAATGCACGCCCGCTTCGATCAGCTCGCGCATAGAAAATTCTGGTAACGCCATGAGTATAGCCTCCTTTTTCCGGTTAAACCTCGGCGGAAGCAAGTACGTTTAAACGCACCGGATGGAAGAGTTTTTACCGAAAACCCCGCCCGCATTCCGCCTGTGAATTCCTCACCATGATTGGCAAGGGAGCGCGTTATTAACGCATTATGGGCGGGATTGCAAGGGGAAAGGCTCTAGCAGTGGTAGGAACTAATCGTAAAATAATCTTAATATTTATTAAATTGATTGGAAGTTGGACAATGGTTAAAATGCAGCTCACTAAAAACATACAGGGAATAAAATGAGTGAGACAAAAAAGACGCCTATAGAAGAGCGGGCCTCACTATTGAATAGCCGCGGTGTAACAAGGCTGAGAGATACTGCAAAACTGGTAGAGATGCTGGGAAGTGTCGGGCAGGATATTAAGGCCAGAACTCACGCTGCTGTCAGCAATAGCGATGATACCAACTTACCCCATGGCGATGAAATACCTCGGATAATACATGCCGCCGGAAAGGTAGAACATGCCGTCCGTTATGTGGCTAACAGGGTTGTATCTAAAAAAATTGAAGCCGAGTCCTCTATTATCGAACAAGCGGTTGTCAAATCCGTCAGAGATTCTTTTTTCATGGACAAAGAAAATCTGAATTTGGTCTTTGGCAAAATATTTGGTCAAGAATATAGTCTAGATTCGGGCTTTGATTTCATTCGGAAAGAGGAGAGGCAACTGGTGCGGATGCTCGGACCTGTTATTGATGCGATTCCGGATGAGAGCAAGATGTATGCGGCCTTTGAAAAATTGTGGCAAAGTCGAATTATCCCTAATTGCGAAGAAAGGCAGCAGAGCCTTGACGGCGCGCTCGCTGATATTGAAAGCAAATTGCGTAATGCGTTGGAGGCGGTTGAAGCGTATAGAGCAAGCATATCTGCCATTAGCCCGGAAGCGGTCGCCCAATCCCGGGGTGGTAAGCGAGTAAGATAACAGCCTTTTCTTGTCATACCCGCGCAGGCGGGTATCTCTCTGTCTGGCTATGCATTTGTTGAGAAAGAGATTCCTGCTTTCGCAGGAATGACAATAGAGCTTATTGATTAATATTACTTATCAACCCGTTTGTGGAAAGGGTAGACGATCTGGCCGAAGAAATCGGTGGGGACGCGCTCGTGATGTGCGCCGAAATCAACGGGCTGCACACCCTTTGGCATATAAAAGGTGCCGAACATCAGATCGAGGAAAGGAAAGGTGGGGGCGAAGTTTTTCATGCCGCCTTCCTCGGGCGAGGTATGATGCCAGCGGTGGAAAACCGGGCTTGCCAGCAGATAGCGAAACGGGCCGTAGCTCCAATTGAGATTGGCATGCACCAGCGGCGAATAAATCAGGTTGAACGGGGCCAGCAAGGCAAACGCTTCGGGGCTAAAACCGAAGGTGAAGATAATGGCGTTCATGAGGGTGGAATAGAGGATGATATTGATGGGGTGAAAGCGCGCCGCTGACAGCCAGTCAACTTCGACCGGCGAATGATGGATGATATGAAAGCGCCATAGCGGATCGCGGTGGAAGAAGCGATGCATCCAATATTGCAGGAAATCGGTGCCGAGCAGGACAAGAAACGCCTGTACGATCAAAGGAAAGCTCGCAAGCGGCGCAAGCCCATGCTGGCTTAGCTGGTTGATGGCAGCGGGCGAATAGAAAAGAGTGACCAGACCTATGGTAATATAGAGGCCGATAGGGGCATAGAAGACCGGGCCGAAGAACCAGTAGGCGCTGTCGGTCAGCATGTCGCGCCGCAAATAAGGCTGGGAAGGTTTGCCGGCGAATAAATAGGCAAGCGGAACGAAAATAACGAGGCAAATACAGAACCACTCAGCCGACTGGCCGAAAGACATAAGCAAAGGGTGAAGATGTTCGAGGAGGTTATTCATGGATTATAAAGTTTTATTGTCATTCCGAGGAGCGGAAGCGACGAAGCAATCCAGATCATTGGCATGAAGGACTGGACTGCCGCGCTCACTTTGTTCGCTCGCAGTGACGAAAATAGAATGGGCCCCGCAACAAGTGCGGGGTGACAGGGAGGCTTTTTTACTACGCATCATGCGCTCTATTTTATCCCAAAGCCTGGGCAATGTCTTTCATTAAGTCGCCCTCGTCTTCAATGCCGACCGAAAGCCTGAGCAATGAATCGCTGATGCCGAGCGTCATACGTTCCTTGGCTGCGATATTGGCATGGGTCGAGGAAGCGGGGTGGGTGATAAGGCTTTTAGCATCGCCCAGATTATTAGATATATCGATGATTTTTAAGCGATTCATAAAGCCAAATGCTGCTTTCTTGCCGCCTTTTACCTCAAAGGCAATCAGCGGGCCGCCGTTTTTCATCTGTTTCTGGGCAACGGCGTAATGCGGGTGGCTTTTCAGGCCAGGGTAATATACCCGCGCGATTTTCGGGTGTTTTTCCAGGAATTCAGCGAGTGTTTGTGCGTTGTGACAATGGCGTTCAACGCGCAAATCAAGTGTTTCCAGGCCTTTGAGCGTAATCCATGCGTTGAACGGGCTCATGGCCGGGCCGGTATGGCGATGGAATGGCAACAGGATATCGTCCATAAAAGCGCGCTTTCCCAGCACCGCGCCGCCCAGCGTGCGCCCCTGGCCGTCGATATGTTTGGTGGTCGAATAGACGACGATATCGGCGCCGAGCGTGAAGGGATGCTGCAAAAGCGGGGTGGAGAATACATTGTCGAGAATAAGCCGCGCGCCGGCTTTTTTACATAACCGCGCCACCATCGCGATATCGACAATATCGAGCGTGGGGTTGGCGGGCGTTTCAACGAACACCACGGTGGTATTTTTGCGGAAAGCTTTTTGCCAGGCTTTGCTGTCAGCCCCGTCCACCAGCGTGTATTCGATGCCGTAACGCGGCAGAATCTGGGTGATGATATGATAACAGGAGCCAAACAGCACGCGGCTCGCCACGACATGATCGCCGGTTTTAAGCTGGCACATCATGGCGGCAAATACCGCAGCCATGCCGCTTGCCATCACCAGGCAGCGCTCCGCACCTTCCATGAGCGCCAGCCGCTCTTCGAGCATCGCCAGGCTGGGATTGGAGTAGCGCGAATAGACGAACCCCGGTTTGGAGCCGTTAAAGCGGCTCTCAGCCTCTTCAGCGGAGCCGTAACAGAAGCCGGAATTCATGAAAATCGCTTCACTGGTCTCACCGAACTGACTGCGCAGCGTACCCCCGCGCACCAGCTTTGTCGCGAGTTGCCATGATTTTGGGTCTTGTTTCTTTGCCATGAGTGAGAGATAAATCAGCCCTCACGCTTACGCAATGATATTATGCACGGAACCAATCCTATACGCCTGCCCATACATGGCGACGGCTTGACGCTCGATATAGAGCAGATCTTTCCCACGCTGCAGGGGGAGGGGCCGTATGCCGGCTGGCCGGCAATATTCATTCGTCTTGGCGGCTGCAATCTCGCTTGCCATTTCTGCGATACGGAGTTTGAAAGCTTTGCACCTTTGAGTCTAGAGGCGATTATGGAGCAGGTGAGTGAATATACGAGCGATGTGCGAAGGCTTGTCGTCATCACCGGCGGCGAACCGCTACGCCAGCCCATCGAGGCGTTATGCAAGCAGCTGCTTGCCCAAGGTTATAAAGTGCAGATTGAAACCAACGGCACGCTCTACCGCGATTTGCCGGAAGAAGTAGAGATTGTCTGCTCGCCCAAGAATAACGGGCAGGGTTATTTTCCGCTGCGCCCTGATCTGCTGGCGCGCGTTAATGCGTTCAAGTTTATTGTCTCAGCCTCATCCAAGGATTATGGCGATGTTCCGGCCATGGCTCAAGGTGGCGCGCCGGTTTATGTGCAGCCGATGGACGAGTCAGATGAGGAAAAGAACCGGGAGAATCTGAGGCTTGCTGTGCAACTGGCCGAACGTCGCGGCTATCGCCTGTCACTGCAATTGCATAAGATAGCGGGAATCCCATGAGTAAAAAAGCGGTGTTATTGCTCAGCGGCGGGCTGGATTCTGCGACCGTCTGCGCGATTGCCAAGGCAGAAGGCTATGACGTTTACGCGCTCAGTTTCCGCTACGGCCAGCGCCATCACATAGAATTGCAGGCAGCTGCAAAAATTGCCGCGGTGATGGGGGTGTGTGCCCATAAGATAGCCGAGATCGATCTGCGGCTTTTCGGCGGTTCGGCACTTACCGACGACATCGCCGTTCCCAAACATGGCTCGGTTGAAGCCATAGGGCAAGGGATTCCCGTAACTTACGTGCCGGCGCGCAACACCATCTTTCTTTCCTTTGCCCTGGCCTATGCCGAGGTTTTGGAAGCCTACGATATTTTCATCGGCATCAATGCTGTTGATTTCAGCGGTTATCCCGATTGCCGGCCTGAGTTTATCCGGGCGTTCGAGGAGACGGCGAACCTTGCGACCGCTTATGGTACGGGCAAGCGCATCCGCATTCACACGCCGCTTATCCGGCTCAGCAAGGCGGAGATTATCAAAAAAGGTCTGGCGCTCGGCGTTGATTACAGGCTAACTATCAGTTGCTATGATCCTTCGCCTGCAGGCCAGCCTTGCGGCATGTGCGATAGTTGTTTATTGCGCGCCAAGGGGTTTGAGGAGAATGGCATGAGAGATCCGGCAGAGGGGAAATAATATGGCGAAGAAACTTACATTGCTCGGCAAACAGACCAAAGGTTGGATGTCGCCCGATGAAGCTGTGATCGAGACCGTACCCAATCCCCACGCGGATGTGGATTATGTGGTGCGCTTCACCTGCCCGGAGTTTACCTCGCTTTGCCCGCTTACCGGACAACCCGATTTTGCGCATATGGTCATCGACTATGTGCCGCAGAAGAGGATTATCGAAAGCAAATCGCTTAAATTATTTATGGCGTCATTTCGCAATCACGGCGCATTTCATGAAGATTGCACGGTAGGCATTGCTAAACGTTTAATCAAAGCGGTGAAACCCAAATGGCTGCGCATCGGTGGGTATTGGTATCCGCGCGGCGGCATTCCCATCGATGTATTTTACCAGTACGGCGAACTTCCGAGCGGTGTTTGGGTAGCGGATATGGGCGTTGCGCCTTACCGCGGGCGGGGATGATAATTCCATGATACCTGAATCTTCACCTGCCATTCTAGCCATCGATAGCTCGCTTGGGCCTTGCTCCGTGGCACTTTGCCGTGGTGACATCATAGAAGCCGAGCGGATCGAGGAAAGCCACGGCCAGCAATCGCGCAGGTTGATAGGTATGCTGGAAGCGGTGTTGGAACAGGCAGGACTTACCTACAAAGAATGCACGGCCATCGCCTGCACCAGGGGACCGGGCGGATTCACCGGCATCCGCACCGGGCTTGCGACCGCGCGCGCCATCGCACTCGCGGCGAACATACCGCTGATAGGACTCAGCACGCTCGAGGTAATTGCTTACGGCGCGAATATTGCCGGTGACATTGTGGCGGTCATCGACGCGTATCGCGGCCAGTATTACGCGCAACGTTTCCGTAAAAACAGCACGCTTATCCCGCTTTCGGACGCCTTATTGGTGGAGGAGAACGCCATTAGCGCCTTGGCACACGGCGCAAAAATAGTGCGCTCGGCACCTTCGGCAAGTCTTGCAGCCTTGCTCGCGGAGGAAAAATGGCTGCACGGCGAGCGCACCTTCCCGAATACGCCGCTTTACTTAAGAGAGCCCGATGCCAAATTGCCCAAGAGCGAAGGTTTGAAATATAAGAATGAGCTGTTATGATCCGTTCTAAGGAGAAACATATGCGCCCTCTATTTATTGCCGCTCTTCTGCTACTTGCCGCTTGCCAGTCTACGCCACTTGTGCCCCAGGCGGATATTCCTTATGCCGGTACGCCTTATGCACTAAACGTCGCCAGCATCACCGTGGTTGAGGATTACGTCTCGCCGAAGCGGCTGCCCAATGTCGAGCAGCTTGCCGATGTCCGTCCGGACGATGCGATGCGCGAATGGGTAAAAAACCGCCTGGTCGCGGCGGGAAAGCAATATACGCTGGAGGTGGATATCGTCGATGCGAGCGTGATACGTAAGGACTTGCTTAAGCAAAAGACCGGCATCGAAGGATGGTTCACCAAGGAACAGACCGAGCAATATGACGGCAATCTGCAGGTGACGCTTAAAATATACGGCAATCGTATTTTGCCGGTTGCCCATGCGGAGGCTTCGGCACATCAGACATTAACCTTACGCGAGGATGCAACGCTTGCCGATAGGAAAGCGTTATACCATGAAATGACGGCCAATCTCATTCGGGCGATTAGCCTCGAGCTTGATAAAAACATCCGCCAGTATTTTTCGCGTTACCTCTTGTAAGCAACGATGGAAATTTACCTGCCGATTGCCGAGATGTCCGTCAATATCGCAGGCATTCTTCTGCTTGGTGTCATCACCGGCATTCTCTCGGGTATGTTCGGCGTGGGCGGCGGGTTTCTCACCACCCCCTTTCTCATGTTCATCGGCATCCCGCCTGCGGTCGCGGTCGCAAGCTCAGCCAACCAGATCGTCGCCTCCTCCTTCTCGGGCTTTTTTGCCCACTGGCGCAGGGACAACGTCGATTTCCGCATGGGCATCCTGCTGCTCGAAGGCGGCATGGTTGGCTCCTCGGCGGGAGTGTGGCTCTTTACCGTGCTTAAAAAACTGGGGCAGATCGATCTCACCATCTCGCTGCTTTACGTCACGCTGCTCAGCTCTATCGGCGTGATGATGGCGGTTGAGAGTTTCCGCAGCCTGCGGCAGGTGCAGGAGCAACTGATGATTCCGGCCGCCGTGACGCGCTTTCCTTTCCTCGGTCGCCTGCCGATGATGACCGAGTTCCCGCGCAGCAAGTTACGCATCAGCGCGCTACTGCCGCTTGGCATCGGATTCATCTCAGGCGTGCTCGTATCGCTGCTCGGCGTGGGCGGCGGGTTTTTCATGATTCCGGCGATGATTTACGTGCTTGGCATGCCGACCTCCATCGTCATCGGCACGTCTTTGTTCCAGATTATCTTCATCACCGCCAATGTCACTTTCCTGCAGGCGGTCACGACCCACACGGTTGATATTCTGCTGGCGGTGCTGTTGCTCTCAGGTTCGGTCGTAGGCGCCCAGATGGGCACGAGGCTGGGCGCGCGCCTGCCGGCAGCCAAACTGCGCGCCATGCTCGCGCTTCTTGTGCTTGCCATCGCGCTTAAGCTCGCTTACGGGCTCTTCGCCAGGCCGCACGATATCTATAGCGTCACGGTGGGAACATGAAGGGGATAGGGTTTGCATGCCTGTTGATTCTTCTTACGCCTGTCATGCTTCACGCCAGGCCGCTGGTAGCGGATCTATCGCAGTACCGCGTTGAGATTGATTCAAGCTTCAATGGCACCCGTTTACTGCTGTTTGGCGCGCGTAACGATATCGGTGATATTGTCGTCGTGGTGCGTGGGCCGGAGCGCAGTTTCGTCGTGCGCAAAAAAGATCGGATAGCAGGCATCTGGGTCAACCGCGCGGAGCAAAGCTTTGGTCATGTGCCGACCTACTATGCGCTCGCATCAAGCAAGCCGTTTGCCGCCATGCGTGACACGGCGTTATTTGCGCCGCTGCGCATCGGCCTTAAGGAAACGGTGGATGCCGGCAGTATGCATGCCGATTTCGCCGACGCCCTCATCCACTGGGAACAGTCGCAGCACTTATATTCCGATACGGTGCAGAAAGTCTCCTTCATGGGCGAATCGCTGTTCAAGCTCGTGATTTACTTCCCCGACAACATCCCGCGCGGGGATTACTCCGCCGATATTTACCTATTCAATGACGGGCAGCTTACCAGCGTGCAATCCATTCCCATCCATGTGGAGAAGACGGGCTTTGATGCCTTCGTCTATGATTTCGCCCATGCGCATTCGGTGCTTTACGGGTTATTCGCCGTCTTGCTCGCGCTCGGCATAGGATGGAGTGCACATTCATTAATGAAACGGATATAAAAGGAGAGTGCCATGGAACAATCGGGCAAATATCTGGTCTGCGTCGATAAGAGCGAATCCTCGCGCGTGGCGCTTCATTTCGCCTGCAAGAAGGCGCTCAAACGCGGCGGCGTCGTGGAAATTTTGCATATCGTAACGCCGGCGGACATGCAGAACCTCTTCGGCGTCATGGGTAAGATGCGCGAAGAACAGCGCCAGGAGGCTGAGATACTGGTGAAATCGCTCAGCGAATCGGCCTTTCAATATGCCGGCATCACGTCGGAAATCCACATACGCGAAGGCAGGCTCGGCGAGGAGATCATCAACGCCACGCTCGAAGACAGCAACGTTAATATGCTGGTGCTGGGTGCTGCCGCCAACTCCAAGGAGCGCGGCCAGCTTATCAACTGGCTCGCGGAAAAACTTGGTGACCGGCTGCTCATCCCACTCATGATCGTGCCAGGCAACCTGACCGATCTGCAGATTGATGAGCTGAGCTGAGTAGGAAGGGGTGATAGATAATCATCGCTCATCCATCATCCCGCCTACTCTCCCAGCCGCCAGCGACCGGGTTTGACGATCACCACGGTGCCGGCGATGAGATCGTGCCAGCCCTGGCGCTTCTTGTTAAAGATTATCCAGAGGAAACCGAGTGTAAGCGGTAGGGCTGAGACGATATAGCCCAGGAACCGCACGATGCATTGACGACGCGTCATGCGTTTTAAGCTCTTGGCATCGCGGATTTCAAGCTTGAAAAGGAATTTGCCCGGCGTCATCGAATAGCGAAACCAGAATGGCAGCGTGTAACAGGCAATAAACAGGATTTGCAGGAAATTCTCCGTAAATATCCGCTCAAGCAGATGCTGCGTCACGATGACGTTCCACAAGGCGGCGATGAAGCCGGGTGTATTCTTCGTCGTCTGCCAGTCATTTATCGCCGCTAAAAAGCTGGCATTGTCGATAGGTGCGAACAGGTGACCCGTCACCCACTCCACCACCGGGCCGATGATAACGATCGTCAGTACCAGCACGTCAATGGCGCTGGCCAGCATGCGGCTGTTGAAGGAGGCATATACCGGCGGCAGCGGAGGGGTGGTATCGGGTTCATTCATGCGAGTATCTGCGTAAGGGTTGGCACATACTTCCATAAATCGGGCGAAGAATCCAGCCTCGGGATAGTATGGATGCGAATGGCTTCAGGCAGAAAACGTCTAAGCGTGGTTTTGAGGCGCGCGCAAGGAACGGGCGACTCCTCCGATTCGCTGATAATGATCGCATGGGGCGCAAGGCCGTGTGCAGTAAGCGCCGCACAGGCTGACAGCGTATGGCTGATGGCGCCGAGATAGCTCCCCGTCACCAATATCACATGGTAGCCAAGCGCTGCCATCCAATCGAGCGTGGTCTTGGTGTCATTTAGCGGCACCATCACGCCGCCTATCCCTTCGACGAGTAGATAATCCACGCCGCTTTGGCTTTCACAGAAGCGCACTATCTCGGGGAGCGCTAAAGATACGCCTTCTTCTTCCCCCGCCATATCGGGCGAAAGCGCTGCCTTTAACCGCCACGGCGAAATCGCATCCAGTGCGGCAGAAGTAAGGGGAACTCCCTGCGCCAGCAACAGTTGTCCGCTATCGGTCTGTTCAAGGGATACCATGTCAAACCCGCTGATAACCGGCTTAAGCGCCTTCAACATTTTACCCTGGGCAAGCAACTGCGCCGCTAGCGCGCATGTCACCAGCGTCTTGCCGATATTGGTTCCCGTCGCAGTGATAAAATATTTCTGCATCATAGGCGGATAAGGGAATAAACGATTTTCCAGGTCACAGGCAAGCCGTCCTTGGTGCCAAAATGCTGGCGATAATATTCTTCGAGCTTCTCCAGTTGCGACGGCGTCATCACCCCTCGCCGCCTGTCCTCCAATTTATTGCGTGCGCCGAGAGATTTTAAATGGCGCATGATGGAACGAACGTCAGGGAAATAATGCGTCACCGTTTCGGCAGCGGTGACGGGTAAAATCGGGGCGAAAGGCGAGACATGACGATAGGCATCGATGGCAGAAAAACTGGCTGACAGTTCATTCAATGTATTGGCGCCAAAACTGCTTACAGCCAACATTCCCGATGATTTAAGTATGCGCTTCATTTCAGAAACCGCCAATAAAGAGGTGGGTGACCATTGCAAAGCAAGCGACGAAAACACGCAGTCGAAGGTGGCATCGGCAAAAGGCAGCACTTCCATCGCGCCATTGACGGCGACTCCCCCTTCTGCCGCCTGCGCGCACATAGCATAGGCGATATCAAGTTGGGTAATGCCGATATGCGGCAGTGTCCGTTGCAACTGACCCGTGCCGCAGCCTGCATCGAGCACGCGTAATGAAGGAGAAAAGGGCGGCAGCTTCGCCAGTAACTGTGCGAGCACATATTGCTGCAGCCCGGCATGGCGATCATACTGCGCGGCTGCGGCGGAGAAATCATGCTTGATGCGGGCCCTGTCAAACATAAAGATCAAACATAGGATGCTATGATGGCACGCAGGCGCTCGGGGTCATGCAGATGCGGCGCATGGGCGCAGCGCGGCCAAATCTCAAGTGTACTTGCCGGCAATGCCTTGTGCAGACACTGCGCATGCTCGGGTGGCGTGATGACATCCATGGTGCCGTGAACGATATGGGTCGGCGGAAACGCGTTCATATCCATGGCGCGGCAGGAGAGCGTTCTTAATTGATCGAGCCAGAAGGGGCCTTGCGGCCAGAGCGGCGCTCCCTGCACATGCAATAGGTGCATAATACTACGCTCATGCTCATCACCCTTGGCTATCAGGGATTGAAACTGGCGCAGCATCCCTTGCGGATCGCTCATGTAATGACGCCTCGTTTCCTCGATACGTTCCCTGCTTGCGCCGTGGGGGAATGCTGCGTCGCTCGCATATTGGTATTTGGCACCGAGCAACAACAACTGGCGTGGACGGCAGATTCCCCGTGCAATCGCTTCCATGGCGATGAACGCACCGAGCGACCAGCCGATGACGAGTTCGGGTGTGTGCGGCAATGCGGCAAGCGCCACATCCAGCCGGTCATAGGCTCCGTAGTCAAAATGCAGCGCATTCGGCGCTATATCCGCAAGCGCATCGCTTGGCTGCTGCCAGCCCGTAAGGCAGAGGATTTGGATCGAGGAAGACATTGTCATTTCACATTACCTTTCGTCACCCAGCCCTGGGCCTGGATGAAGGCAGCGAGCTGGTCGATATCCGCGTCCTCATGCAGGGCGGAGAAGGTAAAGCGCAGGCGCGAAGTGCCTTCCGGCACGGTGGGAGGACGGATAGCAGCCACGAGATACCCCTCTGCTTCGAGTGCGCGTGAAGCGGCAACTGCCCGCGACTCCGACCCTAACACAAGCGGCACAATGGGTGACTGAGCCAGCGGTAGCCCGAGTGCTGCGGTGAAACGGCGCGCTTTAATGAGAGGAGAAGATACAAACGCCGCATCTTCCATCATTATAGTGAGCGCCGCAGAGGCAGAGGCAATTGTTGCCGGCGGTAGGCCGGTCGAGAAGAGAAAGCTGCGAGCAGCGGTGAGAAGCCACGCAATAACGTCTTTTTGTGCGCAGACAAACCCACCATATGCGCCGAGCGCTTTGGAGAGCGTTCCCACATAGATATCAGCCGGGGAGCGGCAAGCGGCAAGGCTATGCGCACCGTCCACCATCAGCCAGGCATCCTGAGCCGTGGCGATATCCCGCAGCGCCGCAAGCGGGGCCAGATCGCCATCCATGCTGAAGACCTCCTCGGTCAGGATAAGCGCATGGCGATGCTCAGCACGGCAGCCAGCCAGCAGGTGAGCGCAATTATCGGCATCGTTATGAGCAAAGCGCAGCAACTTGGCACCGGAAAGGCGGATGCCGTCGAGCATCGAGGCATGCACCAGCCTGTCGGCCAGCACGACGTCACCTTTACCCACCAGTGCCGGGATAACGCCGATATTGGCGAGATAGCCGCTACCAAAGACGAGTGCAGCTTCCGTCTCTTTCCACACGGCAAGTTTTTCTTCCAACTCCGCATATAATGGATGATTGCCGCTGACGAGCCGCGAGGCTCCTGCCCCAGCGCCGTAATTCTTCATTGCCGCGGCTCCTGCCTCCTTCACCTTCGGATGTTGCGATAATCCTAGGTAATCGTTGCAATTGAAGGAGAGAAGCCCATTACGCCGCGACGTAACCAGCGCGCGCGCGCGGCCAGCACTCGCAAGCGCCTGCAATTTTTCGCTTGCGACCTCGGCTAAAGCTGGCATTCTACTGCCTTATACATAAGGGAGATGCTATGATACGCCATGACTGGACCCTCGCGGAAACATTATCGCTGTTCGCCTTGCCGTTTAACGATCTCGTCTTCAAGGCGCAATCGGTTCATCGCACGTATTTCGACCCCAATCAAGTGCAAGTGAGTACCCTGCTTAGCATCAAGACCGGCGGCTGCCCCGAGGATTGCGCCTACTGCCCGCAAAGTGCGCAGTTTGATACCGGCGTCAAAGCAGACAAGCTCATGGAGCTGGATGCGGTGATGAAAGAAGCACGCCGGGCCAAGGCGGCTGGGGCGTCGCGCTTTTGCATGGGCGCGGCCTGGCGCAGCCCCAAAGACCGTGATATCGAGAAAGTGGCGGCCCTTGTGCGCGGCGTAAAATCGTTGGGGCTTGAGACCTGCGCCACGCTCGGCATGCTGGAAGCGCCGCAAGCCAAGGCGCTCAAAGAGGCTGGGCTTGATTATTACAACCACAATCTCGATACGTCGGAAGCATTTTACTCCGAAATCATTACCACACGCACCTACCAGGACCGGCTCGACACAATCGCCCATGTACGCGAAGCGGGAATGCATGTGTGCTGCGGCGGCATCATCGGCATGGGGGAGACGGTGGAAGACCGGGCAGAGATGCTCGTAACTCTTGCTTGTATGCCAGAGCATCCCGAGAGCGTGCCCATCAACATGCTAGTACAGGTCGAGGGCACGGCGCTTGCAGGCACCAAGCAGGTAGAACCGATCGACTTCGTGCGCAGCATCGCGGTGGCGCGCATTCTCATGCCGCGCTCCTTCGTGCGCCTCTCCGCCGGGCGCGAGGAAATGAGCGAGGAAATGCAGGCTTTGTGTTTCTTAAGCGGTGCCAATTCCATCTTTTACGGCGAGAAACTGCTTACCACCTCTAACCCGGAGATCGAGCGCGATAATCAGCTTTTTGCTCGGCTCGGGCTCACGCGGCTGGAGCCAGGATGCAGTGCGGCGTAAAGGAAGCAATATGCATCCTATAGGCTGGTACCAAGACGGCCTGTCCCATGTCTGGCTGCCTTATACGCAGATGCAAACCGCTGCCCCACCGCTTGCCGTTACAAGCGCAGAGGGCTCGCGCATCACGCTTGCGGACGGGCGCGAACTCATCGACGGGATTGCCTCTTGGTGGACTGCCTGCCATGGCTATCGCCACCCGCATATCGAGCAGGCGGTGACAAAGCAATTACAGACACTGCCGCATGTAATGTTCGGGGGATTGGTGCATGAGCCGGCGTTAGTCCTTGCCGCACGGCTTTCCAAGCTCACGGGGCTTGCGCGCGTGTTTTTTTCCGATTCAGGCTCGGTCGCCGTCGAGATAGCGCTTAAGATGGCACTGCAATACTGGCAGAATAAGCGCCAGGCAAACCGCAACCGCTTCCTCTGTTTCCGCCACGGCTATCATGGCGATACGACGGGGGCGATGTCGGTCTCGGATCCGGAAGCGATGCATAAAGCATTCCGCTCTTACGCCACCAAGCAATATGTGATCGATATCCCAAGCGACGAATATGGTTTCGCCGAGTTTGATCAGCTACTGGAAGGTGTGCATAAGAATATCGCGGCCGTCATCATCGAGCCGCTGGTGCAGGGCGCTGGTGGGATGAAGTTCCACTCCGCCGACGTGCTCGCTGAGATTTTCCGCATCAGCAAAAAACATGGCGTGCTGTTCATCGCTGATGAAATCGCCACCGGCTTCGGGCGCACTGGCTCGCTCTTCGCCTGTAATGAAGCGGGCATCTCCCCGGATATCCTATGCTTGGGCAAAGCCCTAACCGGCGGCACGATGACGCTTGCCGCAACCCTTGCCAGCGAGGATATATTCAGCGCGTTCCTGAGCGACGCCGCCGACTGCGCCTTCATGCACGGCCCTACCTATATGGCAAATCCGCTCGCCTGTGCTGCGGCGGGTGCCTCACTCGATCTGTTTGAAAGCGCGCCGCACCTGAAGCAGGTGGAAACCATTGAGTGCCTGCTGCGCGAAGGGCTTGCGGCGTGCGAGTCATTGCCGCATGTGGTGGATGTACGCGTCAAAGGCGCTATCGGCGTCGTCCAGCTCGATAGAGCGCATATGGACAAAGCCCAGCTTAAGCAGCGTTTCATCGAGGAGGGTGTGTGGCTTCGACCCTTAGAAGATGTTATCTATCTCACGCCATCTTTTACGATTACGCCAGCAGAACTTCGCCGACTCACTGATGCGGTTGTGAAGGTGGTAGGAGAAATAAAAGGATGATCAAAAAAACTCAATGAATGTCCAGTACGCCAACGTAAGGGAGTTCGCGGTAGTAGTTGGCGTAGTCGAGGCCGTAGCCGACCACAAATTTATCGGGAATGGTGAAGCCGATGAAATCAGCGCTGATGGCGACTTCGCGCTTGCCGGGTTTTTCGAGCAGTACGACGATGCGCAACGACGCGGCACCGCGCTGAGAAAGAAGATTGCGCGCGAATTGTAACGTGCGGCCCGATTCGAGTATGTCGTCGAGAATAAGCACGTGCCTGCCTTTTACCTCTTCCGTCAGATCGCGGTTAATCGTGATGGCTTTGGAGGACTCCGTATGTGCGCCGTAGCTGCTCAGCGTCATGAAATCCACCTGGGGATGGAAGTCGATGCGGTAAAGCGCGCGTATCAGATCAGCGGTAAAAACGAAACTGCCTTTGAGTAACGACACAATCATAAGATCAGGCGGCAGTTTGAGCGATATCTCGCGCGCAAGGCCAGTAATACGCTCCTGAATTTCCTCGGCGGTATATAATACCGGTATTTCGCGTGACGTCATGGGATTCCCTATTTTTGCCGCAGCGACAGATCGAAAGGGTCGGCGAGGTCGATGCGCGCCCGGTTGATTTCGCCCTCATCCATCTCGAAGATATAGGGTTTGCAGGGCTCTATTGCACCGCTTATCATGTTCTTGCCCACTTCTACCAAACCTCCGGTCGTGGTAACCCGCGCCCCGCCGCTGTCGAAAAGTGCAAGCGTCACCGGGGGCAGGCTGCGGCTGCCTTTGGCTTCATTGATGACGCTGCAGCGGATGATGACATGGAGGCGCTTGTCTCCCATCATGATGCGCGAGACTTCGACATCGGCCAGAGAAAGCCCGTTTGTATAATAAATGCCGAACGGCTCGAGCAGGAAAGAAAGTTCAGGATGGTAATGCAGGATGGCCTTGCGGTAGGCAAATGGCGTGAGGATGAGAATAAGCGTCAGGAAGGTCACGGACATAAACTTCAGCCAGAGCGGAGCAGGCTTCACCGTCATCACCACCGGAAGATTGGAGCCGGGAAAGATGGGACGTAACCGCTGCGGCGGCGGCTCAACGGGTAGCATCGCAGGCTCCGGTGCGGCAATCACAGTTGGCGCCTGGAACCAGCTATGACCGCAATGGGCGCAGCGCACCGTGCGACCTCCCTTGCCTACAGAGCTGTCGGCGATGAGGTAGCGCGTATGGCACTGAGGGCAGTCTAAAATCATCAGTATCCGGTAAAAGCTGGTAGATTTTTCATGCCAGTCAATTATAACGGCAGGATGAATTTAGGCGAGAAAATAATAGAGGGTGAGCGAATAATCACCTCCGGGCAAGAAGTCATCGGGCTTGAAAAAGTATCCATGGGCTATTTAAGCGGCCAGGAAGTGCTGCGCGACATCACTTTGTCGGTCGGGCGCGGCGAGTTTCATTTTCTATCGGGGGCGAGCGGGGCGGGAAAATCGTCGCTGCTTAACATTATGGCACTTTCGCTTCGGCCCAGCAAAGGCAGCATGCGGTTGTTCGGCCAGGAGACAACGGGACTTGCACGCGAGGCGCTGCCGCCGCTGCGCCGCCGCGTCGGCACGGTGTTTCAGGATTACAGGCTTATCGATCATCTCACCATTGAGGAGAATGTCGGGCTGCCACTTAAAATTGCGGGCGAGCCGAAAAGGCAGATCGCCGAGAAAGTGGGTGAGCTGCTCGAATGGGTAGGGCTTGGCGCTTATCATAAAGCCCGGCCGGAAATTCTTTCCGGCGGGCAGAAACAGCGCGCGGCGATTGCTAGGGCTGTCATCACCGCGCCTGACATCCTGCTTGCCGACGAGCCGAGTGGCAATCTTGACTCGGCGCTGCGCCTCAAATTCATGTATCTGTTTCAGACACTGCATAAAGGCGGTACGACGATTGTGCTTGCCACGCATGATGACACGCTCATCTCGATGTTCGATTATCCCGTGATGCGGCTGAAAGATGGGCGGCTGGTTCGGTAAGCAGCGCGGTTTTGGTCTCGATGCGTTCTTGCAGAAGAGCCAGGAAGTCGCGGCCGCGCATGCCGGGGGCGATGGGCGGCAGGAATTCAATAATGATTTTCCCCGGCGTTTTAGTGAAGGTATTCTTGCGCCACAGCAGCCCGGAATTAAGCGCGACAGGCACGACGGGCAAGTCTAACTGCTGATAAAGTGCTGCGACTCCGGGCTGATAGAGAGAGCTGGCGCCGGGCGTGGTGCGCGTGCCTTCGGGGAAAATAATGATGGGGCGGTTTTCCTGTATGCGTTTGTGCGCGTCCTGCAGCATGCGTTTAAGGGCGCCGGCGCCGCCCTTGCGATCGATATAGATGTTTTTGAGCAGCACGAGATACCAGCCGAAGATAGGCAGGAAGATAAGTTCGCGCTTTAAGATATAGGCAGGCTTGCGGAAGATTATCCAGAAGATGACCGTATCCCACGCCGACTGGTGCTTGGAGGCGATAAGGGCAGCGCCTTGCGGGATATATTCGCGGCCGCGCACTTCATAGGTGATGTGGCAGAGCACGCGTAGCATCCACAGCGTGCCATGCGCCCAGGCGGACGAAATAACATAGGCAAAGGGCTGGTAGAGGCAGGTAAGCGGCAGCCCTGCGAGGCCAAGCAGCGCAATCCATAGCCAGAAGCCGATGTTGAACAAGGCTGAACGCAGGACTACCATAGATCCTCGATGCTATGGTGCAGCGCGCTTACCCAGTATTTGTTATATTCGAGGAAGACGAGTTTGAGGCTGTCGCCGAACTGCCACCAGTCATTATTGTCGAAATGACGGGGGAAGACGGGCTCGGGAAGAATCGTCACGTCAGGTGCTGCGTGGTGCATCTCGTAGAGGCTGCGCGGAAGGTGGTAGTTACCGGTCACAAGGCGGATGCTTTCGATATGCTCGCGCGCCATCCACTGCGCCGTTTCTTCGGCATTGCCGATGGTGCTACGCGCTTTATAGCCAAGCTCGACGCTATCGGGGGGAATGCGGCCCGCGAATGCGCGGTACTCCCGGCTTTTGAGCAAAGAGGGGAGTGTGACGCCGTCCTCGACGCCGGAGATGAACATCCGGCCAGCGCGCCCCTCGGCCAG
>Ga0206872_10178_pt1 | contig 18738 bp, 16 predicted proteins | sample Alteio_BWOrgCont_34_FD_152906 | JGI IMG/M metagenome (GOLD analysis project Ga0206872, IMG submission 152906) | Enriched cells from forest soil in Barre Woods Harvard Forest LTER site, Petersham, Massachusetts, United States -... | ecosystem: Environmental > Terrestrial > Soil > Temperate forest >... | reverse complement strand
ACGCGGGAATCCTCACCTATACGACTGCTGCTGTTCTCAACCAACAGATTTCCCTCTGAGTCCTCCAGATACAGGAAGGCTTGATACGCAGCGCTGATGTGGTCGATCTGATAGGTCTTGCCTGCTTCCAATTTGATTGTAAGTATCTTGAACGACTTCTTATCGCGGTAGGGCTCCTCGGACTGATCAAGGGCACCAAAGTACGTTGCCTGACCATTTTTGAGCTTCAACTCAAGCGACATTTTCAAATATCGTAGGATTTCTTCCGCCGTGATAATGCCGTCGCCATTTAAATCGAATTGGCGGAACGCGCTCACTGGATAGCCGGCCTCACGCCACTCGCGGAATGTGACCTGGCCGTCGCCGTCCTTGTCAACGTCGTAAAACCATGACGGTATACCTCGGGGCAAAGAGCCTCTGTGGACCGAGAGCCAAAAATCGCCCGGTTTGAAGCCGCCCAGGCTGGTCGCGATGATGCGATAGATTCCCGCTTTTTCCGCGCGGAAAATGATGCGGGAGTTTCCGCCGATGTTGGGGCTATTGTTTTCCTCCAACGGGTTTCCTTCAGCGTCTTCAAGGTACAGCGAGGCTTGGTATGCTTGGCTGACATGGTCGATCTGATAGGTTTTTCCTGGTTCTAGCTTGACCCGCAAAATCTTGAGCGACGTCTTGCCGCGGTACGCTTCATCCGTTTGCTCGAGGGTGCCAAAATAGATCGTTTGGCCACCTTTGAGCATCAATTCGTCCGCGTCCTTCAAAAAGTGAAGGACCTCTGCGACGGTCAGAATGCCATCGCCATTCAAATCGTATTTGCGGAACTCGGCAAAGTCGTGTCCAGCTTCCCTCCATTGCTGCATGGTCACCTGGCCTGCCCCGTCCTTGTCCAACTCTTTGAACCACGGCGGCAGTTCTTTCGGTAGAGGGTCGCAGAGGACTGACAGCAAGAAGTCACCGGTCTTAAAGCCGCCCAGACTCGTCGCGATGATGCGATAGGTGCCAGTAGTTTCCACGTGGAAGACGATGCGGGACTTTCCGCCTATGTTGGGGCTGCTGTTCTCTCGCAAGATCTCGCCGTCGGTGTTTTCCAAGAACAGATATGCCTGAAACGCCTTGCTTGTATGGTCGATCTGGTAGGTCTTTCCCGCCTCGAACTTGATGGTGAAGGTCTTGAACGATTTTTTACCCTGGTATACTTCGTCAGCTTCCTCGACCGAGCCGGCGTAGGTCGCTAGGCCATGCGTGAGCTTCAAGGCGAGCGCGTTTTTCAAATAACGAAGGACTTCTTCGGCGGTGATGATGCCGTCGCCGTTCAGGTCATACGTATTGAACATGTCCAGCGGTCTGTCGGCATTTTTCCATCTTGCAAGCGTAATTTGGCCCTGCTCTGCCCCGTCGAGGCTTCTGAACCATGCCGGCAATCCTTTCCACCGGGTGCTTGCTTCCTTCTTCGGTTCGGCTGTCATCTTCAAGTAACGCAGGACTTCTTCCGCGGTAATAATGCCGTCGCCATTCAGATCATACTTGCGAAATTCACCCTGCGGCTTGCCGGCACTGCGCCATCTTGCAAACGTAATCTGGCCCTCCCCGGCCCTGTCCAGGGTTCTGAACCATGGTGGCAGACCGTCTGGTAGGTTGGCTTTTGGCCGATTGTTGGGTTTCCGTTCGGCCGGCCTGGTCAAGGTGCGGCGAACCTCATCGGCGGTGATAATGCCATCCCCGTTTAGATCGAATTTGCGGAATTCGCCGAGTGGCTTGCCCGCATTGCGCCATTCCTGGACGGTGACCTGGCCGTCCCCATCCGTATCCAGATCATTGAACCACTTCGGTAGGGGAATTGGTGGGGGAGGAGTTGCCTGGCCTTCCTCAGAATCTTGCAGCTGGGCGATCGTTGTTGCAGGGAAGGGAATCAGGATTGCGGCTCCCAGGATCACCATTGCGACGAATTGGGACGTGCGAATCATGACGATCGGTAACCCCACCAATTGCTGCCCAGGCCGCCGGAGCAGGTCCAACGAGTCGTGAGGAATTGCTCATCATTTACAAGACGCACATGTCGTGCGGATTTGACAACCTTTAAGCGAAATTGTGGCCGATCGTCCGCCACACGGACACGTGTTTGGGCGCCACCGATTTAAGAGCTCCTTAACCTTCTGCTGCTATTATTAACGGCAAGGAGTTTACCAAGCCCAATCTGGTGCACGGGATAATCCCACTTCCCGTCCCTTTGGACCGAGAATGTTTGAGGAAAGAAGCCTACTCTCTTGGCTTTGGCTGAGTTGCGTTAGGGTCAAAAACCGAAGCGCTTTTCCGTCCACCTGGGTGGCAAGCGAGGCCTTGTTCACACCCAGCGTTCGGCTCTGCATCGCGCCCCCAACTGGACACGTTGTGGATGGTTTGAAGTGGAGGTTCTCCGGTAGCCGATAAATGTCTTGCGCCGAGAATGCCACCTTGATGAATACCACGCGAAGTTTCAATTTTCCCGGCGGCCTACCGCGAGCCTTTCCTTGGTTGTCTCAGAAAAGCGGGCATCGTTCGGCGTCCACCATCCACCGAGCGATGCCCGTCTGCTTTCCAGGTTGCGGCTGCCGGCCTCCCTGAGCGCGTCGCCATTGAGTATCTCGGTGATAATCGTTGATGTGTCTGCCATTGCCCTTCCTCGCAAGGTGGTGTGCGTGCAGTGCGAGGTATGAATCCCCGGATCATGCTTGGAAAGCCAGTAATTCGCGGCAGTCGCATTCCCGTTGAGTTGCTTCTTCGCAAGTTGATCGAGGGCGCTTCGGAAGCCGACTTGTTGGATAGCTATCCGCGTCTAACACGGGATGACGTTCGCGCGGCCCTCGCCTACGCGGCAGCGACATTGGCCCACGAAGAGACTCTTTGGGTTGAATCACCCGCCCCAACGTCAGGCGATGCAATTCCTCATTGACGAGAGCGCGATTTCAATTTTGTGCTTGCATTGCGCGCGGCAGGCCATGACGTGCTTGTAGTTGCAGAAATCGCACGCAGCGCTGAAGATGCGGAAGTCATCCGCTTGGCCTCAGAAAAAAGTCGGGTGTTGCTGACGGAGGACAAAGACTTCGGGCAACTGGTTTTTGCCGGCTCGGCACCGTGCGCTGGGGTGGTGCTGTTTCGCTACCCGGTTCCTTCTCGGCAATCCGTGATCCGAGCGTTTGTGGAACTGGTCCAAGACAAAGGTGACCAACTCCGCGATTGTTTTGCCGTAGTTGAGCCTGGGAAAGCACGGTTCAGACCACGTCCGGATTCAGGAGCGATCCTTTCGTAGCGCCTCAAGAACCACTTTCTTGGACGCATCGAATTTCTTCGGCAGTTTTTCTTTCGGTCTCCGGCGCTTCCGTTCGGCCTCGCTGCTACTGCTGGGCGACCAGGTAGCGGGCCAGGAGGTCGTCCACCGTGAGCATGCGTCCGGCCGGCGCCCAGGCCTCGGCGGCGGCGTGGCGCTCCCAGGCGATCGTCCAGTCGGCGACGGCTCGGGCATGGGCGGCGTAGCTCTCGGGCGAGCCGTACGCACCTAGGGATTTGTTTTCGATGCGGCCGCCCGGCCAGCGGATGATCGTCCGGGCCAGGTGGGCGCCGTTGCGCAGATAGGACGGGGGCTTTAGTTTGGGCATGGCAATTTGGACACCTCCATGTGCCGAAAATCCTTGCAGCGCTGCAAGGATTTTGGCCGCCTGGAGCGGGAGCCGGCTGCGAAGTGCGCTCAAAAAGGCTGGAACCTACGTGTTTGTCAGAGCGGGCGACCGGATTCGAACCGGCGACGTCCAGCTTGGGAAGCTAGCATTCTACCACTGAATTACGCCCGCGGACCGGCGAGGATTGTGCCTTATGCCGGTAATTGAATCGTAGCCGCTCGAGGCGGCCGCGCCAACTAAAAACTGCTTTTCTGCTCGCAGGGGCTACCCAAGTTGGTCGCCGATTGCTGATTGCGGCAATCAAGCAATCGCCGTAAAATGAGCCTCTGGCCAAAAAGCCAAGCCGTGCGTTTCTTTCCTACTCCCATTGACCCTCCCTCACGCTGCGAGACGGCTCATGGAACGAATCAGGTCTTGCATGCTCCCGCCGCGAGTCCTCGGGTTGTTGCTTGCCGTCGTCGCCGCGCTCGTTTGCCCTCTGGCGTCCGAAGCGGCACCTGTCAGCTTCCGCAATGAGGTGATGGCGGTTCTAGCACGCGGCGGCTGCAGTCAGGGTGCTTGTCACGGTAATCAAAACGGCAAGAACGGCTTCAAACTTTCCCTTCGTGGCCAGGACCCCCAATTCGATTTCGAGTCCTTAACGCGCGACACTCTCGGCCGTCGTACCGACCGGCTAAGTCCGAGCGACAGCCTAGTGCTCATAAAAGCAACAGCCACGGTTCCCCATGAGGGAGGCAAACGCTTCGGTGTCGACTCCATCGAATACGGCATTCTTCGGAACTGGATCGCGGAGGGACTGCGGGCCGATGCCGTCGACGCTCCGCGGCTGTTGCGCCTGGAGATTTCTCCGGCGAAGCTCGTTCTCTTCGAGCCGGACGCGACAACAAACCTGAAAGTAACAGCGTTTTTCTCGGACGGCGAGTCACGCGACGTCACTGCGCTCAGCGTTTTCGACCCTTCCAACCTCGTGGCGCGGGTGACACCGGATGGCCGGGTCGAACGCCAACAACCGGGCGAGACGGTGATTCTCGTTCGGTTTCTTGACAAACAGGCGACTGCGCAACTGGCGTTCGTGCCGGCAAGGCCCGGATTCGTGTGGCACGAGCCACCGGTTAGTAACTTCATCGACAAGCACGTCTTTACCAAGCTGAAGACCTTACGGCTTCAGCCTTCCGAGTTGTGTTCGGACAGCGTCTTCTTGAGGCGAGCTTACCTCGACACCCTTGGCTTGCTGCCGACCGCCGATGAGGCTCGACGATTCCTGGCCGACACCCGGCCTGACAAGCGGAGCCGCCTGATCGACGAACTGGTCGAGCGGCCTGAGTTTGCCGACTTATGGGCGCTGAAATGGTCGGATCTGCTGCGCAATGAGGAAAAGGTGCTCGATCGCAAGGGAGTGGCGGTTTTCCATGACTGGATTCGCCGATGCATGCTCGATGACAAGCCGCTCAATGAATTTGCGCGCGAGCTAATCAGTAGCCGTGGGAGCACCTACGGCAGTCCGGCTGCCAACTATTACCGAGCGCTTCGGGATCCGCAGACGCGCGCCGAGGCTACGGCTCAGGTTTTTCTTGGTGTCCGTTTGCAATGCGCTCGGTGTCATAATCATCCTTTCGAGCGATGGACACAGGCCGATTATCACAGCCTGGCTGCATTTTTCTGCCGGGTGGACTATCGCATCCTGGAGAACAACCGTAAGGACAATCTGGACAAACACGAGTTCGATGGCGAGCAGATCGTCTATCAAACTCGTGAAGGCGAGGTCATTCATCCACGAACCAAGGAAGTACTGAAGCCGCACTTGCTCGGCGCGGCAACGCCGGATTTGGGGCCGGACGACGATCGGCTGGCGGTGCTGGCCGACTGGGTGGCGCGACCCGACAACCCTTTCTTCGCCCGCGCACAGCTGAATCGCGTCTGGGCACACTTGCTGGGCCGCGGCATCGTCGACCCGATCGACGATTTCCGCGCATCGAACCCGGCGATTAACGAACGCCTTCTTGAGTCGCTGGCTACTGATTTCGTGAAGCACAACTTCAGCCTGCGGCATCTTGTCCGCACGATCATGAATTCGCGGACCTACCAGCTTTCTGCGGTGCCAAACGAGACAAACCGCGACGACGAAACCAACTTCTCCCACGGCCAAGTGCGATCTATCCAGGCCGAACAGTTGCTCGATGCGCTTACACAGGTGATCGACGTGCCGTCCAGATTCCCGGGCTTTCCGGCCGGAATGCGGGCGGGCCAACTGCCCGGTGTCACGCTAAGCCGGGATCGCGGTCGGCGGAATACCAACGACTCGGAAAAGTTCATGACGGCGTTTGGTAAGCCGGTGCGGTCGCTTAGCTGTGAGTGCGAACGTTCCGACGATACGACGCTCAACCAGGCATTCCAACTCATAACCGGCGCGATGTTGAACAACATGTTGAGCCAGTCTGACAATCGCGTGGGGCGCCTGCTGGCAACAAGCAAAACGACATCGGAGATCGTGGAAGAGTTGTATTACGCCGCTCTGTCGCGCCCGCCCGAGGTGAAGGAGCGAACTCGCGCAGTGGAACTCGTCGACCGCGCCCCGGACCGACGGGCAGCGCTGGAGGACTTGCTTTGGGGATTGGTAAACTCCAAGGAGTTTTTGTTGCGACAATAAGTAGACTCCGCAAAATAGGCAAAGATCGAAAGAAGAATGGATGAGAAAGTGTTAGGCGGCGTGGCAGTTGATGGGTCCGTCTCCGTATCCTGATGCAATATTTGGTGATTGTGCTGGCTGGGACGCTGGCGGCCCGATGGCATCAGGAAAGGACGGATCAAACGTGAAAGCCCTCGAATTCATAACCCAAATGAACCCCGACCAAACCCCAAGTCTCCCTCCCGGCATCGCGGGCCAGCTACGCCCCCGCGACCTGTTGCGCGTATTGGTATTGGTGGCCGACGCGCCAGCCGAGAAGGACTGGGCAGAGTCGGCGACAGAAGCATTCCTCACTGGCTACGCGGAGACCGACGCCAGTTACGATCCCTTGGCGGGTAAGTAGGTCGGTGGATCGCCAGTTGGCGCGGCTTTTTGAATACCACTTCACAACCATTGCTCGTTATCATGTAAGCGACGGCAAGGTCGATCGCGCGTCGACTTTTGAAGTCGGCCCGGCTGACCCGCCGTGGAGGGCCTCCATGGAACCCCGCGTCGCTTTCACTGACAACGGTATGCGGCTCAGCCGCCGTAGCCTGCTACAGGTGGGAGGGCTTGGCTTTCTCGGCCTAGGGCTGCCGGGGTTGCTGCGGGCAATGGAAAGTAGTGGCAAGCGCAAGGCGCGAGCCCATGCCGTCATCTTTCTCCATCAGTGGGGTGGCCCGAGCCACCACGACACTTTTGACATGAAGCCGAATGCAGTGGCCGAGATTCGCGGCGAATTCAAACCAATAGCCTCCAATGTTTCCGGAATGCCCGTGTGCGAACGGCTGCCGCGCATGGCCGGCGTCATGGACAAGGTGACGATCATCAAGAGCCTCCGCCATGAGATGAAAAACCATAATTCGGCCGGTTATTACAGCCTCACGGGCTATGCACCGCCGACCGATGACCAGCGGCTGCGCGATTCACGCGACTTGTGTCCCGCATACGGTTCGGTGGTCGACCGCCTTGCTCCTTCGCGGGCTGGAGTGCCGACCTTCGTCGCCTATCCTTACGTCATTAGTGACGGCTCGATCACGCCGGGCCAGCATGCCAGTTTTCTTGGCAAGGCCCACGACCCACTGCTTATCCGGCTGGATCCCAACGCTCCCGACTTCCGCCTACCGGAACTGAGCCTGCCGGAAAACCTTTCGTTGCAACGTCTCGAAAACCGCCGTGCCGTGCTCAAGCTCATCGACGAGCAGGCGGACCTGCTCGAGTATTCGGCCAAGGCCCGCGGCATCGACGCGCATTATGAGCGCGCCATGACAATGTTGTCGGCTCCCGGCGTCAAGCAGGCATTCGACCTGTCGAGCGAGCCAGTCGCGGTGCGGGAGAAGTATGGGCGGACAACCTATGGCCAGGGGTGTTTGCTGGCCCGGCGACTGGTTGAGGCCGGTGCGCGATTTATCAATGTCTATTTTTCGCAGAGCATTGGCGGCTGCGAAGGCGGCTGGGACACGCATGGATTCAACGACAAGCCGATGTACCCAATCTTGAAAAACCACTTGCTGCCGATCACGGACCAGACGTTGCCGACACTGCTCGAAGACCTCGACGACCGCGGCCTGCTGGACACGACGCTCGTGGTGTGGGTAGGTGAGTTTGGGCGTTCTCCGAAGATCAACAATATTGCCGGACGAGACCACTGGCCGCAGTGCTACCCGGCGCTATTGGCCGGCGGCGGAGTCAAGCGCGGCCATGTTTTCGGCGCGTCGGACAAGACCGGCGCGTTGCCGGCGAGCGAGCCGCTGCGGCCCGAGGACCTGTCGGCGACCATTTATCACCTGCTCGGCATCGACCCCAACACGGAGGTCGCCGACGCGCTTAATCGGCCGTTGCCGATTAGCCCGGGCAAGATCATCGAGGACGTAGTGGCGTAGTCTAGCGCATTCTTGCCCTTTCATCCCACGTCGGTCATGACCATGTAGGTCGCTACAGACGACAACAGCGGTCTACAATTCAGAGCGTGCATCGAAAAGTGGGTCGCTTGATGCCGAAAAAATGCCGATGGCTGCTCGAGTTCATGGCCCAAGCCGCCGTGCTGCTCGCCGGAGCGATGAGTACGGCCAAAGGCGGCGAGGCCGAAGATCCGGCCGTGGCCGCCGCGCGAAAACGGCAGGCGACTGCCAGGACCCTTGACGTGGAATACGAGGTGAAAGAGGTCTACGCCAAAGGCGCGCTTTCCCACGCGGCATCGCAGATGTTCTGGGAATCGGTGGGAGGTCGCCCAGTCCCCATCGACGGAATTGAAACACGAATCGACCAACAGGCTAGTGTTGGACAGGAACAAATTGCGTTCCGAATATCACCACCCGTTGCTCGGTCCTGACGACTGGGATCACTTGTACTTTCCGTTGGTAGTTGTCAACGGGCTCGGCGGCAAAGCATTTAAGCCGGGAATAGACGCGACTCCTCCCGCTGGCCTTATTTTTAACGGAGCGGCTGAACAGATGTGCTGGCCGCCTCAGCCTAACGTGATTCAGCCGTTGACGGCCGCATTTCGGGGTTTGGAGCGCATGGAACTCTCCGGCTGGCCGGTCCAAAAGATAGGCAGCAGAGTAGGAACACTAACCATCGAAGGGACGACATGGCAGGAATACGTCGTTCGCGTGCCCCCTTGATCGGAAGCGGTCCTTTTGGCTGAGTCCTGCGCAGGATTACCTTATCCGTCGAGTGCAGACATTTCGAAACGATCGGCTAATGGACCAGCTGGACATCCTAAACGATCAGCTACAGCAGGACCAGCCGGACGACCCGGCCTTTTGTCCAGTAGAGTGGGACTACAACGAGTTTGGCACGTCCGACAAGCCGGTGCACACCGTCAAAGTCACAGTGACAAAAAAGGAATTCAACAAACAAAAGGCGCCCGAGGATTTCGAGATCAATTTTCCGGCAGGTGCGGAAGTCTACGATCGCCGGGACACGAAGTGTTATCGCGTTCAGGCAGACGGCAGTTTGCGTGAACTAGACGTGAATACAGGCGCCGAAATCCCAATGTCGGACGGAGCTGCGTGGTATCGCAACCGGTGGCTATTTGGCGGCGCGGCTATTGTTGTCGTAGCGGGCTTCCTTGTCATTTACTTGCAGAGGAAAAAGCGGACAAAATAGCCGAGCTATTTCTTGATATGACTTACGATCTCCTTGAAAACGGGCTCACGCCACGGTCTGGGTCAGACCCTTGGCCGCGCGTACCTATTTCTTGATATGACTTACGATCTCCTTGAAAACGGGCTCACGGGTTAGCGGTACGAGGTCCGGATTCGTTTCCAGATTAACGCGATCCTTATAGCCGTCTTCGACGGCCGCGCGGACGACGTCGAGGGCTTTCCCCATTAGCGCCTTCTTCTGGGCAACATCGGTAGCACTTTCGGCGCATAGAGCATAGCAACCCGCAATTTGGAGCAGCAGCTCCGGATCCTTGGCTGCACGGGGTTGCAGAGCGTCGGCTTTGGCCACAGCGTCAACACACCTGCCTGTGCGCGCAAGGCATAGGGCAAACAACACCTGATACGGCAAAGTAACCGAGTCGATCGAAACGAGATTTTCGCAGTGACTTAGTGCCGCTTCGAATTGTTTGGAAGCACTTGCATCCTGGGAGTGGCGCGCGGCTTCGCCAAGGCGGTATTTCGCTCGCACGGCTAGCTCGACATAACGGCGGCTGTCGGGATCGTGGTTCGGCGCAACCATCAGTGGTTTGAGCGACTTTTCATAAAGCTGACTGGCATGGTCGTACTTGCCGAGTCGGAGCTCGGCGTCGCCTAGAATCAGGTACGATTCCGCTAGATCAGCCTGGAAGTCGAAAGCCGGCGGATTTTTTTCAACTGGGTATAGCTTAATCAGGCTTTCGATGATTGGGACCGCGTCATTCGCCGCGTCGGCGACATCCGCTTCGTTGCCCAATCGGGAACCTGCATCGGCACGCCAGAGGAATGCTTCGGCCAAATAGCCCCGGGCCCTGGTGCTTCTCACGTCGGGCGATTGCTTCTGTGCCTTGGCCTTGGCGACTTCGTCGGCCACCCAATCTTTACGGTAGGCAACGGCCTGATCGAATAGCTTCCGCGCCTCGGCTGGATCGCCCTTCCCGAGCATTACCTGGCCCAGTGCCATCAAGTAAAAGGCCTTCAATCGCTTGTGGTCTATTGCCGAGTATGCGGTGCCGTGGGGATGCGCCTCGACTTCCTCCTGTAATCCCAGGCCTCGCTGGTAATTACTTCGCGCCGCGGGCAGGTCGCCTTTCAGTTCGCGTTCCATGTCGCCCAACCGCAGCAGAAGTATTCCCAGGTTTGCCTTGGCGATATCCTGGGTCGGATCTTTTTCGACCAGCTGTTCAGCAAGTTGGTGGGCTGCCTTGAACTGTTCCAACGCCTCTTCGGCCAGGCCAAGCTTCCGGAACGAGTCGCCGAGTTCCTGGTGGGAACTGATCTGGCCGGTACTGGTAATTCCTGTTTTCTCGATGTTCTTGGCGAGCACGAGCAAGTTGGTGCGCAACATTTGCAACGTGGCCTCGCGGATGGGTCGCAGCTCCGATTCCACTTGCGGATTGCTGGATTTGCGGCGGACGAGTTTCTGCATCTGCTCACCCGTATTAACCAGTTGCTTGACCGCGAGGCGGTATTGCTCCTTGGTGTCGTCGGCCAGCTTTTTGGCTTTGCTTTCGTTCGCCAGCGCACGCTCCGCATTGGACTTGGCAGTTTTTTCGTTCTGCATGGCAAGTTCGTAGTTTCCAATGGCCTTTTCTGCGTTGTCATTGGCCCGTTTCGCCTCTTCCTTGGCAGTTTTTTCGTTTTGCATAGCAAGTTCGTAGTTTCCAACGGCTTTTTCTGCGTTGTTATTGGCCCGATTCGCCTCTTCCTCCTTCAAGTTTTTCTCGTTGTTGATCAGTAGCAGTCCCGCGGCGAGACCGGCAAGGGATAGGCCCGTGAGCAAGACAACGGTAGCCCCGAGCGCGGCGACAAGAGGATTGCGTCGCCGCCATCGGACCACTTGCTCCCATGGCGAAACGGGTCGGGCCCTGATTGGCTCATTGGTCAGAAATCGTCGTAAGTCCTCGCCCAGGTCGCCGGCGCTGGGGTAGCGCTTGTTTGGGTCTTTTTGCAGGCATTTCAAGCAGATCGTTTCAAGGTCGCGGGGCGTGCCTGGCTGGAGCTGGGAGGGCGACACCGGTTCCTTGTTTCGCACCTGGTCAAGTGTTTCCAAAACGGTAGCCGCGCGAAACGGAGCCCGGCCAGTGACCAACTCGTAAAGGATAGCGCCCAGGCTGTACACGTCGGCGAGAGGACCGACGTCGGCCGCGCGGCCCTCAGCCTGCTCGGGCGGCATGTAACTTGGCGTCCCCAGGACGATGCCATGTTGTGTTTGGCTATTGTCGCCGTCGAGCCTTTTTGCAACGCCGAAGTCCGTAATTTTCGCCTGGCCGTCCCTGGCGACGAGGACGTTGGCCGGTTTGAGGTCGCGGTGGATGATGCTCTTTGAATGCGCATACTGCATTGCCTGGGCCATCGCCCGCACGGTCTCGGCGGCGTCGCGCGATGGCAGCGGATTGCCGGATATCTTCTTGGCGAGGCTTTCGCCTTCTACAAACTCCAAGGACAGGAACGGCTTGCCGTCGTGGTCGCCGATGTCATAGATCTGCACGATATTGGGGTGTTGGAGCGTGGCAATCGCCTCCGCTTCAATGTGGAACCGGGCCAACTCCTCGCTGGAAGCATAGTCGCCACTTAGAATCATCTTCAGGGCCACGAACCGCTTGAGCCCGCGCTGCCGGGCTTTGTAAACCACCCCCATCGCTCCGCGGCCCAGAACGCCCAGGATGTCATACCCCACCACCTGAGGCTCAGCCCCCGCGAGGGGTGCGTTTCCGAAGTTGTCACCCGAGTTGATAGAAGTGTGAAGTTGCGCACTTTGGTCGGCGACCCTGGTAGCGGCCAGGTCGTCGCGTACCGGGGCTGCCGGGACAGTCGCGTCGCCCGCGGGGCTATTGGTGGACATGCCCGAGCCAGCCGGCTGATCAACGTGCGGGTCCGTGTCCTGTGGAGTTAGTCGGCGCTGATGGAGGCAATTGGCGATCCGGTCTAGCTCAGCGCGGAGACTAGGTAGTTCGGCCGCATCGATACCAAAGAGATACGGCTCGACTTCGGGTGAGGGGGTGCCGCTACACAACGCCGCTTCCAAGGCCGCCTGAAATGCATGACAAGCCCGCTGGCTCTCGGGCGGCAGGTGTGCGGCAGCAGTCGCGCCGTCGTTAGAGACTTGTTCGCTCATCGCCGGTCTCCGAGTGGGCGCCGGGCGGAACTAATTGGAAAACGTGACCAATTTCAAGGGATAGACTTGAGACTAGGCAAACTGCATGCCGGTCTTGAAAATGATCATACTCGTTGGAACGCCATAGGGCACGAATTATTGTGCATTATGCAAAACCATAGCAACCACGAGCTGCCGACCCTACGGTGGTCGACTCACAGGAACAAAAAGGAAGCGCTACAATCTTAACCTGGCAAACTTTTGGACAAGGCCCAATACCGACTATTCAGGATCTGTAATCGCTATGAAGGCGTCGCCCTTCAGGACAACGATCGGTTTCTGCAGGTCCACCCAGCCGCCTTCGCCAACGGTCGCGGTCCCCAGCAAGCCCAACCGTTCGCCCGTGTCGGGGTTTATCTTGAAAACCCAGACGTGCCGCCCAGGCTTGAGCCCCTCCAGATGAATGCGCGATATGATCCTGTCGTCCGCAAAGCGGAATGTGAAGCTCGGGTCTTCGTACAGTGGCGTCATGGCTGCTTCCATTTTCGGCGTCAGAGTAATTACTCAACTGGCATGGCAAGCTGCTAGAAGCTGTGTAGAGATCGGAGTGAAATATGGCCTTCGATGAGACCCCCGATCAGACACTTGTCGAGCGCGTGCGGGGACGGCTGGCCCGCCGCAGGAACATCGAGGAGAAAAAGATGTTCGGCGGCACCGCCTTTATGCTCAACGGCAACCTGCTCGTCGGCGTCCGCCGGGACTCACTCCTGGTCCGCGTAGGTCCAGCCCAGACCGACGAGGCGCTAAGGGAAACCCATGCCAAGGCGTTTGAAATCAAAGGCCGCGGCGCCATGAAGGGTTGGGTCGTGGTTGGCCTGGACGGGATCAGGGAAGACAATCAGTTGATGGGCTGGATTCAGCGGGTGGTGAGTTTCGTCAGGACCCTGCCGGTCAAATAGCGCTTACAACGGCGGATACCCAAGATGGCGGCGCAGCAGGCCGATCTGGCCGGCGTGCAGCATCTCGTGATTAGCGCACCACAACAGCGCCAGCAGCTTCGACTTCGCAAACGGATGAGGGTGTGGAACCGGCTGATCGAGTTCGGCTTCGTTCATGGCCGGAAGTTCCCGAAGCACCTGCTCATGCACTCGGTCCAGCACTGCCCGGATTTCATCTGGAGGATAAGCCGAGTCTGCTTCCGGCACCGAATTCACCCCAAACAGACGCTTGAATTCGGGCGAGAAGAGTGCATCATCTTGGGGCTGCGGCCCTCGAATCCGCCAGAGAGCCAGGCGGTACTCGGCGAAAGCGATATGACCTACCTGCCAGGCGACGTGGCTGACGCCGCCCGGAGGCAGTCGAAACCACTCGGCTTTGGGCGTCTGGTCGAGCAGCTCGATGGTGTAGTTCCGGGCGAAGACGATCTGCTCGATGGCGAGTTGAAGTCGAGACACGATTGCTTCTCCGGTCAGATGCATGCTGCCACACCATGATAAACGGGAGTGTATGGGGAATCGAACCCACAGAGAGCTTTGTTCAAACCCTCCACTGGTTTTGAAGACCAGGGCCGCCGCCAGACGTGCCTGCACACTTACTGGGACTACGACGGACCAGCCGAGTTCGCGCGCGGGCTGGCAATCCACCACCGAATGATGCGGAAGCATGCCAACAGAGCCAGCCACAACATCAATGCGAAAAGGATTGGTGTGAGCGGCTTGCGAATGGGGAGGTTCCAGATGCGGATGTCACTGTCGTGCCGCGTAGCCAACAATCGCCCGTCGGCGGAGAACAGGGCGTTTTGGCAACGCTCAAATATCGCCAGTTCTTGACCGGTGTCAACAGCCCACAGACGGGCGCCTGTGAACCCTTTCCCCGAAGCAGGTTGAATCGGGCTGGCACCCATTTGTCAAGCAACGAGGGCCGGCCCATGTTAATGTAGCCGGATACGACCACGCTGCTGCTGTCCGGCGCAAACACCGCCCGGCCGCTTGAACCTCGGGAGGTTTTGTAGAAGCTCTTCCAGCAGAAGTCATAATCGCCAGACCTGGTGAACGTGCCGCCTCCTGCCCCGGTAATCGTCCCGACGACCTCGACCCCGTTTTCATTCGGCTGGGCGAGCCATTTGCCGTCTGGTGACACTGTACCATGCTGCGACTCGTCGAGAAAGGTGCGGGCGTTTGCGAGCCCGGAGCGGACGTCCCAGACCGCGATCTTGCTCTTCTGACTATCCTGGTTTCCCCTGCCTGCCCTGGCAATCAGGAAATGGCCGTCATTGCTGAATGACAAAACAGAAATGTCGGTCTCTGTGTCCTCGTACCGCGCCTGGGCCAGGACGGTACCGGTGGTCATGTCACGGACCTGGACCTCCTGCGGTCCGGTGCGGTCGCCGCGATCCGTGGCCGTGGCGAAGGCGTCCAGCGTCGGGGAGAAGGAAATGATCCTAGCAGCTTCGACGTTGCGACGCCGTAGCGGAGTTGCGAAGGCTTCACCATCACCTAATTTCCATGTCTCGATCTTTGCGACGCAGCCTGATCGGTCGTATGCGTGGACGCCAAATGTCGTACCGTCGGTTGAAAACACCATGGACCACAAATGGGCTTCGATGCTGCCGCGCACTTGCTGGGTCTCCATATCCCAGAACTGCACATGCTCGGGTCCACCGTCGAAGTTGCGTTGCTGGAGCAGAAGGAACCTGCCGTTGAGCGTGAAACGGGTGCCGACGTAGTTGCCGAAGCGTGTCTCCAGGTCCAGGTCGGCTCTCAATTCCCCAGAGGAAGGGTCCCACATTCTCCAGTGATGCCCGTCTTCGGCTGCAATAAGCCAGCGGCTATCAGGGGAGAATTCAATCCCGGAGGCACTTGCCCAGCTCTCCGCGATGGTGCAGCGCAGCCTACCACTGCTGGTGTCCCACACGCGTACAGGGCCGCTGCCCTCGAAAAAGCGCCCGCCAGGCTGGTGGGTGGCAATAAGCCGGCCGTCGGGCGAAAAGCAGCCGATGATCGCGTCCTTTCCGACGGGGATAAGAGCCTGGGGCGCGGGGTCCGTTAGCAGGTCGGCAGCAATGGCAAGAATGAGTAGGAACACGAGCGCCGCCAGGCGGCGCGCCCAGTTTTTGATGACCAACGTATTAAACCGCATTGGCGACCTCCGTTGTCGTTTTATCCGGGCAACCATGCCTCGGTCTAGTTTTTCTGGGAGGGCACCGAGACTACGGTGTGTGAATCGTAACTTTCACCTTGACCCCGAACAGGTTCAAATAAGTACGGGAGTGTATGGGAATCGAACCCACAGAGAGCTTTGTTCAAACCCTCCACTGGTTTTGAAGACCAGGGCCGCCGCCAGACGTGCAAACACTCCCCAAGGTGCCTTCAGGATAGGGCCACTACCGTTGGCTGTCAACTTGATCGAAATAGGACCGTGGCATCCTGATTGCTGCTTTTGTGGCAGGAAAGCGCAGTGGGAGCGATTCGCTCTTGATTGCGGACGCGGATCAAGCGGGGTCCGTTACGCCATGTGCAGCGTGGACTCCTATACTGACTGAAGGGACCATTCCACCTTGCGAGGAACTCAACAATGGACGCCGCACCCCTCAAATCTCTGATCGCGTCTGGTACCAAACTTTGGCTAGACTCGGTTGATCCCGACGAGGTTGTTCAGAACCGCGCCTGGGGAGCGACCGGCGCCACCTCCAACCCGATCATCATCTCAGACCTCATCAAGACCGGCCGCTTCGACGAACATATTGCAGCATTCATCCGCGAAGGACTCGACGACAAGGGTCTGGCGTGGAGCCTGACCGATCTCCTTGTCCGGCAGGCCCAGGCGGTGTTCTTGCCGGTTTGGGAAGAGACTCGAGGCGACAATGGTTATGTCAGCTTCGAACTCGATCCACTACTCGAAGACGCCAGCTTGAATATGCCGGTCCAGGAGCGGACCCGGCATTACATCGAGTTGGGAAAACAGTGGAGCAAGGGCCACAAGAATCGCATGATCAAGGTTCCCGCGACACCTGGCGGGCTCGCCGCACTGGAAGAAATGTCGGCGGCGGGGATCACGCTCAACGTCACGCTCATTTTTGGCGAGGATCAGTACGAAACAGCCCGCGAAGCTATCTGGCGGGGTGCTCAGCGGCGTACCAGCCTCGACCACTTCAAATCGGTCTATAGCATTTTCGTCAGCCGGCTCGACGTCTACACGGCGGCCAAGGTGCCGCAATTGTCGCCTACGGCCCAGGGGCAAGTCGGCATCGTCAATGCGAAACGAATCTGGAAACTCAATCAGCAGTTTTGGTCTGACAAGCAGCTGCCGTTGAAGCAGGAAATGATTTTCGCGAGCACGGGTACCAAGAAGCCGGAAGATCCGCCCACGAAGTATGTGGCCGCGTTCGCCGGCTCCGACATCGAAACGAATCCGCCGGCAACCAATGAGTCGGTGCGCAAAAGCGGCTTGGCGTTCACCCGGATGATCGATCAAATGCCGCCAAAGGCGGTGTTAGACGAGATCGATGCCAAGGTAGACATGCACTTGTTGGAAAAGACCTTGATGGAGGAAGGCCTCAAGAAATTTGCCGATCCGCAAAAGGCACTCCTACAACTTATAGCCAAGAAGCGTGAATCGCTGACGACGGCTGCGAACCGCTGACGGACGCCGCTGAGCCGCTTGTGGGGCGATTTTGCCCTGTGAGCGGCTCAAAGGGGCGGCCATTCGTGGTCGATTCCCTCTTCTTCAATCTGTTTCACCTGCTTCTCGCTGACGCCAAAGCGCTCGGCCACAACCTTGCGCGAGCGCACGACGCCAACATCCTGATCCTGGGTTTCAACCAGCGCCTGGAAGATCTCCCGCCGCGTTGCCTCCGACGGCGTCTCTTCACGTTGTTCAACCGGCATCACGTTCTCCTTGATGGTCTTTCGCTCCCAACGCCCGGCTGTGAACCGGCATACTCTATTCATTTTATCACAGCGCTGTCATTTTCGGTTCAAATTCCAAATTTTTCACTCCAGCACTGACAGCTGCAGACGGTGCAAAAGATGCGATCCTTTTTCTCCGGCCTCAGGGCACTGGCAACATTAAGCTCGGTTCGCCTGCGCGGAAATCCCTCTGGCGGGCCGCCGTTTCGGTCAGTACATTACATAGGTTAGATTGCGCGCAACCACCCCTGGCCGGAAACAGTACTCATCTTTTCTGATTGGCCTGTCCCGCATTACCAGGGCTGTTGTTTTCGAGAAGCCGGCGATCCAGGCACTCCGGCGCGAGTTGTATTTGCCTGGTCCAAGTATGAGGTGCCGATATGCCAAAAGAAGAATCGATCCAAGTCCAGGGCAAGGTGACGGCGGCACTGGCCAATACCCAGTTCCGCGTCAAGTTGGAAAGCGGACACGAAATTATCGCTCATATTGCGGGTAAAATCCGGAAGAATTTCATCCGCATATTGCCGGGCGACACGGTAACCGTGGCAATCTCGCCATACGATCTCAACAAGGGCCGCATTACCTATCGCGGGCCGCTGCGCCAGAAGACGCCGGATGGCGCCCCCGTGGAATAGTTCGCGCACGAACGATCGCGCGGGGCAATCGCGCCCCGCTTGGGCCGGGCGGAATTGCCGCACACATTTGGCCTTTAACTCTTCTCCCCGACCAACTCCAACACACTCCAGAGCGTCGGATCTTCCGCATAGGGCAAGTCCGTCGCCGCGCTGAGTGTTTGGTCGCCAAGTTCCAGATCGTGAACTACATAGAAAAAGCCGAGCCGCGGGTTTTGCTCCGCGTCGTACCCGTTAAGGACACTCGCGGATAGAAATGCCTCGAGTCGGTAGCCCCCGCGCAGATTGTGAAATCGAAACGGTACATTTTTGGCCGATACGTCTGGCGCGTCCTGCAAGGCGCGGTTGATCTTTCTTTGCACGAAGGCTGGCTCGTCCTTGTCCGGCCCGCCGCCTGTAGCCAAGAAGTGGAACAGGTGGCAATAGCGGCTAGCACGGTGGCTGGTCCGGGCGTCCCGGGTATCGATCCATATCGAAAAGCCGTCAGCGTGTCGCGGCCGCGCTTCGTCGCCGGCGATCGGTTTATCCTTGCCACGCACGTCGACCTGGACTCCCAAGCCAAACTCATTCCAGGCGAGGCGGAAGTCGGCGAAGTTACGCTGCTCGTCCATCGCAGCAAAGTTGTCGATCCGATATCGATC
>Ga0206872_10132_pt2 | contig 18763 bp, 20 predicted proteins | sample Alteio_BWOrgCont_34_FD_152906 | JGI IMG/M metagenome (GOLD analysis project Ga0206872, IMG submission 152906) | Enriched cells from forest soil in Barre Woods Harvard Forest LTER site, Petersham, Massachusetts, United States -... | ecosystem: Environmental > Terrestrial > Soil > Temperate forest >... | reverse complement strand
TTGAAGCATGAAAACACCAAGAAATCTATCTGCATCTGATCTTATAAAAATCTTAACCAGGTATGGCTATGAAGTCAGCAGGCAAAAAGGAAGCCATATCAGACTGGTTAAACATTCAGATAATGGCGATCATCATGTAACCATCCCAAATCATAATCCAATAAAATTAGGAACATTGTCATCAATTATATCCGATGTTGCAGAAAACTTAGGGATTAGTAAAGAAGACTTTTTTTGATTTTAAATCAGATACAGAAACCTCAAAATATTTTAAATTTGTGAAAAGGGATTTGCAATGCGTACAGCACAAATAAGGCAACAGCTTCATGAATATATTGAGTCAGCCGAAGACAAAAAGCTTAAAGCTTTATATACTTTGCTTGAAAGTGAAATGACGGATGAATTTACACTCACTGCGGCGCAAAAAAAAGAATTAGTCAGAAGATACGATGATTACATGAACGGAATTGGCGAAACCTACACCCGGGAGGAAACTGTTGCCATGACAGAAAAGGCATTGGCGCAACGAAAGTTTAAATAATGCCCTATCTCCACTCAGCCCTCATTTTTTTCTGAATAGCTAAGGGGTCGTCTTTCAATTTTATTGTACCGGCATATTTCTTGGTATCTACTCCTTTGAAAACTGGAAGCTTTGCGGAAATATCTTCCATTTCCTTTTTACTGGCTCCCTTTTTCAACACTAATACCATATCATAAAATTTTATAAATCAAATTTACCTTTAATAAATGAATATGAGAAAATGATTGTTTATAATACTATATAGACAACCCTTTATCTTCTAATATTTTATTAAGTTTTTCCATATACCCTTTTTTTAGATTTCCTATATAGCATGGATGGGGGATTACGATAAATTTTCTTTCCCCCAAATCTTTACTTTCAATGTTAATCTCATAACTATTTTCTCCCCTTTCATAAAGTTTTTTCATAGTAATAGACTTAGGTTTCCAATTAATAAATAAGTTTGATTCTTTTGATTCTAATAAAGCATTCCTCACATCGTGCCCTAAACAAATTATAATTTTGGGATTTATGAGGTTTAATTGGGTAAGGAAAAATTTATAGCATATTTCTTTATAATTATCCCGTAGTTCTTCTACTCGTTTTGTCATAGTAGCATTTGCATGTGTTCGCACACCTAAATAAAAATTGGTAAAAAATGTTTTATCAGTATCTAAACCTACTTTTGTGTTAAGTAAGTTATTTATAGTTTTACTATCTATTTCGCCTATTTTCTTACGGCCATCATTAACATAACCATCGACATAGCTAACCGTTCCAAAATCGTTCCCTAAAACAATTATCCCGCCTTCTTCGATTTCAGTTGTTGGAGCTAAGTCATTTGTTTTGTTATTTTCGTTCAAAATACCCCACCCTAAAGGGAAAAAACCATACTTCATTTCTTTAAAACGGTTTACCATTCCTGAAATTTCGAAAGTAGACTTGGAAGTTTCTTTTATTTTCTCAAGCTCATCGAATAGCTGTTGAATTTTCATATTAGTCTGATTTAGGGCGTTTTGTTATTAATCTGCTATTTCCTTTAAGTAATCTGTAAATTCCTTTTCACCCTGAAACAACTCGTCACGACAATAAGGAAACCTATCAACCAATTGCGGGCTCAATAGCTCGCCATTTTCAACTTGATGAGCTTATTGAACTGTCTTTCGAAAACCCCCTTTCCGCTAAACTGGGAAGAAACCGTCACTATGGCGCGGCAAGCATTAGCCGATAGAAAAACATAATATTATAAAATCGGCTCCTGTCTGTTATCCCAAAAGAACAATAATGTTATGTACCCATCATGAATTTCGTAATACAAAGAAGTTTGAGAAGAAATTACAGCCTGTCTTACACTACTGTTAATGGACGCCTTGTACATATAAGGCTGATTAGAAATAAGCGATAATATTTTTTGACTGTGTTTTACAAATATTTCTGCCTGCCTTTCACCCCACTTGATTTCAATAAGTAAAACTATGCTATCGAATGTTTCAGTGGCTTCATCAGACCAAAATACCGCTAAGCTCATAGATATTTAGCATACTTTTTCATCACCTCATCATGGGGTGTCAATCTGCCTTCAGCTGCCTGTTTTCTGCCGCGTTCAATTCCCGCTTTTACATGTTCCGGCAAGTCATTCCAAAAATCCTTGTCATGGCTTTCAAAAACTTCTTTAATTTGAAGTAATATAGCTTCATCATCTGTTTCGAGCAAACGTTTGGCCAGTTCTATTTTTTCAGTCTGTAAATCCATGTCCAAATTTACTGTAAATCATTCATTTTTACTACCACTATGGATGAAGCTTCCTTTTTATAACTACAGTCTTATCCATTCGTTGACCCGGTTTTAAGCTAAAAGACCGTAATTGAGTTACGGCAGCCATACGTTCATGCGGCGGCCTTGATAGCCAGTAGAGCATATCTTCATATTCTTCATCAATCTCCTTTAACATGGCTTTTCTAACAACAGGGACAATTTTCATAGCATAATTGATCAATATATAAAGATACGCAATTTAAAATATCCTTTAATAATGTTCACAGTTTATGCATATTTCCTCAACTTTTCACCACCGCCCGCATCGGGTAATACTCGTACGTGTTTATTTTTGTCGCAGGGTCATTGGCGATAAAAGCCTTCACTTCTTCCTCGTTTTCGGCTTCAATTACACCAAGTCCGTATACCCCGGCGGGATCCATTACCGGGCCGAAAACTATTACTTTGTCTTTGTCCATCAAAGCTTTCCAGTAAGCAATGTGCTCCGTCATAATAGCCCGTTCTTCGGGTGTCATATCCTGGCTGAAGGAGGGGCGGCAGGGTATCAGTTTTAATGCGAAGTGTTTTTTATCCATTGCTTTTATTCGAAATTCAATTATAGTCTTCTTTTGCCAAAGCCACAATATCTTTCACCTCCAAAACCTGCTTTTGATATCCAAATCGCGCAGCGTTAATCATCGCCTGGCCAAGCTCAGCCAAAGTGCTTACGCTGCCGGGAAATACACGCCGCAAAATCGGATACATCCAGGTCATGTACTTATAATATTTATTTGTGTTCATCAGGCCCGGTGTCGGGTGCATATAGCCCGGCCTGAACGCGAATACCCGTTTGAAGGGTAGCTTCATCAAATCATTCTCTGTTTTCCCTTTTACACGCGCCCACATCGATTTGCCTTTTTCACTGCTGTCGGTTCCTGCGCCCGAAATGTAGCAGAAGGTCATATCCGGGTTTAGTTTGCTTAAGGTTTGTGCAACATTCAATGTCAAAGTATACGTTAGCCTGTAGTACTCCGGTTCTTTCATCCCAACGGACGAAACGCCAAGGCAGAAAAAGCAGGCATTATAACCGGCAAGCTGACTTTCGATAGCTGAAATATCAAAAAAATCCGCGTGAATGATCTCTTTGAGTTTGGGATGAGCAACACCACAGGGTTTGCGGTTAATTACCAAAACAGTTTCCACATCAGGGTGCAACAAGCACTCGTGCAGTACGCCTTCGCCTACCATGCCGGTTACGCCGGTGATGATCGCTTTTATTTTTGTATCCATTCTGAATTTTTAAAAAAAAGAATCAAGAATCAAGAATCAAGAACCAAGAAAAAAGGGAATGTGATTTTTCTGTCTTGGTTCCTGGCTCTTGATTCTTGGTTCTTTTTCCTTATTTATTTGCCCAGCCAAAAGCTGTAGCCAACGGCTACTGTGCCTGCGCCGGTCTCGTTTTTTCCGTCGGCAGCTACTTTCTGTATATTCAGGAAGCCGTAGTTGCAGCCGCCTTCGATAAAAATATAGCTTTTTTTGAATTTATAAGCAAAACCTACATTCCCTTCAATGCCGAAGTTAACTTTATTTATTTGATCCTTAATGTCCTGTGTATTATCAAAGGATTGCGGGCCGCCGGGCAGGGGTTGAGTGCCGGCGGGATCGGTGTAAAATTGGCTGGAGCCGCTGGTTACTTGTTTAGCATAAACGTTTAAGCCCAAAAAAGGACCTGCATCCACATAAAACCGCCACGAGGAATTTTTAAAATTCCATCCGAATTTGGCCAGCACCGGCAGCATCAGGTAATTCAATTTTGCGGTACTGTTGTAGTTAGCGTACAGGTATTGGGGCGCTTGTCCCGGCGGAAATTCCTGGGCTACCTGCGGCGGGGTGGTAAATGCCTGCAAGCCATCTTTTTTCCCGCCCTGTGCCGAATACTCCAGCATGGGCTGCAGAGAAAACAAACCGGAAAATTTAAATTCGGCAAATATGCCTGCATCCAGGCCGGCGCGCGAGCTGTAGCCCGTGTTCAAAGGGGTTTCGCTGCTGCCCCCGGCGCTTAGATTAGGAATACTAAGCCCGCCGCGGACACCGAAAGCGACATCCTGGGCATGTGCATTAAAAAACAAAAAAGTTAAACAAAAACAGAATAGGTAAAGATTTGATTTCTTCATGATTTTAATAATTAATGGGGTTAAACTAAAAACACTAAAAAATAAAAAGCCGTTAAACGTTTTTTAATTAACATTCACGATACACAAAATTAATTTTAATCGGGGCTGCACTGTAATAATATGCAAATATTACACAGTGATGAAAGTTTAACTGCAAGCTAATGAGTGGCTTGTGCAAATTTTATAAACTACTGCGCATCCCTGTTGTAAAAAGGCTATTGATCCTTACCGGCAATCTGCCTGTTGGGGTTAGCAGCCCGGCGATAACTTTTACTGCCGAACGCTGCAAATCATCGGTCATCTGGTAGCATACCATAAGCGCCCCGCTTTTTTCAATACCAGGCAAGCCTGCAATAGTGTATGCATTCGCAAAAACGCAGGTTACGGTATTCCGGTGCTGTTCAAGTTCGGTAATAAACGATATAACGTCGCTACTATAATCCAATTTGCTGGCAGGCCGTATCCGGCTATCATTTATACTGATGTAAACCTGTTCGTATTGTTTCAGTGTTTGCAATAGTGCTTTTAATTCGGCAGCAGGTGAGTTTTTCTCTACCAAAAAGAAGTCGCTGTAAATGTACAGCCTGGCCATTTGCTGCTGAAAAACGGGCGGTTGGGTGACGCCGATACTGATAATTGCAGTTTTCCTGAAAGGGTCTAATCGTAACGATGATGAGTTGCCTTTTACAAGTGTCACAGCGGCATTGCTCAATTGCTGAACAAGGTCCCTGGCGGCTGGCCGGTTAAGGTTTTCAGTTAAATTTTTGGTCGAAATTTCATGATAATGGTTCAGTCCCGCCCAATATTTTGCAGCCAGCACTTTTTTTACACGTGATTCAAATTCCTCTGTGGATATCTGGCCTTTGCGAACAGCCTTTCGGATCTTTTTTATTGCCCTGTCAGAGTTTTCGGATAACTCAATGATATCATTACCGGCCAAAAAGGCTTTAACATCGGCTTCGCCATCGGGGAAATATTTTACAACTGCCTTCATTTCCATGGCGTCTGATACTACCAGGCCCTTAAATCCAAGTGAATCTTTTAAAACACCGGTCACTATTGGCCTTGATAAAGTAGAGGGCAGGTTTTTAGTATTGTCCAAAGCGGGAATATCCATGTGGGCGATCATAACTCCGCTTATACCCGCCTTTATTGCTTCCCTGAAAGGATATTCCTCCAGGTCATCCAACCTTTGACGCGTGAAGGGCAGCAAAGGCAGGTCGAAGTGCGAATCGACATTGGTATCGCCATGCCCCGGAAAGTGTTTAGCAGTTGTTAAAATGCCGGCTTCCTGCATGCCCTTTAAATATGCAATGCCTTTTTCGGCGACGTTATACTTGTTATCGCCAAATGAACGGTAATTGATCACCGGGTTATCTGGATTATTATTGATGTCCATATCGGGACCGAGGTTCATTTGCATCCCCATCCGTTTAAAATCGTAGGCAACCTGCTGCCCCATTTTATAGATCAGGGTATTGTCCTGGATGGCGCCCAAAGTCATCTGGTATGGATAAGATACCGTTGAATCGAGCCGCATGCCTATACCCCACTCGCCATCCATCGCTATTAATAGCGGCACTTTGGCCAGCTTTTGATAACGGTTGGTCAAATCGGCCTGCCTTACCGGCCCGCCCTGGAAAAATACCAGGCCCCCGATTTGCTCATCACTGACCACTTTTGCAACCGAATCTTCGTAGGCCTGCCCCCTATCCGTAGCTGCCCGGATAAAAAAAAGCTGTGCTATTTTTTTCTTCCGGTTCATCTTATTGAAAACCGAATCAACCCAACGGTTTTGATGTTCTAAGGATTGTATAAACCCCTCTTTTTGAGCAAAAACCGTTATTGCAATTAAATTCAGGGCAATAATAAAGGCATATTTAAGAGACTTTTTGAGTACTTGCATGGCCCAAATGTAGCTTAAATCTAAAATTCATGGCACGATTTTTAAACTGTTTTTTATGATGAGGTTGAGATAAAAATTTAATCCTGAATAAACCTTTGGATTAATTTTTACTCTATAGGACAGATAAAACAATTTATGTTATGAAAAAAACTCTCTTTTTAGTGGCTATTTGCCTGCTGGTTGCAGGTTCAGTTAGCGCACAAGGTTATTACTATGGGCCCCGCCATGCAAGGCGCCCTCCTCCACGCAGCCAATACGACGATTTCTATAAAGTAAGGGTTGGCGTAACGGGCGGCCTTAGTATTGCAAACACTGTTAACGCCTATAACGAAAATTATAGCACCGGCGCAATAACAGGCTTTAATGCAGGTTTGTTTATGGACATACCGCTTATTTACCCTTTATCCTTTGCTCCCGAAGTGTTGTACTCGCAAAAAGGCTATGCAGCGGTGACTCCTGATGGTGATTTTACGCAGCGAAGCAATTATATTGACGTACCGCTGCTTGCTAAATTCCATCTTTCGCCTACATTCAATTTCTTAATTGGCCCGCAGGTTTCTTTCCCGGTTTCAACTACCAACAGCTACAATACAGGGTTTGTAGTAACCGACGAACATTACTACAATACTTACGGAAACGGAACGATACTTGACGGCGTTGTTGGTGTAAGTTTCGATTTAAGCCGCGATGTTGAATTGCGCGCAAGGTATACCATCGACCTTCAGCAAAATCCGCAAAATGCTTCCTACGGCGGCGATTACCGTAACCAGGTTTGGCAAATTGGCTTAGGCTTTAAGTTTGAATAAATTGAAAAAAGAGTCAAGAAAAAAGAGTCAAGAACCAAGACAAATAAAAAATAACGAGGCTCTTGGTTCTTGATTCCTGGCTCCTGGCCAATGTAATTAAGTTAAGGAAATTTATTAGTTCCGCCGATGCTTTTAGCCCCTCCTAAACGGCGAAGCCCTCACTCATCCTCCCCGGTGGGGAGGACTTTAAAAAAAGGCGTGACCGAAGCTAAAGTCTCCCCTACCGGGGGAGATTTAGAGGGGGCTAAACCCCAGGATTTCCTTAACTTGATTCTTGGCTCCTGGCTCTTACTTCCTAATCGGCAAGATGGTTCTTTGGATGGCCGGCCCTGTACAAAAGAAAATCCCGGTTTGGTTCGTAATGGTTTTCAGCGGTGTAAGGGGATTCAAATAAATCGCCAATCAAATCCTTCCGTACAAAAAATGCATTGCTGCCCGAAAATACGCAGCCTACCAGGCAATAGCCTTTTTCGTTGCCAAGTTGCTCCAGGGCAAGCAGCGATGCGCCGAAATAACTGGTTTTGTCCCACATCCTTTTAGGGTTATATTTTACCACAAAGTGCGTATCCGGCCTGAATATTGAATTATACTCTATAATCGCTACCCGCGGTTTGTATTTGGTTATTGCTTTCCATACGTGATAATCATTATAATCAATATCAATTGATACCAAGTCCGGTTCTGCGGGAGCGCCTGCATTATCAAAAAGCGATTCAATGTTTTCGGCCGTTATAAATTCATTTTGAATTTTTAAATGCCCGCTATCAATCACATCCTTAAACCGTTCCGACACCTGTTTGCTAAATTCGCTGCTCCCCTCAATCCACAAACCGCTCCAACCTTTATAAAGCAAGTTAGTTGAATTACATTCCAGTCCATTCTCAACGCCAAACTCAATAAAATACTTATTTGTACAGCCAATCCGGTTAAAAATTTCGCTGACAATACCATCTTCCCCGTTTTGCGAAAACACCTGGTATTCGTGCCGGTTGAGCCGTTTTGATGAAGTATACTTAGGATTATTAAATAATTGCTCGGATAAAAATTGGTTTACTTTTATCCCTTTGTCGTCCTCAATCTTTTTAAGTACAATATTTAATAAGTTCCTTATCTGGGTTATCCGCTTTATAAAATTAAGGCCCATGGCTTGTGTTTTTCGTGAAATTGTGTTTGTTAAATTTTATAAGGCGCCATTTTTTGTCGCCGCGCGATTATTATTTGGCATGAAAAAACACCGACTTTATCCATCTTTTTAACCTTCTGCGCAATGAATTTTGCCGGCGTCTTTTTTCTTCAATATTAAAATGATTATACATTATAAACAAATCTGCCTGTTTTTGGGGCAGTACAAATACCGGGTGCGTTATTTCGTCAATCTCAACTAAAGGGATGTCCGCATATGAATTATTATCGTGCTGGGTATTGGTTGCGTTGGCGCTAAAGCCAATATTCGAGATTAAATTTTCATTTGGGATAGCAACAAGCCCATTGTTAAAGAAATTCAAAAAATCCAGCGGGTATGCCCATGAATTAATTTTACCGGCTTTTAAATCGTTGAAAATATTAACCCAGCATTCAACCACAAAATTATCATCATAGATATTTTTCATTTGATCTGCCACTTCAGCGCTGCTGTATTTATCCAGGGTTAAATCATAATCGTCCCAAACCCTTTTCCAGCTGGCCCATCCCCAAACGTGTGTCCTGTTCGAAAAATAATAACTGCAATTTCCCCATTTTTTACCGAATTGCAAATTGCAACCCGTTATGTGCCTTATGCGCGTATCGTACCTGTATTTCTCTAAAAGGGTATCACAAAATTTAAAAAAAGAGTTTGCAGGCAGGCAATCATCCTCCAGTATAATACCCTCTTGTTCGTGGTCAAAAAACCAGCTTATAGCCGCTGATACGCCAAGTTTACAGCCCGCGTTCCCATCATTAAAAAGTGTTTTTACTTCGCAATCCCAATCAATTTTGTTTGCAATTTCCCTTGTTTGCTTGCACAATAATTCATCATCCGGGAAACCCTGCCGCGGGCCATCTGCGGCAATGTATAACCGCTTAGGTTTCGCGGCCCTTATCTGTTCAAACACCTGTTGGGTAGTGCCGGGCCTGTTAAATAGTACAAATAAAACTGCTGATCTGGTTTGATAGGCGGCCTTGTTAGATTCGGGCATTATTTTTACAACGTTTATAGATGGCAGGTTATTTATATTAATCCAAAATTCAACAGAATAATATTAGTGTAAAGTAACAATTTGGATGGACAACAACCGTTAACAATATATTATTTAGCGATTTGCTTTACACTAACTGTAGCGCTATTTTATTTTATAACGTAACGGGTAAAAGATGGCAGATCAGTAAGGGGAACATTTAACAAACCATTTAAAACAAGGGGTAATGAAACGAGTTGTATCTTTGCCACCGGAGAACAAAGGATGCTGTTATGATTAAAAAATTGTTGGGTTTAAGCCCTTCATACATGTACGAAGTTGCTATTTGCTGCATTGTAAAAGATGAACATTACTATTTGCCGGAGTGGATTGAGTATCATTTAAAAATTGGTGTAAGCCGTTTTTATATGTACGATAATGAGTCTAAAATTCCTGTTGCGACTACTTTAAGCGATTATATAGATAAAGGTATTGTGAAATTGGAGTTGATAAGTGGCAGGGCAATGCAAAAAATGGCTTATGAGCATTGTTTAGCTAACTATGGTCGCGAATGCCAATGGATAGCCTTTATTGACGCGGACGAATTTATTGTACCTAAAACCATAACAGGTAATTTACCCGAGTTTCTTTCTGCCTTTGAAAAATTTGGAGGAATAGGGCTTAGCTGGCTTTTATTTGGTTCAAACGGGCATTTAGAAAAGCCCAAAAGTACCCAAACGCAAAGTTATACCAAGCGAACGCTTAAAACGCATGTTATGAATGATCATATAAAAACTATCGTGCAGCCTAAATATGTAAAAAAGGTTCCGTTAGATCCGCATCATTTTATTTTTAAAAAGGGTAAATATTGTGTAAACGAAAATTTTGAACGTTTGACAGGACCAAGAAATACGCATACATCAAACAAAATACAGCTGAATCATTATTATCTGCGCTCTTTAGAAGACTATAAAGAAAAATTGGAACGAGGGAGGGCCGATAACGGTTTGTTCAGATCGCTGGGAGATTTTTATGACCTTGACAGGGAGGCAAATTTAATTACCGATGAAAATATTATAGAATTAAAAATGCTTTTAGATGAAAATGCTTTAGCTGATAAAACACAATAAGAAAGTTTTTAACGGTGTTCGCTTTTCTCCCCGTTTAATCGGCATTAAAAGTTTGCATGTCAATCAATCTGCGGTACAAACCATTATTGTTCATCAACTGCTGATGATCTCCCTGTTCAACAATTTTACCGTTTTCCAATACAACTATAATATCGGCGTTTTGTATGGTGCTTAACCGGTGGGCGATAATTAACGAGGTGCGGTTTTTCATCAGGTTATTCAAAGCATCCTGCACCAGTTTTTCCGATTCGGTGTCTAATGCTGATGTTGCCTCATCAAGCAGCATAATGGGCGGATTATTTAAAACTGCCCTGGCAATGCAAATGCGCTGCCGCTGGCCGCCTGATAGTTTTGTGCCGCGGTCGCCTATGTTGGTTTGATAGCCTTTATCAGTTTCTAAAATAAAGTTGTGGGCATTGGCAATACGCGCGGCAGCTTCAACTTCTTCAACAGTCGCACTGGCTTTTCCGAAAGCTATATTGTTAAAAATCGTATCATTAAACAGGATAGATTCCTGGTTTACAATACCCATGAGCGACCGGAGCGAATCAACCTTCAGCTTTTGAATATTTTTGCCATCCACCAGTATTTCACCCGATTGCGGCTCCATGAACCGGGGAATCAGATCGACGAGGGTCGACTTGCCGCCGCCGGACGGGCCCACAAGGGCAACGGTTTTGCCTTTGGGTACTATAAGGTTAATACCGGATAAAACGGGTTTATTGTCATAGGCAAATGACACATTTTTAAATTCAATGCTTTCTTTAAAGCCGCTAACAGCAACCGCATCGGGCGCATCAACTATCAATGGTTTTTCATCTATCAGCGCCAATACCCGTTCACCTGCTGCAATGCCCTGGTGTATATTGCTGAATGAGTCTGAAATGGCTTTGGCAGGCCGCATTACCTGTGAAAATAACGCAATAAAAGTAATAAATACAGGAGGTGATAAGGGCGAGGTCTTATTCAATACCAGGTAACCGCCATACAAAACAATACCGGCAACCATAGCGATACCAAAAAATTCGGAAACCGGTGAGGCCAATTGCTGCCGTTTTGCCATCGACTTGGTTATTGACGAATATTTGATATTTTCCTTGTCAAACCTGTTTTTTATAAACGCAGTTGCGTTAAATGCCTTTATAATTTTAATGCCCGACAGCGCTTCATCAAGGTAACTGATCATAACGCCATAGGTTTGCTGCGAAGCGACGGCCTGCGCCTTAAGACTTTTTACAATACGGGCTATTACAAAGGCTGATATAGGAATGATGAGCAGTGAATACAAAGTAAGTTTCGCCGACATGTTGAATAACATTGCCATAAAAACCAAAAGTGTTAATGGCTCTTTAAATACAACCTGCAGGGAAGCCGTTACCGAAAATTGCACTACCTGTACATCAGAGGCGATTTTTGAGATGATATTTCCTTTGCGCTCATTGCTAAAATAGGCCAGGTGCAGGTTCATCACATTATTGAACACAGCCCTCCTGAAATTTAACAAGGTATGCACCCGCAAGTTCTCCATTGTACGCTGCGACAAATACCGAAAGAGATTAGCCAGCAACGCAGATACAACTATGGCCCCGCATACAAACTGCAATGCGTGCCACGCGCCGTAGTGATCAATGGTATACTGTACATAATATTTAAATGTCCCCATTATGTCAAATAACGAAGGCTTTACAGCGGGTAATTTGTCAACACTGCAGTTTGCGGCCTGTTTAACCGAAAACAATGTTTGCAGCAAGGGGGCAAGCAAAGCGAGGTTCAGCGTACTGAATATTACCGAAAATATAGTAGTAAAAATGTATGGGATTGCAAATTTTTCAATTGGCCTTGCAAAGGACAGCAGCCGGAAGTATGTCTTCATTAAAGAATTAAAATAAAAGCACAAAGCTAACAGTAATTAACTAATTACGGCTATTGCTTTGCTGTGCAAACCGTCATAAAACCGCTAACAAATAAGCTTATAAATGGTTACCAAATATAGTTCAAAACGTTTATGTTTTAGCGAGTAATTGCAAAGTTTCAACCCATACCTTCCCGGGGCTTATGCCCGAAATACAAGGATACGGCTCGGTTTCCTTTGTTTGAAATTTGCAGCTCCAATTGCAGTTATAGCATTCCATTTTTTCGTAAACACACAAGGGTTTACTTTGCATGTGGCCGGGATATGGTGCAAAACGACCAAAATGCCCGCCCCCTAAAATGCATATTGCCTTTGTTTTTGTTGCTGCCGCGATATGAATTGCACTTGTTTCGTTTGCAATCACTAAAGCTGCATTGCCTATAAGTTCGATCAGTTGCGGCAGCGATGTTTTACCGATTAAATTATCTATGGAATCCGGCGGAAGATTTTCAGTTAAGAAATCACCGATTTGCATTTCTGCAGCGCCGCCGGCCAGGAAAACAGGTTGCGATGTATGTTTTCTGATAAGTTTTATCAAATCCAAAAATTTTTCTTTTTCCCAACTTCGCTTAAATGCTCCGGCGCCCGGAAAAATAATGATGCCGCCGCGTTTGTTGTTTTTTCCCGAAATAGCCGGGCCCTTTGTTGTCACCGGTTGTTTTAACACATTTTCAAAGAAAAATTTCGTGCGGTCAAATTCAAAATCAGTGCCGTGGGGCAGCCGCAATAGCTGCGTGTAAAATTTATCGGTTTTGGTTTTATATCTTTTGTTTATCCTTTCGGTGTCGCCCTCAAAGCCGATGATTTGTTTTGCAGCACTGAGCCCGGCCAGGCCATCAGCAATAAAGGTGCGGGAAAAAGCAGGCTGTAAAACCGTTTGATAGTTGTTTTTAAACAGCCGCCAACCCAAATTAAAGGTTTTTAGCGGCGACTCATACAGGTTATCCGGGTTAATAAAATATAAATCATCAACAAACCGCCTGTCATATTTTATCGCAATATCCTGCCATAGTTCATTGCCAAGCAAATCAATCCTGTACCCTTTAAAAACTTCGGATGTTTTTACAATTTCAATAAAGTTCCTGAATAAAATATAATCACCGATGGCATCGGTTTTTATAATCAGCACGCGTTTTTGAGGAGTCCTCCTCGTTGCGAAGATTTTAAGCAGTGGCGGAAATTTGAGTAAAATAAAGCGTGTTATCCGAAATAAGTTTCTGTGTTTTATTATCATTCAAAATAAATTTACGATTTATTTATTTTGAATGAAGCGAACGAACATGCCAAAAAAACCTAAGGTCCGGTTTAAGTAACGGTAATAGCTTGAAGGCTTTAAATACTTTTTAAAAAGCGAATCCCTGTCTTTTTCAAAAACCGGGTCCTTTGTAACACTCGAAAACCCACCTTCGTGGAAATAAGAAACGAAATGATCAGCATGAACAAAATTAAACCTCGGGTCGCTCCAGCAGCGAAGATTTAAATGATAATCGGCATATACCTTGTATTGCGAATCGTAGTTGTACTTATTGAATACGGCCCTGGGATAAAAAATCGACTGGTGGCAAATATTGAGTTTTGTTAAATAATAATCGTCGTAAACCTTAAAAAATTCTTTGCCATAAAACAATAAATTGCCGTAATAAATAGTGTTGGCGTCGTTTAACAATGTGATCATTTTTTTAAACCCTTCTAACAGCAGGTCGTCCGCCCCTAAAAAAATCACCCACTGCCCTTTTATGTAGTTTACGGCCCTGTTCATAGCATCATAAATACCATCATCGGGCTTGCTGATCCAAAAGTCGACTATTCCCTCATTTTCTTTTAAAATATCAATCGTGCCATCGGTGCTGTTACCATCAACTACTACAAATTCTACCGAATCTGTTTTATGGTCGCCGACACTTTTTATAAGGGAGGGTAAAGTTCGGGCAGCATTATAAGTAACGCAAACTACCGAAACCAGCGGTTCTTTATTGTTTGTTTCCCGCAGTCTTGATCCGCCACGATCATTGCGTATAACTTTCTCTAATTGTACTTGTTGTAACATACTGTGGGGTATTTAAACTAATTTATACTGTAAAAAATTCTCTGCCATTAACCGGCAGACAAGTGCACGCTTCCTTTCGCACAAATAGTCCTGACGACGTTTCAAGGCGCGTTTTGTTTCAAAACGTAGTCGAAAACATTATTGTTTTATTGCATTAAAATTGTTACGAACTTCTTTCCGGAGGGTCTTTTTATACAAGTAAAATTTTCGGCATTTCAGCGTGGGTTACAGGAAAGATAAGGCAGCTACACCTGTTCCTTTAAAAAGCGGCGATGCAGTTATGGGGGAAAGTTCCGGAATCCAAAAATTAAGGTTAAATTAATTTCACCTCATCAATATTAATCAACCGGATCTTTTCCATTCAATAACCTTTTCATTTTTAAACCCCATATCTGTTTCATAATATAGTTTAATTTGCTGAGGGCCGGCTTTTTACGCATAAAAAAAATTATTTTCCGGTATTTTAGCAAAAGCGCCGCAAATTCAAACGATACATAACTACCGGAGCGTTTTTTATAGGCGTTATAAATCCTTTCCACCAGGGCCGGGTATTTATTGCTTTTAAATGATTTGCAGTATTGGAGCCAGTTTAACGTTCGTTCAAAATTTTCAATTGACGACATTTTGTATTTATCCTTTTCCCGTGCTAACTGTAAAATGTTTGTTTCACTTTTATCATGCTGCCTGTATTGTACCAGGCATTGCGGAATAAAATCTATTGTGCCAATATTGGTTGCCACATAAGCCAGCCACCAATCGTGAAAGTAGCCCGCTTTAAGCGGCAAGGCTAATTCGATTAAGCTTTTTTTCATTAATATTGAATGGCCCGAGACACAATTGAAAAACAAGAAAACGCCGGGGTGTCCTCCGCGGTAAAGGTTCATCAGGTCTGACATTTTTTTATTCATGGGTGTTCCGTCTTCGTGCACGAATTCCGAATCGTGGTAAACAAACACATTATCGGCCATTGCATTAACCTGCAATTCAATTTTTTGCAGGTGCCATAGGTCGTCCTGGTCGCAAAGGGCAATAAGCTCGCCATTACATAATGTTACCGCGCGTTCAAAATTGGCGGTAAATCCAAGGTTCTTTTCATTCCTGTAAATTTTAAATTGGGGGTACTTTGCAGCATATCGCGATAGAATGGCAAAAGTATCGTCGACGGAGCAATCATCTACGGCTATTATTTCTATATGAGTATATGATTGGTTAACCAATGTGTCCAATTGCTGTGCCAAAAATCCGGCCCCGTTATAGGTACACAAAGCGATGGAAACTAACGGCTCTTGTTTCATTTAATAAAAGTTTTACGGCAGATAATTAATAAGCTCAGGGGTTAAACCGGACCAGCTTCCTGTTTTTTACTGAATTCCTGATTTTTGCAACCACATTGAAAACTGTCCTGTGGCTGTCATTTTCTTCCAGCACAGCTGCTATTTTTTCTTTATATTGCTTGATGATTCTTCTGTTTGTGAACAGTTCCTTATAACTTTTCCATATCCATGTTTGACCGGCAAGCAGCTTTGGCAGCAAATCGATAATTGTTATTTGAAAATACCATCCTATCAACGCCCGGCCGTTTAAATGAAGGGCATGCAAATAGAACCTGTTCCTGTAATAAACACTTTTTACCCATTTTGCCGTTTCGTAATTTTTTGTACTTGCCGAAACCTGGTGCCTGCAAATGGCATTATGCTCATAATAGCATTTCCAGTTTACCCGCCAGGCCCTTATGCCCAGTTCCATGTCTTCGCAATAAAACGGGGAGAATAATTCATAAAAGCCCCCTATCTGCTTTAGTTTTGCGGCGTCAATCAAGGCATTGGCGCCCGATAAATAAAAGGTGTACAGCCGGTGGGTGCTATCGTTAATGTAATAAAAGTAGTCGGTCTTTAATTTATAGCCATTAAATTTGGGTACCCGGGCAGCGTCCTGGATATGGTCGCCCTCCATGTCGATAATGCGGCCCATCACACCAAAAGTATCCCATGCTAAAAAATATTTCCATTGATGCTCAAAATAATCGGGCGTAAGTTTTACGTCCGAGTTCAGCAGCAGTATCAGCTCATGCTTCGCGGCCTCGATACCCCTGTTGCACGCATAAGAAAAACCTTTGTTTTCGGGGTTAATGATCAGCACTACTTGTGGATATTCAGCTGTTATAAATTCAACAGAATCGTCCGTTGAGCCATCATCAATAATAATTATCTCGTAAACAGTGTCCGCATTTTTAATGGCCTCATAGGTATATGGCAGGTACTCCTGCAGCAAATGCCTGCCATTGTAATTAGGAATGATGATCGAAACGCTTTTCCTTGTATCCACCTGCCCTTATTTTATTATTTTGTAATTTCTGTATTCGCTAACCCGCCAACCGGTAATATCCTCAATTTTTTGCAGCAGCTTTCTCCTGAAAGTCATTTTTTTATGCAATTGCTTTAAATCAATATTGAGGTTCCAATTGGTTGCCGAAATTCTTTTTTGCATTACCGCAGGATGGCTGTCTGTAAAACGAATTAACCGATCTGCGTTTTTATAGTCAAACTCAAAAGTTTCCGGAAGGTTTTGCGCCAGCCAGTCATCGTCATGATAAAAAAGGTTAAAATTGCGCAACTTGTTTTTTAAGCCCGAAGGCGGCTTTACCCAGCCATAATGATATATATAAGCATCTATCAGTTTAACCTTGATTTTACGCTCACCCCATCTGAACCCCTGTGCATCCCGGTATGAATGTATGGCTTTGTTATTCCGCAAAATCCTGATCTCGCGCCTGTACCACCTGCGCGAATGCCCATAATAATCGTACGAGCCGTAAAAATGCAAATATTTAAATAATAACCCTTCAACTTCTGTGTCATATAAATTATCTTCCATTTCTTTTTTTATAAGCGGAAGATATTTTTCATGCACACATTCGTCGCCTTGTATATAAAATGCCCAATCGGCATCGGCAGATATTGCATTAAATGCTATATCCGTCTGTGCGGCAAATACTGCGCCGCCTTCGCGCAGGGTGTCATCCCAAATAGTATCAATGATCTTTATTTTTGGTGAGCCAATCCCCTTTACCAGGCTCTCAGTTTCATCATCGCTGTTTCCCAAAGCCACCACAAATTCGTCGCAAAGCGGCAAAATTGAAGTAATAGCCTCAACTATCGGATAATCATTTTTTACAGCATTCCTGATAAAAGTAAAGCCAGCTACCTTCATTTATACGATTTTAAAATATAAGTTATTCTGTTTAGGCGCCAGGAAAATTTGTTGTCGGGAAGGGATTGATCCAAAACAAACATTTTCTTTTGCCGCAAATATAGGCTTATCTTGCTTTTCATCATATTATATTAATAACGGGCATAATACTCGCGGCATTACTTATTTAATACATTATAATTTTGTTACTTTATCTGCATTATATAATGCAAAAGGCCATAAAAAATATTAACCCTGATTCCTCTGATTTTCGTTCGGTTGCGCGCGCGCTAACGGTAATTGAAAATGACCTCGAAGGCTCCGGTGACCTGTTAAAAAAGCTTGCGTTCAGTAAAAATACGCCCGTTATTGGCATAACCGGCCCTCCTGGCGCAGGCAAAAGCACCCTGGTAAATTCAATTATAGGCAGCTTATTAACAAGAGGCCTTAAAATAGCGGTTTTAGCCATCGACCCAACTTCACCCTTTAATTTTGGTTCGTTATTAGGCGACCGTATCAGGATGGCGCCGCATTTTAATCATCCCGACGTTTTTATCCGTTCGCTTGCCACCCGGGGTTCCTTAGGCGGCCTTTCTGCAAAAACCATCGAAATGGCGGATGTTTTGCGCGCAGCAGGTTTTGATTATGTTTTGATAGAAACGGTAGGCGTAGGTCAATCAGAAGTTGAGATTGCAGGCCTGGCCGACATCACCATTTTAGTGTTAGTGCCCGAAAGCGGTGATGAGATACAAAATATAAAATCGGGTTTAATGGAAATTGCGGACGCATTTGTCGTAAATAAGGCCGACCGGGCAGACGCCGATTTGTTTGCCAATAATCTAAAAAAAATAATCAGTCAAAACAATGAGGATAAAATTCCTGTTTTTAAGACTATCGCTTCAACCGGCGGGGGGATTGATGATGTGACCAATTTCATACTATCAGCGCCGCTTGCAAAAAACACACGCAAAGAAATATTAATGACCGAAAAAGCATACAAAATTATACAGCAAAGGCGCATGGCCGATGTCGATAAAAAAAAGCTTCAGCAAGCGATCGCTAAAGCTTTATCAGATCCTGATTTCAATTTGTACCGTTTTATTTCGGATTTCGAATTTCGGATTTTAAGAATTTAAAATAAACCTGAAATCCCTTTAAATAAATC
>Ga0206872_10176_pt1 | contig 18844 bp, 17 predicted proteins | sample Alteio_BWOrgCont_34_FD_152906 | JGI IMG/M metagenome (GOLD analysis project Ga0206872, IMG submission 152906) | Enriched cells from forest soil in Barre Woods Harvard Forest LTER site, Petersham, Massachusetts, United States -... | ecosystem: Environmental > Terrestrial > Soil > Temperate forest >... | reverse complement strand
TAAGGTTCGGTAACAGGGTTGATACTTTATTACCTATATTTAATGTATGATATAATTATACTTTTGTTGTGTCAAAAATACACATATGCTAAACATCTCTTCAAAACAGTTCATTATAAGTTTTTCTGAGTGTTTTGATCGTTTTCCAGGCCCGGGGGCAAAAAATACTTTCTATTAAAGATGCCGAACAAATTGCTCTTGCTAATTATGGCAGTATCAAAGCAAAAACAAATCAGTTAAATGCATCGAAGGCTTATTTAACCGAAACAAAAACAGAATATCTTCCCAATCTAAGCATATCTGCCCAGCAGGAGTACGGCACCGTTAACTCCCAATTTGGCCCTGCCTATGGATATGGAGGATTGGGCGTAAGCTCATCAGGGCCGATTTTGCCAAATCAAAACTGGAACGCCGGCTTCGGTTCGCTTTATCTCACCAATGTTAGCTGGGATTTTTTTGCTTTCGGACGCTCTGTTGAAAAAATTAAAGTTCAAAAAACAGCGGTGTCCCTTAATGAAACCGACCTGGCGCAGGAGCAGTTTCAGCATGAAATACGTGTTGCCGGTACTTATTTAAGCCTGCTTGCTGCACAACAGCTTAGCAGGGCGGCCCAGGATAACCTTAATCGTGCGGTCGATCTGCAAACGGTAGTGGTGGCCAGGGTAAAAAACGGTTTAAATGCCGGGGTCGATTCGTCACAGGCAAACGCCCAGGTGGCTGCCGCCAGGATCGTATTAACCAATGCGCAGGAAACAGTGCAGGAAGAAAACAACCTGCTTGCGCAATACCTGGCCATTCAACCGCAGGATTTTCAATTGGATAGCACTTTCGTTTCAAAAATCCCGATCAATACCGATCCACAGGCAAAAATTACGCTTGAAAATCATCCTATATTGCAATTTTATCAAAACCGGATAAACGTAAGTAATGAGCAGGCCAAATACCTGAATACCTTCAGCTACCCAACATTTACCTTATTTGGTGTGTACCAGGGTAAGGGATCTGGCTTCAATGCGGGCTACGGAAACAACCTGAATGATTATACAGGCAGTTACGTCAGCGGCGCCGATCCTACACGTTTTAATTACCTGTTAGGGTTTGGGGTTACATGGAACCTAACCAGCCCGTTGAGGGTTCACTACCAGGTAAAATCGCAGAAATTTATATCCGATCAATATAAAAATGAATACGACCTGGTTAGCCAGCAATTAACCGACGAACTGATACTGGCTGAAACAAGGATCAGCAACTCGTTAAAAAATTACCGGGATGCCCCTGCAGAGGTAAAGGCCGCGAGGGATGAATTCAACCAAAAATCCACTTTATATAAAAACGGGCTTGCCAATATTGTTGATTTTACGCAGGCGCTGTATGATTTAAACCGTGCCGAGGTTGACAGCTATATCGCGACAAATAATGTTTGGCAGGCCCTGCTGTACAAGGCGGCAGCCACAGGCGATTTTGGTATATTTATAAATAACTTTTAATATAGAACGATAAATAATGGGATTGATTAAAGGCGCCCTTCAAAGGCCAATTACCATATTGGTTATAGTAGCCGGATTATTTTTCTTTGGCATAAGCGCAGTACGGACTATTAAGATAGATATTTTCCCTGACCTTAACCTGCCTGTTATCTACATATCGCATCCCTACGGCGGTTATACGCCCGACCAGATGGAGGCTTATTTTGGCAAGCACTATGTGGGCTTATTATTATATGTATCAGGCGTAAAAAGTATCGAAACACGCAATATTGCAGGCTTAACCCTTATAAAACTTACTTTTTACGAAGGTACTAACATGGCACAGGCCGCAGCGGAGGTGACGGCGTACACCAACAGGGCGCAGGCCTCGTTCCCGCCGGGCTCGCAGCCGCCCTTTATTTTACGTTTCGATGCATCTACGCTACCGGTGGGGCAGCTGGTACTTACCAGCCCTACACGAACAAACAACGAACTGCTCGACCTGGCAAACGTGTATATCCGCTCCTCGTTTACTTCAATCCCTGGCTTGGTTTCGCCGGCGCCTTTCGGGGGCAATACGCGTACGGTAGTAATTAAAGTCGATCCGGAATTACTGCGCTCACACAACTTAACACCCGACCAGATTGTTGCCGCCCTGCGCGATAATAACCAAAATACGCCTGCCGGTAACGTGCGTATCGGCGATTATAATTACCTGGCGCCCACAAATACTACTATTGCCAGGATCAAAGATTTTGGCGATATCCCGCTATATAAAAATGGTGTACAAACCGTTTTTTTGCATGATGTTGCTAAAGTTGAGGACGGCGCTGATATTACCACCAGCTACGCCCTGGTAAACGGAAAGCGATCAGTTTATCTTCCGATCACAAAATCGGCCGATGCTTCTACCTGGGAAGTTGTGCAAAATTTGAAGAAAGCCATCCCGCGTTTCCAGGCTTTATTGCCTGAAGATGTAAAGCTGTCGTATGTATTTGACCAATCGGTATATGTGATCAATGCGGTGAAGAGCCTGGCTGAAGAGGGGGCAATTGGTGCGGTGCTTACCGGTTTAATGGTACTGCTGTTTTTGGGCGACAGGAGAGGGGCGCTGATTGTAATATTAACTATCCCGACTTGCATTATATCGGGCATATTTTTCCTGTCGCTTTTCCATCAAACCATCAATATCATGACGCTAAGCGGCCTTTCGCTGGCTATTGGTATATTGGTTGATGAATCGACGGTTACAATTGAGAACATTCACCAGCATTTTGATATGGGCAAGCCAAAAGCACTTGCCATATGGGATGCATGTAAAGAAATAGCTTTTCCAAAACTTCTTATTTTGTTTTGTATCCTGGCGGTGTTTGCGCCTGCTTTTACGATGAAGGGTATTCCGGGTGCATTGTTCCTGCCATTGGCGCTTGCTATAGGTTTTTCAATGATCACATCGTACATGCTGGCCCAAACGTTTGTGCCTGTTATGGCCAACTGGGTAATGAAAAACGAGCATGAGGACAAAAGCCACGCCGATGGTTTTGCCCTTGAAGATGAAGGCGACGCATGGGAGCAAAAAGAATTGGCTATAAAAAAAGCTACCGAAAGCAGCGGCAAAAAGCAAAGCCGGTTTGATAAGTTCAGGCTCCATTACTTGCGCTGGATAGACCGTATGATGCCCAACCGCAAATGGATAGTGGTTGTGTACGCAGTTGCCGCTTGTGCATTGGCTTTTTTATTGCTTAATACTATTGGCCGCGATGTGCTTCCAAAAGTTAATGGCGGCACATTCCAGGTAAGGCTGCGCGCACCTGATGGCACGCGACTGGAGCGAACCGAGCTTATAACCATTAAAGCTACGCATATACTGGCTCAATTGGTAGGCCAGCAAAATATCGAAGTTACTTCGGCCATGGTGGGCCAGCACCCGGGGCAGTTTTCAACCAGCCCGATATACTTATTTATGGCAGGCCCGCAGGAAGCGGTTTTACAGGTAAACTTACGTGAGGGTTTTAAGGTTAACCTGGATGAATTAAAAGAGCACTTTCGTGCTGCGATGAAAAAAGAGCAGCCCGGAATAAATCTTTCTTTTGAGCCGATTGAGCTTACCGACAAGATTTTGAGCCAGGGTTCGCCAACGCCGGTGGAAGTTGCCATATCCGGTAAAAATAAAATACAAAACGTTCAATGGGCTTTTAAAGTACTGGATAAGCTAAAGCAAATAAATTACCTGCGCGATATGCAGATTGGCCAGTCGTTTAAATATCCGGCCATTAATATTAATATCGACCGTGTACGTGCGGCTGAACTTGGTGCAAGCATTAATGACATATCACGATCATTGGTTGCCGCCACATCATCGTCAAGATATACGGAAAAAAATGTATGGCTGGACCCTAAAATAGGGTTGAGTTACGCAGTACAGGTTGAGGTACCGGAATACCAGATGTCGAGCATAAATGATGTGCGCGAAATTCCTTTGGTTGCCGACCAGCCCAGGCCGGTGTTGAGTGATGTTGCCGACGTAACAGCCGGGACAACTTACGGCGAAGATGATGATTTAGGCGCTGTACCAATGGTATCCGTTACAGCCAACCTGAATAATAAAGACCTGGGTTCAGCTACGGACGACGTACAAAAAGCTATTCAATCTCTCGGCAAATTGCCCCGCGGGTTAACAGTTGCGACCCGTGGTTTAAGCACGACCCTGACCGATACGCTCGATAGTTTGCAAACCGGTTTACTGGTAGCGGTTATCGTAATCTTCCTGATGCTCGCTGCTAATTTTCAATCGTTTAAAATGTCGTTCGTGGTACTATCAACGGTGCCTGCTGTGCTTTTTGGCTCATTATTGCTGGTTAAATTAACGGGCGCTACGCTAAACCTGCAATCTTATATGGGTATGATCATGTCGGTAGGGGTATCCATATCAAACTCAGTATTGTTGATAACCAACGCCGAAGAATTACGCAAGCACAACGGCGATGCTCTTAAATCAGCCCGTGAAGCCGCTACGTTACGTTTGAGGCCAATATTAATGACCAGTTTGGCCATGATAGTCGGTATGATCCCGATGGCATCAGGTTTAGGTGAAGGCGGCGACCAAACCTCGCCATTGGGCCGGGCTGTTATCGGCGGCTTGTTTGCATCAACCTTTGCAGCTTTGCTTATACTGCCGTTAATTTTTGCCTGGGTACAGGGCAAGGCCAGCACTGATTCTGTTTCACTCGACCCTGAAGATAAAGAAAGTAAATTTTACGTCCCATTGCACCATCATGAATAACCTGAAAAATAAATTTGTCATCACTTTAACCGTTGCCGTTACAGGCGCAGCCTTGTTGAACTCTTGTGATTCGGACAAAAAAGCGAAAGAAGAACAAGCGCAAACTGTAAAACAGGAAAACGCAATCGATACGCCATCGGTAGTGCCGGTTGCTGTCCAAAAAGGCAAATTGAGCACTACAATAGCCATCCCCGGGGAGTTGATCCCTTACCAGGAGGTCGAACTTTACGCCAAAGTAAATAGTTATGTTAAAAATCTTTTGGTTGACATAGGCTCGGAAGTACACCAGGGACAGTTATTAGTTACACTTGAGGCGCCGGAGATCAACTCACAGTTAGCAGAAGCGCAATCACGCATAAAACAGCAGGAAGCCAACTATTTTGCCAGTAAAGCCACTTACGACAGGCTTTACAATACCAGCAAAACGCCCGGAACTGTTTCGCAAAATGATCTTGAACAGGCTGAAGCGAAAAAGAACTCCGACTATGCCAATGTTGAAGCCGCCAAATCGTCATACAAAGAGGTAGCAGCAAATCTTGCTTACCTGGAGATCAGGGCGCCTTTTGACGGAGTTATTACCTCGCGTAACGTTAACCTGGGGGCCTATGTTGGCCCTGGCGGCAAAAGTACGGACCCGTTGTTTGTTTTGCAGGATCAGAAAAGAATGCGTTTGGTGGTGTCGGTACCGGAAATATATACAGGCGGGTTAAACAATAAGGACGAAGTTACTTTTACCGTTGAAGCTTTAGCAAATCAGAAATTTACAGCACAGGTTACACGCCTGGCCGGAGCGCTTGACGTAAAACTGCGCTCCGAACGCCTGGAGATGGATGTTTTTAATAAGGATAAAAAGCTATTGCCTCACATGTTTGCCGAGGTTAATGTGCCCTTGCCATCACGCGATAGCGCTTTTATTGTTCCCAAAACAGCCGTAGTGACGTCCACCGAAAAAGTATTTGTGGTAAAAGTGGTAAATCACCGCGCCCAATGGGTTGATGTAAAAAAAGGTTTTCAATCGGGCGACCTGATGGAAGTATATGGAAACCTTGCCGCCGGGGATATAGTGGCAAAACAAGCCACCGATGAGATTAGGGATGGTTCGGTTGTCAGAGATTAGTCTAAAATAGGCGCCTTATCTTTCGAATAAATAACAGTTGAAAAATCAAATTAAATTTATCCGCCAATTGGCGGACGCAAAGAAGGAGAACACAGAGAACACCAAGAAAAAAAATTGACAAACTATTAAAGTTTCGTGGCCTTTGTGTTTTCCCTTTGAGCTCTTTGTGGTAAAATTCTACACTGTTTAGTTATGTAGAAGTTTTGGTCGGAAAGTCCCGAAGATGGAAAGTCTGGAAGATGGAAAGTCCGAAAGTCCGAAAGTCCGAAAGTCGGGAAGCGACCCCTATGTAAAGCATAAATTTTGCTGATAAATGAGCAAAATCATTTAATCAGCTTAATCGGCGGTTCAGACAAAAAGCAACAACAAGCGACTCAAAGCCCGGAAAGGCTAAAAGCACAACAAATTCAGGAAATTTGCGATTAAGGTATATATATATCGAGTAAAAACGCCTTACGTTTGATTAAGGCGTTTTTACTTTAAATTGTATCTTATATTTTACCAACGGCCGCCACCGCCACCGCCGCCGCGGTTGCTATCCCTTGAGTAGCCGCCACCGCCGCCACCGCCACGGTTTCCGCCGCCGCCATAGCCGCCACCGCCTCCGCGATTGCCACCATAGCCGCCACCACCGCCGCCTCTGCGGTCGTTTGGTTTCTTTTCTTCAGCCTGGCTTACCGCAATTGATCTGCCTTTAACTTCAGCGCCGTTTAAGCCGGTGATCGCTTTTTGGGCGTTTTCATCATCCGGCATTTCAACAAAACCAAAGCCTTTGCTGCGGCCGGTTTCTCTGTCGCTAATTAATTTAACGGTGCTTACTTCACCATAAGCTTCGAAAAGCTCTCTTAAATCGGCTTCCTCTAATGAAAAGGGAAGACTTCCTACAAATATGTTCATCAAAATTTAATTTACAACGAGCAGGTCTAATTTTTGCCTGCTACCTTTTATTATCATCAAATATAGTAATAGATATTATATGATTACTGCTACAAACAGCAAATACTTAATACTTATTTAAAAAAAAGTCAAATAACAGCTTCAATGTGATATATTTTGTCGTTTAACTTAAACACATCGCCCGCCTTTTGCCCCTGCAGCCTTAATCCAATCGGCGAAGCAGGCGAAATAGCAAAATAATTTTCATTATCAACTGTCAGAACCCCTGCACTTATTGCAATATAAAAATTACCGTTGCTGGTAATAACTGCGCTACCCGTATCAACTTTTTTGTTAACAACGTTTGGATTTATTTTGTTTAATAAAATTTTCAATTTATTTGCTTCAATTATTTGTGCTGTGTTGCGGTTAGTTTCCTGCGCCATCATCTCCCGCCCGGTTTCATATTTATCGCCGGCGCTGCTCTTGGTGTCATCGTTTGATGCTTTCTGCGCTTCGTCAATGGCGTGTTGCGCGGCGGCTATTCGTTTTTCGACATAATCAAGGCATTGGCGGTATAATTCTTTTTTCAGGTCGCTCATTACTGTTTCGCAAAATCAAAAACGAAGATGGTAAAAAATCAGGTGCCTGCTGATAGGTCAAAACTATAAATTGGTGAAAGAATGATGTACTGTATGTAATTATATTTTGAATGAAAGGTCTAAGCCGCCTCAAAATAAAAGCCTCCTTGCACTCGCTGCTTGGAGGCTTTCAACCTAAACCTTATCACAATTATAAATGCGAGGTGCATTTATAGTTAACTAACGATTAATATTTACTTAATGTTTTATCGAAAAAAAGAATTTGACCAAATAATGATAATTTATTGCCCCTGCGCGTTTTTTTTGCCAATTATTAATGTTTTGTAACTCAATTTTTACGTTGCAGGAACTTTGAAGGCTTCGGGGCAGGTTAATTTTTAGTAAATTTTCCCCAATTCTAAAGGGTCGCTGCAAAAAATTTCAACGATGTTATAATATGCTTTGACCAATATGACCACTCATGCCCGCCGGGATATTCCTCATAAGTATGCGGGACACCCTCCTTTTCCAGTTTTTTATGCAGGCTGCGGTTATAATTAATTAAAAGATCATTCGTGCCGCAATCAAAGCGGACAGGAGGTAAATGATGCCGGTGTTGCAAAAATGTTTCAAATACATCCTCATCGGTAATATTATCCTGGGCATATAACTTTAATGTTTCTTCGGCAAAAAATTTTATTTGGGGCAAACTGGTTATTGATGAGTGGCCGGAGATTGCCCTGAATTTCGGTGCATATTTTGCCCCGATCCGCAATGCGCCAAAGCCGCCCATCGACAGACCTGATATAAAAAGCGGGGACTCCTTTTTTGCATACTTTATGCCCTCGATCAAAGCGTCGGGTACATCGTTAGCTATCCATTTCTCGAAATTATAATTGGCAAGAGGGAGATAAGCAGAACCGTCTCCCCATAACCCGTCGGACGGCATGGCGATGATCATTGGGGGCAACTCTCCTTTTTGTATTAGTTCGTTTGTTTTCAAATGTACGCCCGCGCACATCGGCCAGCTCCAGGCGCTGCCATAAACCCCGTGTAAAAGTATAACTACAGGTAAAGTTTCAGTAGGAGATATGCCCGGTGGTACGTAAACGCAAATATCACCCCTGCCTTTAAGATTAGGCGTTTTTACCGTTATAAAGCGCAAGTTGCCGCTTTCAAACTCGGGGTTGGATATTTCGAATGTTTTAAATCGGGGCATGATGTTTTTTAGTCGAATACGATTACGCCCTTCGCATTTTTGCCGCTAAGCATGTCGCAAAAAGCCTTTTCGAGATCGTTTAAATTATAAGTGCGGGTGATCATTTCTTCCAGCAGAAGCTTGCCCTTCTCATAAAGTGAAACAATTTTTGGGAAATCGATTTGAGGGCGGCATTTACCATATAACGGATTGATATACAGTTTATCCCACTCAAACAGTCGCATGTCAATAGTAATGTCTTGTTCAATGCCGCTTACCTGCACCGCAGTACCCGCATTTCTGACCATAGCAAGCGGAGCAGCGCCCAATTCTGGTTTGGCGGTGCATTCAAAAGCATAATCGGCGCCGCGGCCATTGGTTAATTTTTTTACTTTCGCCGCTGCATTTAACAGTCCGGTGTCGTTTTTACTGGCAAGGATAACATGGGTTGCCCCGAAGCGGTTAGCCATTGCAAGCCGTATAACATTAACATCAACAGCGATAATTTGTGCGGCGCCCGCTATTTTGGCCCCTTGTATCACGTTTAGGCCAACGCCGCCGGTACCAAGCACAACCACCGATGAGCCTTCTTTAACTTTGGCCGCATTAACTACCGAACCGTAACCGGTCATTACGCCGCAGCTGATGATACTGGCCGCCTCAAATGACATTTTTTCGGAATAGTTTTTTACTACCGCCGAGGCTTTTACAAGCGTGTATTCGGCAATAGTACCGATATTGAATGAACGCAGCACAGGTGCGCCGTTTATGGTAGTTCCTGACGGATCGGCGTGCCCGGGCGTGTAGCCGTTGTTGCCGGCTGCAACCGGCGAGGCAACTTCGCACAAATGTTCGTTGCCTTCCATACACTGAAAGCAATGGCCGCAATGCATGGCCCAGTTTAAAATGACATTATCTCCCGGCTGTAATTCTTTTACACTCTTGCCGACTTTAACAATTGTACCGGCACCCTCGTGACCGATAATTAATTGCTTGCCCCAGCTTAACGAATCGTGGTCGGTATGACACAGCCCCGCCGCCTTTATTTTTACGAGCACTTCGTCATCCTGCGGGTCCTGCACTTCTATATTTTCAATCCTAAAATTTCCATTACCGTCTGTAATGGCTGCTTTACATATTATTGACATTTTTATTGTTCGGTATTATTCCCAAAAAGGAAAGTAAGCGGAATAGCTAATCTTTTTGCCCACGCATATTCATTATGGGCCGCACCTTTAAAAATCCTGTACATCACTTTAGCTTCCGGATGTTTATTAGCTAACAAGGTTTCCATCCGGTTGTTATCTGTTAAAAAATATTTGTCGAGTTCCTGGTCGCCGCAGTCTAAGTACAGGCGTGTACCCGGAATTTTTTTGGCTGAGGCTGCAACCTTATCAACAATATGGCCATCGTCATAAGCAAAACCGCTGGATAAACAGGCTGCTTTTGAAAAAACATCGGGATGCAGCCAAACCATGTAAAATGAGATGAGGCCACCCATGGACGAACCTATAGCCGCGGTATTCTTTTTGTCGGGCTTGGTACGGTAATGCGCGTCGATAAATGGCTTTAGGTTATTGACGATAAAATTGATATAGGCTATGCCTTCTGGCGTACCTGAATATTCAACCCAGCGGTCTTTCGTGTTATTAATCGCAACAATAATAAATTCTTCTGTTTTGCCCGCCTGTATAAGACTGTCGGCTGTTTCGTCCATCCGCCATTCGCCGCTGTAAATTGAATTTAGTGCAAAAACATTTTGCCCATCCTGCGCATATAACACAGGGTAGCGCTTGTTTGGCGATTTATAATAGGATGGCGGCAGCCAAACCGTTACGTCCCTGGTATATCTGAGATCGTGATCCTCGAAATTGTGGTAATATTTTACCGTGCCGGTAATGCTGCGGTTAAACAGGTCGTTCCAGTTAGCGGGCCTTATAGTAAGTGTTGTATCTTTTTTAATAATGAAAGGTACTTTCGGGGCCTCGTAGCGGCCATAAGTGTACATGGCCGTTTTATACCACGACCCCCTTGTAACCTGGAACTCCAGCGAGGTGTTTACGGGGAATGAAGCTTTGAAAACGAAAGTAGTGTCATCCTGCCGGGTCATTTTGCCCTTGCTAAAGTCGAACCAACCGCCTAAAGCTTCCTGGTTGCCCATAATAACCAATGAGTCGGTTTTAGGGATTTTGGGCGAAACGATTACCTTTACTGTAAGTTTAACACCTTGCGCGTAAATGTGATTATACCATAGTAATGGTAATATTATACACAAAATGATATAGGTATTTTTCAATTTCACCCCCTGCTTTAATTTATCCATTTTCCCGGGCGGCCGGTGCTGCCGAAAAAGTTTGCGAAGTAACGCATACTTAAGTATTTAAAGAATGTGAAAATTGGCAATTTATTAGTGAATATTATCCTTTTTTATATTTATTTCATGATAAATACATTAAAATTACAATATTGGCAGATAAGATGCCCCATTATCCTGTTAAAATCTTCTTTGTTTTTTCGTTAAATGATGGTTTAATTTGAAGGAGCCAATTACCGCTGAAATGAAAATAAAAACCCTGTTGTCTGCTTGCTTATCGTGCTTACTGATATATATAAATTTGAGCATCGTTTGCGGTCGGCCGCAGGCTATTAAGCATCCGCAGCAAAAACCAAATAAAGAAGAAATCATTTACCATATTTTTCAGCGCAGCTTTTATGATAGTAACAGAGATATGCAGGGTGACTTGAATGGCATCCGCGAAAAGCTCGATTATTTGCAGCAATTGGGGGTAACGGCCATTTTACTAACACCTTTATATCAGTCGCCCTTTTACCACAATTATTTCGCTGATGACTTTAAGAAAATCGATCCCTCATACGGTACAATGCGCGATTATTTAAAGCTGATAAAAGAACTGCACCGCCGCGGAATGAAGTTTTACATGGATATGGAAACGCAATACGTAACCGAGGATCATTTGTGGTGGAAAGATGGCATCAATAACCTTAAATCACCCTACAGCGATTATATTTTGTATGCCGATAAAACCCATAACACGCCATCAACAATTATATTTGACCTTAAAGGACTGCTTGGTTACGATAGCGTTTACCGCAGGATTACTACGGTTAATTTATACAGCCCAAAGGTGCTGGAATACAATTATCAATTATTTAAATTTTGGATTGATCCAAATCACGACGGCAAGTTTGATGATGGGGTAGATGGATTCCGGCTCGACCATATGATGGATAACCTGGACCGTAAAGAGCCGGACTTGTTCGCAAAATTCTGGCGGCCATTGCTGGGCAAGCTAAGGAAGGTTAACCCAAAAATTAAAATTGTTGCTGAACAGGCCGAGTGGGGGTCATTGGGATTGGATTATTTTAAAAATGGGGGAGTAGACAGGGTGTTTGCGTTCCGGCTTGCTTTTGCCATAAGGTCATTTAAGAAAGATCAGATAGTAGCGGCGGCCGATTCGACCTTTTTAGCCACCCCCGCCAATAAACAACAGGTGGTATTTATTGAAAACCACGATACCCAGAGATTCAGCTATGGCGTTAAGGGCGATTTGAATAAGTTAAGGATTGGCGCCGCTTTAAACCTGCTTTTGGGCGGCGTGCCATCCATTTACTACGGGCAGGAATTGGGCATGAGCGGTACAAACGCCGCCCTGGGCGCAACGGATGCCAACGACATTCCAAACAGGTCGGCATTTGAATGGTACAAAAGCGACCAGGGTAAAGGGATGGCCTACTGGTATAAAATAAAGGGCCCCTGGAAAGATACATTCAACAATGATGTGCCAAACGACGGCATCTCGCTTGAAGAAGAACGAAGCGACCCTAATTCGCTCTGGAACTTTTATCGTAAGATGATCAGCATCCGCAAAGCCAACCCGGTAATATCAAACGGCGTTTATAAAACATTGAAAAATGACAAGGATGAGGTGTTTAGTTTTATGCGTTATGGCGGAGGTAAGAAGGTTATAGTTGCTGTAAACTTGTCTGATAAACCGGCGGATGCCATTATCTCGGTCGAAGGAGAAAACGGGCCGGTTAAAATGATTTATGGCGGCTTAAAACCAATAGTTACAAATAATACTTTATCGGTGCATTTGCCGGCTTATGGGGTTGGGGTTTGGGGGATATAATTAAACAGGTAATCAAAATTCCCGGTCGATGCCTATCAATATTTTCAATTTATTGTTCGTAATATTGGTGCATGACCGAAAATGAACCGCAAAATATTCCGGCTATCGACTCAGACAATGTTGAAGTAAATCAGGAAAGTTTCTATCCGGATTTAAGTGCCACAGTTGTACTGTTTTTTGTTTTCATTTTAAACTCAATTATGGTAGGAATACCAGCAGGTATTTTAATTATCGGGCTTAATACTGTTTTCTTAAAGTCACCTTTATTAATATCATTATTCAATTTTTTGCTTTATGTCGCCCCGGTTTTAATTACAATAAAGTACGTAGTTCGGAAAAGCAAAGAGCGGCAAGGCTTTTTCTCAAGAATTTGTTTCAATAAAATACAATGGTGGTTGGTCCCTGTAATTATCGTTGGTACGTTAGCCCTGGTTATTCTCTTGGCGCGGCTTTCCACCTGGATACCAATGCCTAAATTTATTCAGAAGCTTTTTGAAAACCCACTTAATAAAGGCATAATGTCCATCATTATCGCCATTCTTGTAGCTCCGGTTTTGGAGGAAATATTATGCCGTGGAATTGTACTAAGAGGCTTATTGAAAAACTATCCGCCCTTTAAAGCAATCCTCATTTCTGCAATTTTTTTCGGCGCGATACACCTTAACCCATGGCAGGGTATCCCCGCTACTTTTGACGGTTTGTTTTTGGGCTGGGTTTATTACAAAACACAATCTGTTATTCCTGGGATGATTATCCATGCTGCGATAAATATTACTGCGGTATCGTTTTTGTTTTTACCACGCAATCAGCAAGATTTCATAAGTCTGTTGGGTCTGCCTCATTACTTGCTTTTATGCCTGATCTCCATCATTATATTTGCCGCTGTATGCACGATCATTCAAAAAAAGATCATACCCATTCCAATGCCGACGAACAAAGGATTTGTCGAAGCTAACGCACTACCCTAGTCTTTTAATGATTCAGTCAAGCTGATTGATTGTCTCATAAAATAATAATATATTGTTACCGGTTTACAGAACCGGGCAAACCTCTTTTTAAACCATCTTTTCAACTGATCTGCTATTATTTACCCGAAAATGCCCCATACGAACCTATTTCAGCGGCACGGTTTGCTACGGGTGGTTCGTCACAGCGGTCTTTAACTTCGGCCGTAAAGTTTTTAAATGCCTGCAGGCCGGTTAAGGGATTTTTTCCTTCGCCATTGTATAACGCAATGTGGATAAATGTGAGCCCGTCTTCCAGTTTATAAGTTGCATAACTTAATCCATCGGGTTTTTCGTTGTGTAGTTGTTTATACACTTCTTTTACCAATTGCTCGTTTTCCTCAACCCTGCCGGGCTTTAGTTTATAGCGTACGATTACTTTTTCCATTTTATAGGTTTGGTTTTTATTGTTGGCCGGATAATTTATTTATTTATTTTTGTGCGGTTGCGAAATGCAACCGGTTGCAAATATAAATAACTAATTGTAAAATGCAACTGGTTTTAAAATAAATTTATGGAAAGTCATAGGTCTTTGTGCCCTATAAATTTGGCGTTAGAAGTTTTTGGGGATAAATGGAGTTTAGTCATCATAAGGGATATAATGTTTGCAGGTAAGCGGCATTTTAGGGAACTGCTGCAATCGGAAGAAAAGATGGCTTCGAACATTTTAACAGACAGGCTTGCCATGCTTGAACGGGAAGGCATAATAAACAAAGAGAGCGATCCGGAACACAAGCAAAAGTTTATATACAGCCTCACCTTAAAAGGTATTGATTTGCTGCCCGTGATAGTTGAAATAGGCGCCTGGAGTTTAAAATATCAGCCGGTTAACCTGGAAAAATATAAGCATGCAACGGATTTGGTGAATGGCGGCAAGGCGCTGCAAAATATGATAATGAAAGATTTAGCGGCAGGGCATTTAAAGTAAAATTTACATGAAATGTTTGCTAAATTTGTGCAGGAGATAGCTATTTTAACAGAAAAGGGTACTACCATGGGTATAGAAGAATTTTTATTGGACAGAGCTAAAAAGGAAGGTCGTGAAGAAGGTCGTGGAGAAGGCCGGGAAGAAGGCATAAGAGAGGCTGCTCTTAATATGAAAAAGAACGGCCTGGACTTAGGCTTGATCTCTAATATTACCGGGCTTTCCATTAAAGATATCGAGAAGCTGTCGTAAAGGCTTACGCCACCGCCATTTTATCTTCTTCCTCCAAACTGCGCATAAACTTTTTACGGTAGTTGAGCGGGCTCACGTGCATTTTTAGTTTAAACATTTTGTAAAAGTGCGATACATCGCCAAAACCGCTTTCGAATGAGATATCGGATATGGGCTTATCTGTTTGCACCAGTTGCTGAATGGCATAATTAAGGCGGTACTCAATTATGGTTTCCATAAAAGTTTTACGGGTTATTTTTTTAAAGTATTTGCAAAATGCGTTGGTGGTCATGTTGGCGATGCTTGCCGCCTCGTTTAGAGAAACCTGCTCCCTGAAGTTTTCAACCAGGTAAGCAAATACGGGGTTTATACGTTCCTGTTCGGCAATAGTGCGCTCCGCGATTACACGGTTTTGATCAAGTAAAGTATATTCGGCCGATGAAGCTAGACGCTGCAAAACCTCCAGCAACCCTATAAGCAACCTGAAATTGTTTTTCTCCTTGCTTAGCATAGCTAAACTATGGTTAACCGCGGTTTGCGTGCCCGAACTGAAGCTCATGCCGCATCCGCTGCGCTGAAAAAGTTTTTTTATATGCTGCAGCTCATTTTTATTAAAAAAATCATCACCCAAAAAACCGCCGTCAAACTGTATTACAATTGCACTGCCTTCTGACCGCTCCCCTTTTCCCTGGTCCAGTTTCCAGCAATGGGGCAGGTTGGGCCCAAGCAGCACCAGGTCGCCGGCGGTGAAATCTTCCATGTGACTGCCCACATAACGTTTGCCTGTACCCTCAAGAATGTAAGTCAGCTCATACTCGGGATGAAAGTGATATGGCGCGTCAAAAGCTGATTTATCAAATTTCCGGAATAAAAACGATTGTCCGGTTGTAGGTTGTAAGACTTCGAACGATGCCTTTATCATAGTATATTTTAATAGATTTTTTCCAGATGATAAAAATAAGGATAAAATAATCCATAATTATACCATTTTGGTCATTTTTTTTTGAGCACAAAGTGGCTTAATTTTGGTAAAACTTAAATAAAGATGAGTAAACAGGTAGAGGCATTACCCCAGTTAGCCGATTTTAAAAAATTGCCGGAGGATAATATCCGCGAATTCCAGGAAAAAGGGCACACTTTGGTTAAACAGGTGCTTTCGGAGGAAGAAATTGATGCTTACCGCCCGGTTATTGTTGGCACCGCAGATCGTTACAATACCGAAAAACGGGAACTTCAGGACCGCGATACCTATGGCAAAGCATTTTTACAGATCATGAATCTATGGCAGAATGATGAGGACGTAAAAAAGTTTGTGCTGGCAAAGCGCATGGCGAAAATTGCTGCTGATTTGATGGGTGTTGAAAATGTAAGGCTATATCACGACCAGGCTTTATTCAAAGAACCCGGCGGCGGCCCTACCCCATGGCACCAGGATCAGTATTACTGGCCCATTGATACCAATAACACCATAACCATGTGGATGCCGCTTGTTGATATTGATGTGGATATGGGTATGTTAACCTTTGCATCGGGCTCATATACCGAGGGTGCGGTATTTAATTTCGAGATATCGGACGAGTCAGAGCAGGCCTTTGACAATTATGTGAAGGAACATAATTTCGCCATAAGCCGTGCCAAAACAATGAAAGCCGGCGATGCTACCTGGCACCGCGGTTTTACCATGCACCATGCCAATGGCAATAACTCAAACAAAATGCGCGAGGTAATGACCATTATTTACTTAGCCGATGGGGCCCGTGTTACGCCCTATAAAAACGACTGGCAAAAAAATGACCACCATAAATGGCTGATGGGGAAACCGATTGGCGAGGTCATTGATTCGGAGATGAACCCGAAGTTGTTATAGTTGATTAAGTTTATTGAGTTGATTAGGTGAGTGGTTGTTGTATCCGACAGCGCAATCATATTTAACCTAATCCAACTCAATCAACTTAATCAACCAATCCAACCCAATCAACCAATTCCCCTAAAAAATACCCCGGTTACCGCCGCCATCAACCTGTATGGTGGCGCCTGTGATATATGAGGCTTGTTCAGATGCTAAAAATGCAACCAGCGCCGCCAGTTCTTCAGGTTTGCCAATGCGGCCGAGGGGAATGTTTTTAGCTCTCTCTTTTAAAGCCTGTTCAACGTCGGCATCTTTTGGCAGGGTATGTTTTAGCCTGTCGGTAAGTATCATACCCGGGGCCACATTATTCACGGTGATATTGTAGGGCCCAAGTTCGTCGGCCAGCAGTTTTGCCATACCCACAACGCCCATCCGCATACTGGTTGAAAGCACCGAATTAGGCAATACTGATTTTACCGATCCGCTGATAATATTGATAATACGCCCGCTCCCTGTTTTTTGCATATGCGGCAATACCAATCTGCAGGTGCGTGCAAAACTAAGCAAGGTAAGATCAAAAGCCTTTTGCCAGTCGCCGTCATCAAAATTCTCAAATTTATTAAAAGGAGGGCCCCCGGAGTTGTTGAGCAAAATATCTATCCGGCCAAAAGTATCGGCGGCTCGTTGTGTTAAGTTTTTTACCTGTTCAGCATCTGCTACATCAACCACCATCGCAATAACCTCGTTACCGGTAAGCTGTGTTATCTCTTTTGCAGTTTTGTTCAGTTCAGCTTCATCGCGCGAGCCAATGATTACTTTTGCGCCCTCGATGGATAAAGTCGTCGCTATCGCCCTGCCTAATCCCTTGCTGGCAGCTAACACAATTGCTACCTTATTTTTGAGTTTTAAATCCACTATTGGTATCGAGCAAATAGGTTATCACTGGTCAAATGTTTCTCGATTTTGATTGGATGGCTGCTCTCTTTTTTTCATAAAATCATCAGAAAAATTATCTGCTGCGTCGATCATGCTTTCCCATGCGTTATGATAAGGAATGATGTAAATAACATTTCCCGTTTTTTTCAGGTAAACCTTGTCATCTTCTATTTTAAATTTACCCGGAATTTTTATATCCTGAAAATCATTTTTGGTTTCAACATCAACTATTTCGAACGCCATAACTTTTGGAAAATACTAATATAGTGTTTTTAATTAGTGAATTAGCGATTTAATGAATTAGTGATTTATTATAATTTTCACCCTTCAGCTTTCGCCTTTCCGCTTTAACCTTTAACCTTTCGCCTTTAACCTTTCCGCTTTCACCTCTCTTTTCACCTTTTCCCGCTTCTCGACACTCAATAAAAACGCAGGCAAAAGTGTGAGATTACTGATCATTGCAACCAATAAAGTAACTGACAATAAAATACCCAGCGCACTTACGCTGCCAAAAGTAGAGAATGAAAATATCCCAAAACCAAAAAATAAAACAATGGCAATATAGATCATGCTGATACCCGTTTCGCGGATGGTATCCGAAACTATTTTTGAAATGCTTTTCTTTGTATCGTGTAACTCCTGCCGGTAGCGGGTTATAAAATAAATGGTTTGATCGGACGAAATACCCATAGCTATACTGAAGATCAGGATGGTGGACGGTTTAAGCGGGATACCGAAGAAGCCCATAATGCCTGCCGTAATTACCAGGGGGATAAGGTTGGGCAGCAGTGAAATGGCGATCATTTTTACCCCTCTGAATAGTATCCACATAACCCCCGCTATCAATAAAATAGCAAGCGCGAGGCTTTGGTAAAGGTTTTTTACCATATAGTTTGCCCCTTTTATAAAAATTATACTCGACCCTGTTAATTCAACATGGTATTTTTTAGGATCGAATATGGAGTCGATGCGCGGTTGCAGGCTGGCCAATACTTTGTTCATTTGCCGGGAACCAACATCAATCATTTCAAAACTTGCCCGGGTGTATTGTTTATTACTATCGATATAATTTCTTAGCACACTTACATTTTTACCCGACTTGCCTGCATAGCTCAAAATAAAACCTTGCTCAAAACCTTCGGGCAAGCGGTAATAGTTGCTTTTGCCGCCATAAAATGCCTGGGTTGAGAATTTTAAAGCCTGTATCAATGACAAAGAGCGGCTAAA
>Ga0206872_10175_pt1 | contig 18846 bp, 17 predicted proteins | sample Alteio_BWOrgCont_34_FD_152906 | JGI IMG/M metagenome (GOLD analysis project Ga0206872, IMG submission 152906) | Enriched cells from forest soil in Barre Woods Harvard Forest LTER site, Petersham, Massachusetts, United States -... | ecosystem: Environmental > Terrestrial > Soil > Temperate forest >... | reverse complement strand
TCCCATATCGCGGAGCATGGCCTTTCACCGGAAGAGATCGAGTCTGTGATCTTCGATCACCGGACCACTTTCGACGTTAGCGACTCATCTGGCCGTCCCATTGCGTTTGGCACAACCAATACGGGTCGTTTCATTGCCGTGGTGTTCGAGGTATTGAACTTAGCTGACCCTCTCGTGATCCGCCCGATTACTGCTTATAAGGTTCCCGAATCGAAAGGGTGAAACCATGAAACCAACGATCAAGCCGATTCGCACACCGGAACAGCGCGCCGAAGAAGAGGTCATCCGCCGCCAACACGCGGCCAACCCGGTCCGCCAACGACCGACCGATGCCATCAATCAGCAGAGTTTTGCCGCGATTTTAGACCTTCTGTCCCGGTTTAAGGCCGCACGAGAAAGCCAAGGGCTCACGCTGGCGGAAGTGGCTGAACGGATGGGTATCGACGCCCCAGCCCTGTCGCGACTGGAAACGGGCAAGATGCTTAACCCGACGCTTGCGACGTTGCATAAGTGGGCGGAGGCACTGGGGCGGCAACTGGACGTTGATGTATCTCAGTGATTGCAACCCGAGTCCCGATACCCCACGTACTTTTGCTTATAGCTGCACAAGCTGGGCAATAGAGTGGCGACGGTTTCGGGCCCTGGAACTGCATCAGCGGGGTTGGGTCGGCATCCAAGCTCCCGGGCCGCCAACATTCGGTCAAGGTAGCTTCACCACCCAACCTCCCAATCCGTTATGACAGCCAAAACGCATGTTAGGCAGCTGAAGTCCAAATACTGCCGCAATCCCATCGCTGATGCAATTTGAAGTCAAAGTGTACAGAATGTACAAAATCCAAACTCAAACAAGATCTGGAAATCCGTGGAGTAGTGACTTGGTGCCTGCTAAAATCGAGCAGAAAGTCGGTCAATAAGAAGTTGGGCCACGAAGCGCACCCCGGGTGTCCGGTTGGTACCGTGCCGAGAGCCAAGGTCAAATCATGCTAAAAGAGAACGTCGCTATTATCCTTGCTGTGAGCGACTATAGCCAGGCAAACTCGTTGCCTGGCTGCAAGAACGATGGCGCGTTAATGGGGGCTATTCTGCAAAAGACCGGAAAATTCGCACCGGATAATACACTGCACATCGACGCGGAAACGAACAGTAGCCGGGTAAAAGCTGATTTAGCCGCGTTCATCGGGGGCCTAGCCGGGCGGGAAATAGGCGAGGTCTTCTTTTTTTACACGGGCCATGGACTGTTCGACGGCACGACTTTCTACTTTCTTCTGAGTGACTACTCGCCAGCGAGAACACAAGGTACTACGTTGACAAACGCTGAATTGGACGAGATGCTTCGTTCGCTCGCGCCCGATCTAGCGGTGAAAGTGATCGACGCATGTTATTCTGGCCAGCAATATGTCAAATCACCGGAGGAGTTCGAAAAGGCCATCAAAGCGACGGGGACCACATACAAGCGCTGCTACTTCATGTTTTCTTCAGAGCAAACGCAGCCTTCTTGGCAAAATGGTGACCTCAGTTATTTCACGCTGGAATTGGCCAGAGCAATTCAGCAGCACTCCTCACCTACTATCCGGTACAAGGACATTATTGATTATATCTCGGATTCATTCGCGAGCAACGCGCGCCAGAAACCCATATTCGTTGTCCAAGCGAACTTCACAGAAGAGTTTTGCGCTGTCGATGATTCACTACGCCAGGCCATTGCTGCCTTCGTGCCAAAGGCAACCCTAGCGAGTATAACCACAACGACTGCTACCCAGCCACCCAAGCGACCAATCACAGAGGAATTGAAAGAACGCGTGCGAAGAGAGGCAGAACGTTTCTGTAGTGAGGAGGAAGCCGCGAAGATCTTTGCAGTCATGAAAGATAACATTGAGGCCTATCACCTGCCTGATCCCGTTGGTGATTTTTACACGCTGAAGCCAACGTTTATGGTCGAGCGCTATGAAGTACCTAACTCAAAGGCAATCGGAGAGTGGCTCCAGAAAAACCAAGGTGACTATTTCGCAAGATTGCTATTTACGCAGGAAGCGTACGAGACAGAAGAAGCCTACTATCCTCGACGCAGCGGGCTCTCGGCGTTCGCCGTATCGCTCTTTCCCGAATACCGAACAGTCACTAAGCATAGAGATGTTGTTTCGGGCTTTGACTCGACAGTAGGTATTCCATTCAAATCAGTGCATTTGGTAGCGGAGCCGAAACTGCAGAACGTGCCTTGGTGGAAATGGTACTGCGCGTTCATCATCTCCAAGTCTGACATGCGGTGTTTTGTATCCCTTGTGCGCCTAAGAGAGATTAACTGGAAGGAGCGTCGAGAAGAAGGGAAAGTCGAATGGCGATTTAGAGAATTCCCAATGAAAGATTCAAGTATTGTGAAGGAGCATCTGGACGAACTGCTAAATCAGCTGGCCGAGCCCATAACGCGCTATCTCTTGGAGAAACACGGATTGGCCGAGGATCGGGGTGCGGAGGCGCCTACTCTAGCAACAACCCATAAAGTGTCATAGTGCCCACGATGACACCTAAAAGGAGGCGCCTGAATGTTCGACTTGGTCAGCTACCGTTTCAAGTGCAAGAAGTGCGGCGAGGTGAGCGAAAGCCCCGTAAGGGCACTTTCTGCAAGAGCCTATTTTGTACGCAGTTTCTTACCAAACGGCATCTTGTCGCGATCACCAAGAACGGAAAGGTCGTCTGGCAATCTGGGGACTCCGTCGAGAAAGACGACTGGTGGGCACCTCTCTTTGGTTAACAGCCGAAGGGTGATAGTTCGCGGTCGGGGCTCTGTTAGGAAACGATTCTTGCAATCGTAGAAAGGAGAACGAAGGATGATGTCTCAGTTTTCGCCTGTTTGGTGCAAATACTGTGAGACGGGTCCCTACCCCGCTCCGGGCTTCTTGGGTGACCCCCGCTGTGAGAAGTGTGGGCGCTCGCTATGAGAGTGTGGTGTGAAGCTGGACAAGCTGACGGCGAGAAAACAGAGGGCTGGGGATGATGACAAACAGGGCAGGGAGTAATGCCGTCGCGCCAGCCAGCCCAGTAGCTAAACTGGGTGGAGCATCATTCCTCCCCTTCGTTTGCCAATTCCTGTCCAAAGACATCGTTAAACACCTTCTTTCTCTGCTGCAGCGATTCAAACGGCAAGTTGAGTTGCTTTTTTTGGGCCTCCAAGATTTCGTAGAAGGGATCCTCTTTCCAAATGGCTTCGCGGGCGGGGAGCCAGTAGCGGAAGGGGTCGGATTTGCGACCCGTGCCTTCGCAGGCGATCAGGCCGCGCTGGACGCCAGCGTCGAGCCAGCGCCAGAGCTTGGTGGGGTGCGGCTTGGCGAAGTCCGGCGGCCATTCGGCGAGGATGTCCTGGCGCGTCAGCTTTTGCGGGGCGTCTTCCAGAACCAGGCGCATGGGTTCCCAGCTGGGCTGGAATTCGTCCTCCGGCTGGTCCGGCACGGGCACATAGTCAGTGCCCTCCGCATTGAGTTCCAGGAGGAGGCGGCGCGGGGTCTCGGGGTGGCGCGACCAGGCGAGGAAACGGCGCTGGCGCGTCAATGGATCGCCGCCGGGATGGCGCATTTCGATGGACACATCGACGTGGCCGAGCATCGCCCCAGATCCCCGCGCCGCCTGGCCGAGCGGCCTGGCGCCCTTGCCCGGATGGTGGAGCAGCAAGACGGCCAGGCCGGTAGCCGTCAGCGCACGCAGGGGCAGGAGTGTTTCCAAGACGCTATGAGCCTGGTTCTCACAACGCAGGAAAGGGGCCAATGGGTCGAGCACCGCAAGGTCGATGCCGTGCAGGTGTCGCAGAGCGACAATGCGGTCCACGAGCGTCTGCCAATCTTCGGGCTTGGGAATGGTCAAAAATGGCCGGCTAATGAAACAGACCTGGCCGCCAAAATCGAGGCAGCGGGCGCGGTCGGCCCAAAGCGAAAGCGGCTCCTCCGACACCACCACCGACTTGCCGGGCTTGATTGCCAAGCCGGCCAGCTGTCCTCCTCCTTTGCGCCGGGACAGAAGCAGCGACAACAGCGTTGTCTTCCCGGCTTTCCACTGGCTGGTCAGCAGAGTCAGGTTGCCCGGTGCAACGAAACCGTGCCACAACCAATCGAGCGGTTGCGGCGCCATGGCCGTAACTTGATGGTCCCAAACTTCTTGGGGAATGGCACTATTTGTCATGGCGATGATTCCTGGGACAAGGAATTCGTTCAGGGGGTGCCGGCTGGGGGGTGTGAATGAAACGAATCTTGGAGAGTCGTGTGATCCAAGACAGATGATTGGACCATCAGCGGGGAGGAAATGGCAGGTCGGTTGTGCTGGCTGGGCTTAGATCGCAGAGATTAAACGTGCGGCGGAGATTGACCTCGCAGGGACGCTCTTAGCTCCAGAGCCGCTGAAGCCAGCCGCGCTGCTTGGTGGGCGGCGCCGGGTTGAACGGCAATCCTTGCAAGACCATCATGCCATTGGTGCTGCAGACGCGGTCGGCGATGGTGTCGCCGGTCCAGTAGCGAATCTGCTCATAGGCGTCTGCCATCCGCGGCGGCCGGCGGCGCGGCGAGTGGCCGTCCGAGCCGATCAGGTGAATCAAGCCGCGCCGCAGCCAATCCTTCAGCACACGACTGCTCATCCAACTCGGTGGGTTGGTCAAGCTCTCTGCGGTCACCTGCATCAGGCAGCCAAGCTGGATCAAATGCTCTATGCGTTTGGTGTCTTCAAGCAGCGCCGGGTAACGCTCCGGATGTGCGAGAATGGGACGAATCCCGCCCTCTATCAGGTGCTGGACGAGGTAACTTACTTCCACCACCAATCCATGCGGCATCTCGATCAGCAGATATTTGCCCTGGTCGCCCACGCTCACGAGTTCGCCGGCCTTGAGCGCATCTTCCAGCTCCGGGCGTACCATTACCTCAGCGGCCGGATAGGTAATCAGCGCCAGCCCGTCTGTGCGAAGGTGATCGTTTAGCTCTTTCGCTGCCACCCGAATGCGCTCCGGCGTGACGTCGGGGTAGCGGTCGTTTTGGTGCGCGACCGCGCAAATCAGTCGGACGCCCTCGTCGTAGGAGATGCGGCACATGGCGAGCGCGTCTTCCATGGTGCGCGGGCCATCATCCAGACCGGCGAACAGGTGACAGTGGGTATCGACCAATGGGAGCAAAGCTCTTCTCCTCCGCCCGTGAGGCGCTGCATCCTCGTCAGTGCCACAAAGGCTCGCGAAGCCAGCACATCAATCCTCGCTGACCACGCCGTCGTGGTCGGCTGTTCGTGCCATCGACGCTGCTCGCACGCCTTGCGTCTTGCGTTCCATTGACGGCAAGCTCGGATTCTTCCGCGTCGTCGTAATAACGGTTGTTATCCGCCGTTTCGTAAGCATGGCCGCAACCGCAATTGTACGCATATCCATACTCCGCTGCCGTGGTTTGCACCGGAGTCGATGCTGTTGAACCACCCTGGCATACACGTTGAGCCCCGGATCTCGCCGGCGCGCTCGTTGGCAGGGAGGAATTGTTTCGCAGGGGCAATTCTAACAGGTCGGAGAGATTGCAACCATCAACGGTTATGCACAAACAGCGAAAACTCATCCTGGATTAAGGGATTTGCGGGTGAGACAAGATGCGGGGGGGGTGAATGGGGCAACACCGTCGGCCGCCTGGGATGTGTACCGGTTCACCGCGAAAATGATTGGGAAAAGAGAGAGGTGCAGGAACGACTTAATTATGCTTGCCAAACGTCGTGTTTTGGCGGTCGGCTAAGTCGTGTTAATCGACGCGCATTGGTTCCGATGTCGCGGATCTATTTGGCTGGGCCGGGTCGATTGGGTCGCCGCCTTCGTGACGGATCACGTCGCGCAGGATCTCGTCCAGTTGCCGGCGCGGCCGCCAACGAATGAGATCCCATGCCTTGTCCAGGCACGGCACCCGCCGTTGCATGTCCTCGAAACCTTCACCGTAGGCCTGGCTGTAAGGAATCTTTCGTATTTCGGACTTACTGCCCGTGAGCGCCTTGATGCGGGTCGCCAAGTCGAGAATGGTAACCTCTTCTTGCGAGCCCAGGTTAACCACCTCGCCAAACGCCCGAGAACAATGCATGAGCGCGGCCAGCGCCTCGACGATGTCCGACACATGGCCAAAACACCGCCTTTGCAGCCCGTCGCCGTGAACGTCGATCGGCTCGTCGGCCAGCGCACGGCGAATAAACGACGGTATGACCATCCCGTACTGGCCCGTTTGTCGGGGGCCCACCGTATTGAACAGGCGGGTCACCACCACCGGCAACCGCGATTGCTTCCAGTGGGCCAACACCAAGAATTCATCGAGGGCCTTGGCACAGGCATAGGCCCAGCGATGCTTGGTTGTGGGCCCTTCCAGGCGGTCGCCGTCCTCTCGGAACGGCACCGCCTCGGATTTTCCATACACCTCCGACGTCGAAGTGAGCAAGACCCGCTTGCGGTACCGCGCGGCGTACTTGAGGACGGTGTCGGTGCCCTGGAAAATGGTCTCGATCGTCTCGACCGGCCGCTCCATGATCAGTTTCACGCCCACGGCGGAGGCCAAGTGGAAGACGCCGTCGCAGGTGTGGATCGCCTCCGTAATCACGGCCGGGTCAAGCACGCTTCCACAGGTGAACTGGAAACGCGGGTGGCCGTCCAGGTGGGCAATGTTGTGGTAGGACCCGGTGGCGAGGTTATCCAGGGCGTGCACATTGTACCCGGCCGCGACCAGGTAGTCCGCCAAGTGGGAGCCGACAAAGCCACAGCCGCCGGTGATCAAGTATTTCATGAGTGGACTCTGTCGGTATGAAAAATCAAACGCGCACGATGCGATCGCGGTGCTCGACCACGCGGGCCGTGGCGTTGCGGCTATCCACCACCAGCCGGGAGTGGTCCACCACCCAGGGCCAGTCGTAAGCCGAGTGATCGGTCACGATCAGCACCGCGTCCTGCGTTGCGAGGTACTCCACGGTCAAAGGCATGCTCTCCATTTGCAAACCGGGATGGCGGCGCATGGGAGGCAACCGTGGAATATGGGGGTCGTTGTAGCTGACCAGCGCGCCTTTTTTGAGCAACAATTCCATGAGCTCGAAACCGGGCGACTCGCGTGGATCGTCCACGTCTTTTTTGTAGGCCATGCCTAACAAAGCGACCTTGCTCCCCTTAACGGCACGGTCCCGATCGTTCAGCGCCTCCGCCAGCCGGTCAATCACGTAGTGCGGCATGGTCGTGTTCACTTCGCCGGCTAACTCGATGAACCGCGTTGTCAACCCATGCTTGCGAGCCACCCATGTCAAGTAGAAGGGGTCGATGGGGATGCAATGGCCCCCCAGGCCGGGCCCCGGGTAGAACGCCTGAAAGCCAAACGGTTTGCTCTTGGCCGCTTCGATTACCTCCCACACGTCGATTCCCATCCGGTGGTAAATCACCTTCAGCTCATTGACGAGCGCGATGTTGACGGCCCGATACGTGTTTTCAAGGATCTTGCACGCCTCAGCTACCTCAGGACTGGACACGCGCACGACGCGAACCACCACCTGGCCATAGAGTGTAGCGGCCAGTTCCAGGCTCAGGGGCTCGAGGCCGCCCACTACCTTGGGAATCGTTGGTGTGGAAAAATTCGGGTTGCCTGGGTCCTCCCGTTCCGGGCTGAAGGCCAGGAAGAAATCCTTGCCGGCCTTGAGTCCACTCGCTTCGAGGATGGGCTGGACTACCTCGCGAGTCGTACCCGGGTAGGTTGTGCTCTCGAGCACGACGAGCTGGCCTCGCCTCAGCGTGATCGCAATCGCCTCGGTCGACTTCACAATATAGGTCAGATCCGGCTCCCGCGCCTCGGTCAATGGAGTCGGCACGCAAATCAATATGACGTCAGGCTCGCCCAGTCGTTCGAATCGGTCGGTGGCCTCGAAGCGGTTCTCGCGCATCTGGGCAATGGTTTCATCGGACACATGTTTGATATAACTGCGACCATGCTGTAATTTCGCGACCTTTCCTGCATCCACATCAAACCCCAGCACGGGTACGCCATTTTGAGCAAAGGCGCGGGCAAGCGGTAAGCCCACATAACCCAAGCCGATAATGCCGACGAGTACTTTCTTGCGTTCAATCTTAGCGAGCAGGTCTTTGAAATGATCGGACATCTTTTAATTGGCCAGCTGAACTCTTCCGGTCCCGCTCATGAAGTCTGGAAGCGGCCATTATACCGCAACCGCGTCCAGCGCGTCGGTTCAGTCGCAACACGGTCGAGACCGGGATACAAAACTGAGTTGTTCTTGCGATGGGAAGGGCTGCGCCCTCCCAGCCCCGTTTCACGGGGCTTCCCGGGCAGCCGCATTAGGCCCGTCCTTGAGGAACGGGCTGGGAGGACAACCCGGTGTAAGCCCCATGTACAGGGCAAAAAAATGGATAATGGCGACCGCCTGCCAGCTTGATTCGTAGCAGTCGCCGGCACGGCGTTTACGCCCGGTATGGAGACATGCTCATTCCATCACGGCACGCGCAATTCGTCGCTTTTGTCACTTTTGAACATGTAGGGGGTCGGTAATGCGGGCCTGGGCTCCATGGGGCTGCGCATCAGGTCCGTGGCGGTTTTCTCAAATGCCTGCACGAGCTTCGAAAGCGTTAGGATTTTGTTCCACACGGGGTCGTCGTCCTGGTACCCGACAATTTGCAGTCGGCCAATTACTTGTTTGCGGACTTCCAGCGGCAAGTCGGCCCGCCAAACGACCTGGTCTTCGGCGTCGTTGGACATGCGGTCCCAGCGCGCATGATAGCCCTCGTGGATGGCAGGCGCGTTCACGTCCAGACGCAGGGTCTGCAAGTTCAGGGGCTCGCTAAGGTCCTTTACTCCGTCCCACAATTCGCCCCAGTTGAGCGAGCCTTGCAGGCGTACCGCAATCTGCTTGCTGCCCACCTTGCGCGGTCGACCCACAAAAGACGCTGCCGCCGAATGACACCGCTGACCAAGGAGAAGTAGCTCCCCATGGCCGAACAACCTCGTCACTACCAGTATGCCCACCACCGTTGCGGCGCCGAGGATCGCCAGCAACTCGTTCTTGAGCGCCAGGCTTGCCAGAACGCCTGCGACGGTAATCAGACAGAACCCGGCAACCAGGAGCAGGACGTGGTACGCATTGAACCCGTGCCGCTGCAGGCAATGGTGCAAGTGCCCCCGGTCCGTTTCGTAAATGCTGCGGCCGGTAAGCTTGCGGCGGAGAATCGCCGCCGTGGTGTCGAAAACAGGAATGATCAGCAATGCCGTCGGCGTGGCCAGGGCGATTGTCGCAGGGCCCTTGAGAGAGCTCTGGATTGCCAAGACACCGACGACCAGGCCAATCAACATGCTGCCTGAATCACCGAGGAAGATCGATGCAGGCGGGAAGTTGTAGAACAAGAATCCAAAAAGTGCCCCACCAAGGGCCAGTGCAACGAACGCAGCTGGAATGTGGTCACCGACCACCAGGGCCACCGCGGCCATACCAAGTACAATGATTAGCCCCATGCTGCTAAGCAAGCCGTCCATGCCGTCGATGAGGTTGAGCGAGTTGATGGCGCCCAGCAGCAAAAAGAGAGTGAATGGATAAGCCAGCAAGCCCAGGTCAATTGCGTAATCGAACACCGTGATGGTGCGAACGACGACGCCACAAGCTATGACAACGGCAGCGGCGGTACATTGGCCCAAAAGCTTATGTCTGCCACGAAGATAGCCGCAGTCGTCCGCCAGACCCACTGCACAGATTGTCACCGCAGCCGCGAACAAGCCGATCAGCTGCGGCCCCTCATTGGCACACAGTTCAAGGAGCGTGGGTGAAAAAGCCAGCAACAGCGCGATGGCAGTGCTGGTGGCGATGAGGATCGGCATGCCTCCGGCCACCGGGACGGCCCGGCTGTGCATTTTGCGCCGCTGGTCCGGGTGATCGACCAGTTGACACCGGCCCGCAAGGACACGAGCAGCTGGCGTAAGAACCAGACACAGCAAACAACTGACGCCGAAGGTGAGAACAAGGGGGACGAGCATGGACCTCTATCCGTTCAAAGTTGATCCGCATCCCGCGCGGACGACCGCTGCATCGGCCGGTCGGCGCCGGAATAGGACTGGGATGTTCGCGCGGACTCCGCCTCCATCGGTTGCGCGCGACGCGCCCTACCAATGGCCCGGTAGTCTGCATCTGCCCCATGTCCCCGTGCGAAACGCGATCGAGCCTGCGAAAACTAGCGCCCTTGTAAGCCGCACTTGCGTGATCGGAAAAGCCGATGGTAGGACAATCCTTACAAGCGAGCCAGGACGCAGGCGACAACGCCTCCCAATCGGCCGATTCGGTCGACCAATTCCCTGGAGGAGTCGATTCGCTTCCTTGGCCGGAGTCGCGTTGCCAAGAGCGGCGCGGCAACTACCGGACGAATCGGCAACAAAATCGGCCTGCGACTGAAGTTGGGAGGCAACCAGGCCCCTGTTCCATCAGGGCCGGGCTGCGAGAGCATCTTCAATTCGACAAACACCGTATCTCGCCCGAACTACTTTGTCCATTGCAAATTCTCCAAGAATCCACGGATGCGGGTTTTCGGCAGTTGGCTTGTGCGCATCGGCGGGGCCGGGCGGCTCTTAACGCGCATACCTCCGAGATGTCGCACTTACGTGGCTAACCAACCAGATTTCATTGCTCTTGTTTCATGACCGCGCTGGGTGCGGAATACGGAGTGTAAGACACGTTCATTGCACGTTCGTTACAAACGCCATGGGAGTAACAAGTTCTGATTTTTTGGACGGCCGGGTCAATTACGAGAAGATTATCAAAACGGACTGTCAGATGAAGCGCGCAGGGACTAGGACGAAAAGTTGCGCGGGACGGTCGTGTAATCGGTTTGGTCGTGAAAAAGTCTGCGGATTGCACGCCGGGAGACTGTGTAACAAAACCGGAGCCATGTCACCTATCCACAGGAGTCGTTTGAGGCTGGACTTTTGAAGCTTGCAGCGGCGTTGTCGTCGGGGTTTTTGTGTCATAGTGTTACGACGATGGCTCTATGGGCCCACGCCGCCCCACGTGATCGGCTTGCTCCAGTGGCACCAGGGCGCTATCGTGCCATGAGCCGGGGTTCTCGATCGGCTCGATGTGTACTGTGACTTCCAGACCGGGCAGCTGCGCTCGAAGGGCGTCTTCAATGCGGTCGCCTGCCTTGTGTGCGTGGTCGACCGTGTACCCGCCTGGTACTAGCAAATGAAAGTCGACGAAACGCCGCGAGCCGGCTTGACGCGTGCGCAATGCGTGGTAGGTCATGTCCGGCCCGAGATGGGCCTCGATCGCCGCACGCACGCGTTTCTGCTCTGGTAGCGGCAATGCGTGGTCCATGAGCCCGTCAAACGACCGCTTGAGCAGGTCATAGGCCGTCCACAAAATGTTGAGCGCAACCAAAATCGCGGTGAACGCGTCCAGGGCCGGCCATTGCGTGAGCCAAACCAGGCACAAGCCGATCACTACGCCCACGCTGGTTAGCAGATCGGTCAACAGGTGCTTGCCGTCAGCCTCGAGTACGATCGAGCTATGCCGCTTCCCGGCCCGCACGAGGATCAACCCCACCACGCCGTTGATTGCCGCTGCTGGCAACACAATGAGGAGTCCCAGACCAATGCCGGCAGGCATTTCCGGATCGTACAGCCGATGAATTGCCAGCGCCATGATGCCGAACCCGGCCACCGCGATGAGAAAGCCCTCGACGCCGCTGGAAAAGAACTCGATCTTTTCGTGGCCATAGGTGTGGTTGCGATCGGCCGGCAGGGCAGCAAGGCGCAAGGTGAAAAAGGCGGTGACGGCGGCGACGAGATTGACGATCGATTCGACCGACTCGGAAACCAGTCCCACCGAATTGGTGACCAGGTAAGCGACCAACTTCAAAGCGAGTGTCGCGATGGCGGCGGCGATGGAAAGCAGGATGTAGGATTGCAAACGGTGTTTCATCATCGCCGCCAACGCATGGGGACCGCCATCGTTGCAATGATAACGGCAAGCGCTGGGACCAAACAGAGGATGTCCGGAATTCTGCAACGACAAAAAGAGTATCGCCGAGCGATTGCAACTGTTTAATGAGTTGGCTATGAAAGAGGTGACGGCACAGGAATTCGCTGAGACTCGCAAATCGGCGAATTCCCGTGCCCGTGTGGAAGGGTGTGGGAAGAGAAGGTCAAACTCGCATTTTGCAAGGCTGGGACTCGCTACCAGCTTGCAATGCTTAATGTGTTGAGCAAGCGCTGTGCCAATCCTGCATGTCACTCAATTGCATTTTATGTAACTATTTATTCCTAAATCAGTTATATCAGTTACTTTTTGTTGGCTGGGCGGCGGCCTCTGTCCGGAACCGGACAAATGGGAAAATCGTGTCCCGTTTCAACGCAGTTGGTTGCTGCATTTTGCCGCGGTTTGTTTCGTTTTCGGCCATCCCTCTAACTGCTGTCGTCGACGCCAAAAAAGTGGCTGAGCCGGCTCGTTATCGGGATACTTAGAAAAGTGTGCTGCCAGCGTAAGGCAACGCATTAGCCCTTCTGCCAAGTCCGTTCAATGAACTTGGTATCAACCAGGCCGGCGACGAATGTGGCGTCATTGAAAATGTCACGATGGAGCGGAATCGTCGTTTTTACACCCTCGACGATGAACTCGGACAAGGCCCGCCGCATGCATGCGAGCGCTTCAGTCCGGTTGGGCTGGTGAACGATCAACTTCGCCATCAGCGAGTCGTAGTTCGGCGGCACTCGGTAGCCGGGGACAACGTGAGTGTCAAGACGCACGCCTGGGCCGCCAGGGGTTTCCCACCGCGACACCACGCCGGGTGACGGCCGAAAATCCATGGCTGGGTCCTCGGCGTTGATCCGGCATTCGATCGCGCAGCCGCGATGAACGATCTCCTTTTGGGTGAACGAAAGTTTCTCCCCAGCCGCGATCCGTATCTGTTGTTTCACCAGGTCGATGCCGGTCACCATTTCCGTCACCGGGTGCTCAACCTGAATGCGGGCGTTGACCTCGATGAAGTAGAACTTGTTGTTTTTGTCCACAAGGAATTCGCAGGTGCCGGCGTTGTTGTAATTGGCAGTCTTGATGAGCTTGACCGCGGCCGAGCATATCTCGTTGCGAAGCTTGTCGGGCAAGTTGGGGGCCGGCGACTCTTCAACGAGCTTCTGATGCCGGCGCTGGAGCGAGCAGTCGCGCTCCCAGAGGTGAACCACGTTGCCGTAGCGGTCCGCCAGAATCTGGACCTCGATGTGTCGGGGCTGTTCGAGATACTTTTCCAGGTAAACGCTGCCGTCCTTGAATGCGTTTTCCGCCTCTTGCCGGGCTGCTTCCAGGCCCGTTTTGAGAGTGATGTCGTTGCTGGCCACGCGCATGCCCCGGCCACCGCCGCCGGCCGAAGCCTTGATGAGGACGGGGTAGCCCATTTGGTGGGCCAGACGCAGGGCGTCCTCTTCCTTTTCGATCAGCCCCTCGCTGCCGGGCACGACAGGAACGCCGGCTTTTTTTGGCCAATTTGCGCGCTTCGTTTTTGTTGCCGAGCTGAAGCATGGCAGCTTCCGGTGGACCGATGAACTCGATCTTGCAGGACCGGCAGACCTCGGCGAAATGTGGGTTCTCGGACAGAAACCCATAGCCCGGATGGATGGCCTGCACATCGGCCAACTCGGCGGCGCTAATGAGATTGGGGATGTTGAGATAGCTGCGGGAGGCAATGCCAGGACCGATGCAAATGGCCCGGTCGGCTAGCTTGAGATAAGGAGCATTGCGGTCGGCAGTGCTGTAAACCGCCACCACCTCGATGCCCATTTCTTTGCAGGCGCGGATGATGCGCAGGGCGATCTCACCGCGGTTGGCCACCAGGATGCGTTGAAACATCGGCAGATCCTTCAGCCTGCCGGGTCGACCCGGAACAGAACCTGTTCAAACTCGACCGGCTGCTTGTCCTCGACGAGGATCTCGGCGATTATGCCGGCGCAATCGGCCGTCAATTCGTTGAACAGCTTCATCGCCTCGATCAAGCCTACAACGGTGGTAGGCGCGACCTTGCTGCCCACGGTGACAAAGGGTTCGGCTTCCGGTTTGGACCGCGCGTAAAAGGTGCCGACGGTGGTGCTTTTGATTTCGATGAGCCTTTTTGAAGGCTTTTCGGCGGCTGCGATCGTAGCGTCGGTCGGGGGCTGAGCTGGACCGGAGTTGACTGCAACCGGCGGGGCGAAGGCGCTTGGCATCCCTTTTTGCCGCGGACCGCGTCGCAGTCGCAGTCGTTGACCCGTTTGTTCCAGGTCGATTTCGCTGAGGTCGTGCTGGCTCATCAAGCCGACAAGGACCTTAATCGTTTCGAGGTCGAATGGGTGGGGACTGTCGTTCGTTTCGTCGGCCACCATGCTCTCCTCGTTATCAGGTCCCATAGGCAATTGCGATGTATTAAAACCCGCCAGCCTGGCATCGAATTCGACTTCGTCTTCCCGCCTTTTGTCGACTGCCAGGGAAAGCTCGTTGTTCGGTTCCTTACGCAAACGCCCGCATGTCGGAGAGATCCCGCGTCAGCCGCGACAGCACTTCGCAGCCATCGGCGGTCACGAGCACGTCGTCCTCGATCCGCACGCCACCCCACTCCGGCAAGTAGATCCCCGGTTCAATGGTGAACACCATCCCTGGCTGCAACACCGTGCCCGAGTGGGGACGAATCGCCGGAGCTTCGTGAATCTGTAACCCAATGCCGTGACCCAGTCCGTGCCCAAAGTAATCGCCATAGCCGGCGTCGGCAATGACCTCTCGCGCGGCTTCGTCGACCGTCATGGCTTGCACGCCGGGCCGAACCGCGCGGATGGCCGTTTGCTGGGCGCGCAACACAACCGCATACACCTCTTCGAGTTTGGTCGCGTCGCCTTTGTCCGTGAAAGTTGATTTTGTACGGGTATCGAGAACGCGCGTCAAGTCGCTTTTATAGAGGCCGCCGTTCACTCCCCAATCGACGAGCAGCAAGCCCCCGCTATTCACGGTTCGGCTCGTCGGCGGCGCATGCGGCAGTGCGGCTCGCTCCGCCACAGCCACGATCGGCCGAAAGCTCGATTCCTGGCCGCCCACCCGGCGGATGTATTGCTCCATCGCATCGCACAGGTCCTTTTCCGTGTCATCCGGTCGCAACAGATTGCGGAAGACGACGAAGGCCCGCTCGGCCATCCCGATGGCGTCGCAGATCAGATCGAGCTCGCCGGCGTCCTTGACCATACGCTGCTGCTCCACGCGATCAGCCGCGCCTTTCCACGAAATGGACGGAATCAATGTCTTGAAGGTCTCGAATTCCGCCACGGTCAGCGCGGCACTCTCGAAACCCACGAAACGCGTACCAAGCTTGTCCAGGACCTCGGCCGCGGCCTCGAGCAGTTTCTGAGCCGGAGGCCGAATGTGAGTGGCCAGGCTGCCGCACTCGTCGGCAATCTGCTGGGTGTAACGCGGATCGCTGATGAGAATCGCGCGGTCCTTGGTCAGGACGAGATAGCTACTGTCGCCGGTGAAGCCGCTCAGGTAAGTCACGTTGGGGCCGCTAGTGACAAGGAGGGCATCAATTCCCTCCTCGGCAAAACGGCGGACGAGCTTGTCGCGGCGTTGAATATAGGGAGTCATCAAACCAGCCCTTTTCGGAGCATGTCGAGCATAACCGGATGGAGCGACGGATTGGCCGCCAGGCAATCCGGGGCGAACGCATCGAACTCGCTGCCATCGGTCCGCGTCACCAAACCGCCCGCCTCGCGCACCAGGACGACACCACCTGCCACGTCCCAGGCATGATTGTCGAATGCCCAGTAACCATCAAATCGACCGGCGGCGAGGTACGCCAGATTGAGGGCGGTCGAACCGGTACGCCGCAGCGCCTGCGTGTTGAATGAAAACTGCCGCCACCACTGGAGAGCCCGCTCCATGCGCTGCGTATCGGGCGGAAATCCCGTCGACAGCAACGCCTCGTCGAGTGTCTTGACGAGGCTAACGTTCAGCCGGTGGCCGTTGAGGAATGCCCCACTACCTCGTGCAGCCGAGAACATTTCCTGCTGCCGTGGGTCGAAAACGACGCCGACTACCAATTCGCCTCGGTCCTGCAATCCGATCGAGACACAATACATCGGCACGTCATGGACATAGTTGGTGGTGCCGTCGAGTGGATCGACGATCCAGGTCGGCGGCGCGTCGGGACCGGGTTTCTGCCGCTGTTCGACCGGAGCTTCCTCGCCGACGAAGTCGTGAGCGGGAAAGCGTTTCTTCAGATGCGCCTGGATGGCATGCTGCGATCCGACGTCGGCCTCCGTGACGAGGTCGTAGCGTCCCTTTTCGCGGACCTGAAAGCGCGTCCGCCACTGCTCGAGCACATCGGCACCCAGTCGGGCGGCCTCCACAGCTGCTTCGAGATAGGCGCGAAGGTCGTCCGTGGCCATCGGGGATCCCTTAGGAGTTTGCTGCTTGGGGAGTGGGCTGATTGAGGGCGGACTTCAGGGCCCGCCGAGCTTGCCGGAGGTAGAGCATGCCGAACTTTTGATTGGCGGTAAGCGAACCCCATTTGTCCAGCGTCTCAAATGCTTCGTCCCATGTGCAGCCCAACAACTCCCGAAGTTGCCGAACGGATTTGGTGTCCTGTTTGTTCTTCGCAAGCAAACCGATCTGGTCCATCAAGCCCTGCGGTTCGCGTGCATCAAAGGATTGCACCACGCGCGTCAATTCTGGCCCGAGGGCCTCGTCGCCGCCAATAGCCTGCAACCGCAGGGCTAGCAATTGGATGAGGCGACACGCGACGCCGACTTCTTCCTGAAGCTGCCGCGTTTCCTCCAGGAGGTTACGGTTGTAAGCTGGATGCATGCCGCCCACGCGTTTAAGGGACAAAAGCAAAACGAAAATGTCAAATAGCGATACGTCAATATCCATCGCTCATTCAACCTGCGGTGTACGCATGACGAGCTGCCGGGCTTGTCCCGGTGGGGATAAACCCCGCCGCTCGTTTAATCGTCCGAACTCCCTGAGCATTGCTCACTCCGTCACCCGAACGCGCCCGTCGCGGATGAAGCGGATCGACACCTCGGTGCGACCGTAATCGAAGTCGATTTCGCGCGCGCGGACGTGGACCTTCTTGGGGCAGCCCTCGGGCAGCGTGAAGCAAACCTTCACGGGATCACACGTCACCGGGTGCTGAATGACGACTTCGTACTTGCCGGGCTGGGGCTTGAATGTCTTGGCAAACTCGTCCAGCGTCGGTGCTCGCGTGGCAACCACGACGGGAGGCGGCGCTTCATTCACAATGATCCGCGGCGGTTGCACGACAACGGGTGGCACGTCGATCGGTTGCCCTATCACGATCGGTCCAGTCACCGGCGGATTGACGATGACGGGGCCGGGGTTACCGACGCGCACCGTCACAAAGGGCACGCGGATGAACACGTCTGCGCGTGCCGTTGTCGAACCGATGAGGGCCGTCAATGCCGCCAGGCCGAAAACGAGATGCTTTCGCATTGGGATTACCTCCAGTAAGAGCAACAGGTCAAGCGCTTTTGCAGGGCGAGCCGTTCACTCCTTATTCGATGCCGGTTTCGCCGGTGTTTCGTCCTTCAGACGAATGGCACCCTCAATACGCGGCACAAGGACGGTCTCCGCCGGGTAGCCGAAGCCGCCAAGTTTGGGCGAGGGCTTCCCATCATCCTTTTCCGCCGGCGGTTTCAACCTGTCCTCGGCGCGCAACTCGTAGTATAGAGTCAAAACGTCGTCCTTGACAATCGCGCGGCTAATGGTCAGACGCTCCACGTCGGCACCGCGTAATCCTGCGGCCACAGTGACGATCATCTGTTTCTGCCAGTCGATCGTCTTGACGCCGAGCAACTCAGCAATTTTCGTCGTTGCAGTCTCGTCCGCGGCCGAGCCCGTGATCCCCATCGCCTCGGCCAAGGCTTTGCCATCCCGGAATACGAAATGGCGGCTGCCGCGATGAAGGGCGGCAGGCGGTTGCCAATAAACTCGTGAATACACCCCATCGGGCGGCAGCGAGGCCTTTTTCGCCTGGTCTGGCAGCGGCGCCGGCACCGACATCAGCAAAACACAACCGCCTAACACCATCGGGACCATGACAATGTCTCCAGAAACAGGCGGCGAGGGGCCGCGCCTGATGGTGCATTTTGACCGCCCGAGGCCTGTCGCACAACGCTTATTCAGCATCGGCGCATCTTTTCCCGGGACGAGTCGGCAAAGTGGATCGTCCCCCAAGCCCCTGTCCAGGCGGGAGAAGCGATTGACGAATGAGGCGTGCGCATTACCAACGTCTCGGACAAGCCGCTGGTATTCTCCAACGTCCTACCGGTGAAGGTGACGAGGGCCGATGGCACGGAATTGAAATGCACTTACTCCCCCGCGACTTATACCAGGCGAGCGCCCAGGCCAATCACCGTCGACCCCGGCAAGGACATGACTCCGCCTCTCAACGCATCTTTGCAGTGGACACCTGACGCCAAGACCCTGCAATTGCAAATCTACGATTACGAGTGCAATCACTGGGTCTATGACGATATCAAACCCGGCAAGTATGTTGTTAAGGCAGAATACACCTTCACGCAGTCGCCCGACCCCACCCGACTGTTCAGGGTGGGAGCGGGCGAGACCGAGCCGGCCGTATTTGAGATACTCGAAGCGCCCGATACGTCGAAGCCAGTGCAAGTCGAGCCGCTGGAATTCAGCATGATCGCTCCCGTCCGCGTGGCCGCACCCGCGCCGGGCGAAAAGGTCGACGTGGACCTCCGATTACGCGTCACCAATATGTCCAACAGCAAACCAATCACTTCGATGTGGTGCGGCCGCGCCTGATCACGGCCGACGGCAAAGAATTGGAACCCAACCTCCGCC